>Ga0066406_1000009_pt1 | contig 24347 bp, 23 predicted proteins | sample LakWasMeta8_HOW4_2_FD_59493 | JGI IMG/M metagenome (GOLD analysis project Ga0066406, IMG submission 59493) | Freshwater sediment methanotrophic microbial communities from Lake Washington under simulated oxygen tension - Sediment Metagenome 8_HOW4 | ecosystem: Environmental > Aquatic > Freshwater...
TGACGCTCTGCTTGATTTCCCCTCCCTCTGTTGCAAAGCAGTGGGAGGTTTTTTTTGCCTGAAATTTATGCAAGTTGGACGAGACGGGAGTCTTTGCTAGCTTGTTTCCACAATAAATCGCCGATTTCGCATTGGGGGACAAAACCGGAAACAGCGTCCTTCAAAACAGATCTGATTGAGTCAAAATCATCATTTTTTGCGGCCTGCGCCAATATCGATAACATTTTTTCCAAATCGGCCCAAGCAATGACATGCTCTTCGGCGCGCATGATTCTTGTATGGCTGGTTTCTGAAACATTGTCGCCAATCAACAACTCTTCGTAGAGTTTTTCCCCTGGCCTTAAGCCGGTAAAACTGATTTCTATCTCGCCGCCAGGATGATCGTCGTCTTTTATTTCCAGGCCGCTTAAATGGATCATGCGTTTGGCCAAGTCCAGAATACGAACCGGTTCGCCCATATCCAGAACAAACACATCACCGCCTTGTCCCATCGCGCCCGCCTGAATGACCAACTGTGAAGCTTCCGGTATAGTCATAAAATACCGAATGATTCTTGCATCGGTTACTGTGATCGGTCCGCCTCTTGCTATCTGTTCTCTAAACAACGGTACAACCGAGCCTGATGAGCCCAATACATTACCAAACCTGACCATGGTAAAACGGGTTTTATCATGGAGCTTCGGGTGCTGACTCAGTGCCTGCAATATCAATTCAGCAAAGCGTTTGGTCGCTCCCATGGTGTTGGTGGGCCTGACGGCCTTGTCTGTTGAAATCAGTACAAAGGTTTCAACTTGGGCCTTGATGGCCGCCTGCGCCGTATGCAGCGTTCCGAAAATATTATTCCAGATGGCCTCGCCCGGATTTTTCTCTACCATCGGCACATGTTTATAGGCGGCGGCATGATAAATAGTTTGCACATTAAATGCGAGGCAGACCTTTTCAATACGGTCCGAATTAACCACGGAGCCCAAAATAGGGAGGATCTGTATATTTTTGGAATCATTTGCATTAGCGGAAAGATGATCTAACTCTTTTTCGATAGCGTAAAGGGCAAATTCACTGACTTCATACAGAATTAAAGCCGCCGGATTCAACTGGATAATCTGCCGACAGAGTTCGGAGCCGATCGATCCACCGGCACCAGTAACCATTACCACTTTACCGGTTATATTTCGGTGAAGCAGGGATTGATCAGGGGCGACCGGATCCCTGCCCAGTAAATCAGCAATATCAACTTCCTGTAATTCATCAAAAGTGACCTTGCCTTGGGCAATGTCGGCCATTCCAGGTATGGTGCGCACATGAACAGGATACGGTTCCAGTAAGCGAATGATTTCATTCCGGCGAGAACGTGTTGCTGATGGCAGCGCCAGTAAAATATCGGATAATTGATGGCGCTCAATTAAATAAGCCAGTGAACTTAAGGGATATATACGTAAGCCATTTACTTTTTGTTTGTGTAACAAATGATCATCATCGATGAAGGCAACCGGTCTAAATTCACGTCCATGCGCTAGTGCGGAAGCCAGTTGCACACCCGCTCTGCCGGCGCCATAAATCACTACATTTTTCTTGCAACTTGGTGCAGAATCATGACTGTCACTTAAGCGTGAATAAATTTCACCCAACCACCAACGCGCAAAAAAACGGCCGCTGGCAACAAGCAAAAGCATAATCAGCCAATTTAACGGCGGAACAGTACGCGGAACGAGGCCAATCCGAGTTTGATATACAACAAATGCAAAAATGAGGGCGTACAGCGCTGTTGCCTGGACTATAGTCCAGAGTGCCCTGACTTCAATATAGCGGATAATGGAACGATATAATCCCAGCTTGATAAAAATGGGTACGGCAATTACAGGCGCGGCTGCAAACAGATACAAAATATCGTCCTTCGGGACATACCACACCCCTAATCGTAAGGAAAAGGCAGCCCAAAGTGCAAAAACAGCGCAAACGATATCCGCGCTAATCAAGATGAATGCTTTTGTACGCCGGGACAGGCCTATAAACCAATAAGCTAAGTGATGCAAACCCATAAACTACTTTCTTCGCTCCTATAACTGTTTTGATGGATCATTCAATCATATTATAAATTTGTAACAACAGTTCAAGTTTGTAGTCAACATGAAGCAAACGGCGATATGGGAAAACAACGCTCCGAATTCCTCGATTGCGCAAGATTCAGTTTGGGATATCTGGATTAAATCTTTCGACAGACTCAGGATGAATGGTAACTAGTTGATTTCGTTCGTGGTGAGCCCTTCGTCTGCGCTCATGAGAGCCTGGTCGAACCATGAATCAAATCGATTTTTTAAGCGCTTCCTTAGGAACTTACTGAAAAAGCTTTAATCTCCCCAACATAGGCGAGTGACATGTTTTCTGTATTCGCTCCTCAACCCGCGCGGAGGTCAGATGTCGGAAAGAGCCGGAAGCTTTGAGCATCCTACAGCGCTAACCAATCAATCTGCGTCCAGTCTGCGTTGGTTCTGGTTGTAAACCCAGTCCCATTTCTAGCTTGCATGAAAAAATCAGTGCAGTTTGTTTCATCAAACAAACTTTTCATCATGATGAGAATTTAGGAGAAAGCCGTTTTCTTGTCGGGAATCTGATTCAGATTCTTCCCGCAAAACATCGACTTTAAATAAATTAGTGCCCCATACCCTTATACGCAGTCTGTTGAATTAATGCTTGTGAACTTGCCAAAAAATGCCAATCAGGATTTGAGCCGATTTGATTTAGGCGTCACTTCGGGAACCAGAAGACCTTAATATTGACAACAATACTCCAAAGAATAGCCCCGTGAACAAGCCAGCCAGAGTAAAAAGAGATTTTTTAGGGAAAACAGGCTTTGTTGAAATTTCTATCCGTCCCAGAACATCGGTAGCATAAGTTCGCTCGGGGCTAAGTCGTTCTTCGAGCTCAAGCTTGCGATCACGAAATGCTCGCAACTCCCCTTGGCGCGCAATAAGAATATTGCTTAACAATGCAGCCTGGGAAAAATTTCTGTCATTGAATGAATCCGATCGTCCGTCCAACGACTTGGCCAATCGTTCAGCTTCAGTGTTGGCCCGTTTCAATTCCAGTTCAAATGTTTCTAGCTCTTGATGCCAGCGACTGATAGTGGGTGCCGACATTTTTAAATGAATATTTTTCAATTCATTGACAACTGCACTCATCTGTTGCTCAACCTCATCTGCGGACGGGCCCCTCAAAGTCAAACTTATCAACTCTGATTTTTCCAATTTCACGTTAAGGGAGTCACGGAACAACTTGGCGTCAGCATTATCTTCGTCTGTCGAAACCCCCAAGCTCTTCAGAACGTCATTTTGGAATGATTTGTTTTTAATTCGATCTACAGTCTGTAATGGCGGCTCTATGGCAATCCCAGCTGCGCCTGGATTTCCTAACTGCCCGATCCGCATTAATGCGCTCGCCTCCCATTTCTGAGGCAGGATAAATGCAATTGCCAATCCCAAAACGCCACCAAGCAATGCGCCACCTAGCAAACTACCAAGATTCCGCCGAATAAAAGATACAAAATCAAGTAAGTTCAACTCATCATCAAATTGATCTTCGGGATTTGCCAGTGCTGCATTTTCAGATTTACTCATACTATTAATTAAACTTAAACAAATTATCAAAATACTACTTGCTCAGGATTATAAACCCAAATTTAAAGCTGCCAAGTCAAGCGAAGCAGTCGGTTTTTAAACTCAATGCTGAATGCCATCTCTATGCAATACCTTTAAAAAAGTCAGAAAGATAATTTTCAAATCCAGCCAAAAAGACTGTTGATTCACATAATCAACATCCAGCTTGACTTTATCTGGAATAGGTAACTCATCCCGCCCGTTAACCTGCGCCCAGCCAGTCAGTCCGGGCAGCACCTTGTCAACACCCTGCTGGGTACGCAATGCCACCAGATCATACTGATTAAATAAAGCCGGTCGCGGACCAACAAAACTCATATCGCCCTTAATAATGCTCCATAGCTGTGGCAATTCATCTAGACTGGATTTACGCAAAAAAGAACCGACAGGCGTCAAATACTGCTCAGGATCAGATAAAAGATGAGTAGCTACGGCTGGCGTATCAACACGCATCGTGCGAAATTTCGGCATTTTAAAAATCTTGTTATGTCGCCCTACGCGGTCGGACCAATAGACAATTGGTCCTTTGGATGTCAATTTGACGAATAAAGACAACAACACAATCGGCATCAACAAAACAAGCAGCGCAAACAAACCCAAACCAAGATCAAATATTCTTTTCATTCAAAAACTCTTTGGCTGCACGAAGCAACTCATCAGTCATACACATTGGCGGCACCCAGCCAAGCATATTCTGCGCTTTAGTAATATCCACTTGAAGCGAACCACAAAGCTGTTGAAACATGCTTTGCTTGCCCAACAAAAAAGCACCCAATTTAAGAACTTGTAGTGGAACTGGAAATAATCTAGCTGTTTTACCCATACCCTCGCTTAATAAGCGAATCAGTTGTGGTGTAGAAACGCATTCACCATCGGCCACCAAAAAAGTTTGATTTCTAGCCTGAGGGTGTTCAATACAAACCTTGACGAAATCCACCAAATTATCGAGTGCCACCATTGAACGGCGGTTATTTAGCAAACCTAGTGGCAAGGGTATGCCCAGGTGAACAAATTTTAATAAGCTTCTAAAGTTCCCTGGCGCATTCGAACCATATATCAAAGGAGGTCGAATTATTACAAATTCCATATCAGACTCAGCACAGATATCTATCAACCCTTTCTCCGCCTCAAACTTCGATAAAGCATAATCTGAGTGTGGCTGTGGTTTTGACAACTCCGAGAATGGCTCCGAAAAAGTTTCAGCACCATTCACGCCAACCGAGCTGATGTAAACGAAACGCTTCACACCACTTTGTACCGCCTGTCGCGCCAAATTTAATGTCGCACCAACATTCACATTACGAAATTCGGCAAGCGGGTCAGAAACTCTATCATTCATTATATGCACACGAGCTGCTGTATGTACAACACACTCAACCTTGGCTAGACATTCAGTCCAATCAATACGCTCGTCTAAATCAGTGATTTGAAGTACCTGTGCGCCTTTGATCCGATAAGGTTTCCTAACAGCGCATTTCACGCCGATACCTTTGCCAATAAGCTCTACAGATAGCGCCTTACCTAAAAATCCGTTAGCTCCGGTTACTAGCACCATGTTCAATTTGACGACTCCAAACCAAGAACTTCATTAATCCATCCAGACAGACTATATTTCTCATATAAATGAAGTGGTATTTTCTGGTACGGTGACATCAAAAAATCAAGGGGCACTTGAGGATTATTGCGATCAATAATACAAATATTATTTTTATTGTAGAAATCATACTGCTGTATGTTTAAATTTGTAGTTACTAATTTTTTATTGGCTCCCAGACTCTCGAATGTTCGCATCGTCAAGCCACGTTGTTTTGGATGTTCTATGTCGGCAATTGCCAATGAGTGTGAAAATATTTCCTGAACCTTATTTTTTGCAAGTGGCTTGAATTGAAAATCACTTTTTTTTGCATGCCGCATACTAGACTTAATAACTCGAAAAGACCAATAAACCCATTCAGCTTGCAAATATAAATATTTAAAGAAATTTGTATTTTTGGGCAAATTATTACTCAAGCGATCAATAATTGCGTATCGATCAGCATGTATAGTTCCAATGAAACTCAAATCAAAGGATTTCTCAAATATTTTTTCATTCTTATACTCTTCAAGATAGAAAAGAGGGCGAAATTTCATCCCGTAATTTGTATTACTAAGTGGATCAAAACTAAATGTTTGATCGAAATATGAAAGTATTTTTTCAACATGTTTCCGATTCTCCATAGAATCCCACATATATAAAATCATTTGTGCAGCAGGAAATGATCTACGAAGTAATTGCATCAACTCAGGAGCCAACGTAACTGGATTAACTGCAAAAATTAAATCATAGTTAGTAGCCCCAAGTTCTTCAAGAGCTTTGTAAGAGTGCCGCGTTACAACTGGCAAAACTAAACTAGGCAATAAGCGTGTTGTTGCCATTTGCCAGGGCTTATCGAAAGGACGATCAACTAACCAATCTACGCGAGCACCGCGTTTTTCCAATTCATTACGAATATCACGCTCATAGCCAAAAAAACGAGGGGCAATAAGCAATATATTTTTTCCAAGTAGATCTTTCAATTACGATCTCCATCGACAAATTTCAATATTCTCGCGGGAATACCGCCAACGGTTGCCCCAGCAGGAACATCCTCAATAACAACTGCATTAGCCCCAATACGGGCATAATTGCCCACTTTGACACCACCCAACACTTTTGCGCCTGCACCCACAATGACGTTATCACCTACTTTAGGCCTAGACGACTCGGCATAGCCCAAATCGACTTCACGCGCTCCAAATGTCACATTATGATAAATTGTCGCATTTTCACCGATATAACTTGCACCAATCACCGTGCCTTGCGTGTGCGGAAAATACAAGCCTTTTCCTATCTCGCACCGCGCCGCAATCTCCAGGCCAAACAAGACGAAATTTATTAGTGAAAACACTTTCGCCAATAGCGATAACTTATGTTGATAAAACCAGTGTGATAATCGAAAAATAACCACTGGCATAAATCGAGGAGAAAGCGAACCCAATAACAAGCCAAGCAACGCAGGCTGTTTTTCCATCAATCCGGCGACAGCATATTGCCGCGCCAAATCAGCAAAAAGGACATCTTTGATGCTCATGACATCATCTTGCGTTTTTTAAGCTCTTCATTCGCCTTATCCAAACCATCTTCTGGTAAAGGTTGTGATAACACCCACGCTGCAAACTCTTCAATGCCATTTTTCAAAGACACTTTTGGCTCGAATTTAAGTTTCGTTTTAATTTGTGATAGATCTGCGTAACAATGGCGAATATCACCAAGACGATATTGTCCTGTCACATTTGGTCGGATCTTGCCATCGAAGGCATCCACCAACATATTAGCAATTTGCAACACAGATGTCGGCTCACCCGCGCCTACATTAAATGTATTGCCATTAGCCACGTCATTTTCCAACGCCAAGATGATTGCTTGTACCACATCGCTTACGTGAACAAAGTCACGGCTTTCTGCGCCATCTTCAAAGATTGGCAAAGGCATCCCGCGACGAATGCGAGTGGAGAAAATGGACAGAATTCCGGTATAGGGATTGTTCAAAGATTGTCCTGCACCATAGACGTTTTGAAAACGCAGAATTGCGGTGCCGATATTTAGAGAATCACCTGCAATCCTAATTAAATCTTCTTGGGCATATTTAGTGGCCGCATAAATTGACGCAGGGCTTGGCCTAGCAGACTCTGGTGTAGGAATCGCATCAATAACACCGGCACAAATAGGACAAACAGGATCCCACCGTGAATCTTTCAGTTGTGCGGCAGAGCGAGCGGTCGGATATACCTGTCCATGTAATTGACAATAATAAGCGCCTTCGCCATAAATCGATCGTGAAGAAGCCAAAACGATTTTTTTTACACTATGTGGATTATTCGCCAAAAAATCAAGCATCTGTGCCGTAGCCTGGCTATTCACCGCGTTGTAGTGTGCGATTTGATACATAGACTGAGCAGTTCCAGTTTCCGCAGCCAGATGCACTACTGCATCAATGCTCTCAAGTGCGGCAGAAATAGCTGCCTGATTGCAAACATCGCCTCTGATAATTTCTATGCTAGGGACTCCAAGCAAGCGATTATCGACAGCAGGAATTACTCCGTGAATCTGGGGACTTAAATTATCAAATATACGAATTTTGTGACCACCAACTTGACTAACAGAAATAGCAAGATTTGTGCCTATAAAACCTAAACCACCCGTAATAAGTATATTCATTTAATTATATTTTTTAATAATTAGGGAAAAATGATATTAAATTAAATATCCCAAAGAATTAGATATTATTTAATTTTACCAAACATATCTATTTGATTTCTCAAAGATGAAATGTGCGCCAAATAGCGCATGAGATTGAAATACCGCTCAGGTCCTAAAACAAATAAAGTGACTCGCAGCAGCTTCAAAATTATTTTTATGGGAAGACTATAAGCGCCCATATCCCGAAATATATGCCGTTTTGAGCGCTTATTATCTTTGACCAATAAACCATGCTTTTTGGCAAACATCTTGACAGGTGAATTAGCAGCAAACGGGTTTGCTTCGTCCTTAAATACATTTAGTCGGAGCGAAGCATAAAAACGCCGTAGTGCCGGTGTAATATACGTCCCGTCATCAAAATAATCAAATCCGTAATTACGCTGGGAATAGTTGTCAGATGCATTAGCAAGCAGTTCTTTTGCATATTCATGAGCAAGCTCTGCAAAATCGGGCCGGCTACCTGCAAGAAAACGGGTCTGTTTCTGCGCAATTGAATCTGGGGCATTGGGATTAAATGAACTGAAATGCACAAAACGAAGAGGTGTTATATTGTTCACCACCCAGGTATTGTTATTTTTACTAATGCGACGCTCATGTAAATTCCAGAAAGCCACGTTTAAACCCTCATCATGCAATATCTGTAAGTTCGGAAAGAAGCATGGCGCAAGATTAACCCACTTTTGATCTACCGCTAAACCGAGCTGTGGCTCATAAAAACCATGCTGCAGACAACGATCTGACCACCAGTCTAGGAACGCTAAGCCCTCATCACAACGCGACACGCCAACAAAGCCAAGGTTAAACGCCCCAAATTTTAGAAAATCCAAATCGTCTGGCTTATAGCCATCAATAATCGGTGTGTTGCTATGGGGGACAATTGCCACTGAAGCTGTTCGTAAAACTTCGAAAACAGTTGTCAAGGGCGCATAAACCTTCATGTCCGGGTCTAGATACAGCACCGCGTCATGCTTTTTCAGTAAAAATTTGAGCGCCGTAGGCTTGACGTTTGTATTGAATTCGATCACGTCAAATGCAAATGCATGGTGCAAAAAATTGTTAACTGGAAGGTCTTCTGCCCAAATGATATTAAGACTTTGCCTATCAATTTCAATGTCATCTGTCTTGCGATCAACCAATACAAGATAAATACTATCATCTGGATGGTTTGCCTTGTATGAGTCGACTAAAACAAGCGCTTTAGCAATGTAGTTAATTGAGCAAATTGTTACTGCAGCATATGTTTTCATTTATATTTTGTGTGTTTTTTAGCTATCTTCAAATGTAAAAAATTTAATTTTAGAAAAAATATGAGTAGAATTATATAATAGAAACTTTTAAAACCGTCCGTATTTTTATGAAAATAAGATAACAAATCGGGGGTATCCAAAGAAGTGTCCAAAATCCAGGAGAAGAGAAATAAGCATCCTCAAATACTGACATGACTAATGGGTATATAGATATTGCGTACAAGTACCACCATAGCGAATTACTTGACAATATATATTTAATATACATAAATTGATGCAACATTCCAATTAGAAATAATCCTAGAGCAACACCGAAAAAAGATCCATCATGAAATAATGGAAAAAGCACAGTATACGTATTACATAGCACGGGAACTTCCGCAAAGGGATGTAAAGATGGTTTAGGTGGAATTTCAACACCCATAACTGAAATAATTTCTCTTATTGGATTCGGGAGTAATGCTCCACCATCTATTTGCTGCGCCCCAGTGGCAACAAAGTCATTAAAACAAGAAATGCTACTCATAAAGTAAACCTGACTGTTCCACATAATATTCTGCAATACTGATCCAGATTCGTCACCCTTTGCAAGAAGAATTGCTAGGAGAAAAAAAAGAAATATACATAATAATGCCGCTAAGAAAACTGCCCGCATAGATATAACTTTATTTCTATATAGAAGCGCTGACGTAGCACAAAAAAATAGTAGCATGTAAAGACGTCCAGTAGTTGCTACTGCAGAAACAAGCCCAATCATTAGTATTAATAGAAGTTTTTTTTTTGTTAAATGCCGCGAAAAAGCAGTCATAAAAATACTAAACCCAACTCCTAGATAAAAAACCCTAAACATCCCATATAAAACCCTATCCGTTGCAAAGTCATTTATTACAAGGTCCCGAATCATAGGTAGCGCCAATGTCCCTTGTCCAGAAGCAATCAGAAATTCATAAATTTTTAAACTGGAAATTGCAGCAGCTATTATATATATTATTATAAAATAATTTAAAAATTTGTTAATAAATGGTGAATATGTATGGCGAGCAAGACTAGTAGCAGATGTTTTACCATAAAGAATTAATGTAGTAAAAGCTCCCAAGTTAAATGAAATAAGGGAAATAAAAATAACTAGCCACGTCGAATATTCAAATGGAATAAATGCCTTATCAAAAATAATATGTAGTGCAATCTGTAATAACCACAACACTGAAAAAATAAACTTAGGATCAAACACTATTTGCCCCTTTGCATTGAATATAGCCAAAACATTGCTACAGCATCAAAAATTGTTCGAAAAGTCCACGCTATTGCCGCACCTGTAAGGCCCATTAAATGCACCAGTGCCAATAAAGTAGGCACATACAAAATCAATTCTACCAAATGCAAAAGTCCAGTAGGCTTTGCCCTTCCCTGCGCGTGCAAAGCTGTATATGGAATATACGCAACTCCATTAACAAAAACGCCAACCGAAAGAATTACAACCAACAAGTAAGCTTTGGAGGCAAATTCTTCAGAGATAAACATTTTCATCAACGGATAGGCTAGTAATGATGCCAAAATACATAAAGCTAACATTACTCCCGCTATGATCTTAGTACTTTTCCACATTGTAGCGCGGGCCCGCTTTGGATCAATAACAAAATCTTTTGCCAAATTGGGTAATAGACTTGTACCAAGGGCGCTAGGGATGATCAATAAACGAACTAGAAACTCAAATGGGACGGTGTAGTAGGCGACCATCGTAGCACCCAGTAAGTATGATATGAGAAAGCGATCCACACTTACTAATAATGGGCTAACTAGGTTTGTTATAGCCATCCATGCCCCAAATGAAAATAGGCCTTTACGTGTACCGGGCGTAATTTTACTGCGCCAAAAACATCTGCTTGGAAGTTTCAATACTAACCAAAAAATAAATAGACAACTTAATAGCCTCGCACCAACAAGCCAAATTGTAATCGTTATCAATGATGGTCCATGCAGAAAAACTGCACAAAACGGAAAGATAAAGAATGATGTACCAAGAAATATCCGTGCCAAGTTACTCCAATGAAATTTCTCGTATGCCTCCAACGCACCTCGAAGTCCAGTGCCAAATGTCGCAAGCGGGATACCACAAGCAGCAATTAGCAAGCTGATAAAGGTCTCTTGCTGAAGAGATATTGAGATATTCAGTCCATGATGACTGAGGGCATAGGCCGCTATAAATAGGACTGCTGCACCTAATAGTCCCGTCAATACTGTAAACTCAAGACCAGCCTTCATAATGGAAGGCACTTCAGCATGGCGATTTTCGCCTAAACAGCCAGCTACTTGCTGCGTAATCGCACGACCAATTCCAAAATCGAACAAGCTAAAGTAACCGATAATGGTCCAGAGCAAAGTCAGAATACCAAAGCGCTCAATGCCCAAGCGATGAATTAACAACGGTATAGTGATGGCCCCAATTATCAACGGTAGCGCATTACCAGCGAAATTCCAGATGGTGTTTTTACTTAATGACATTTATTTCTCAAGCAGCCCATAATGCAAAGTGTCAATTTCATACAGCACCTGCCGAATTGCCATCCGAATGGTGCAGCGCTTTCGTGAGCACAGCCACCACCCTACTCTGTTGAACCTCAGTCAAGCCAACCCACAAAGGCAAGCGAATTAGCTTTTCTGAAATCGAGTTGGTCACGGCAAGATTACCGTGAACTCGACCATAGCGCCGCCCGGCTGGCGATGAATGCAGTGGCACATAATGGAATACAGCCGAGATATCATTGCGCCTAAATTCATCCAGCACCGCTTGGCGATTAATCCCTGAGGGGAGCAGCACATAGTACATATGTGCATTCTGTTGACAATCAGTCGGTACAATTGGGCGACGCAAGATTCCGTTTCTCTCCAGCAATTCCAGCATGTCATGGTAACACCTCCAATTGGCAAGCCGCTGTTGTGTGATTTTATCAGCCTCCTCCAGTTGCGCCCAGAGAAACGCGGCGATCAACTCGCCCGGCAGAAATGACGAACCAACTTCCTGCCAAGTGTATTTGTCGACTTCGCCCCGAAAAAAACGACTGCGATCGGTGCCTTTTTCACGGATGATCTCAGCACGTAACGCCAATTCCGAATTATTCACCAGCAATGCCCCGCCTTCTCCTGAAATTACATTTTTAGTTTCGTGGAAGCTATAAGCGCCGAGGTCACCGATGCCGCCCAGAGCACGACCCTTGTAGCTCCCCATCACGCCCTGAGCGGCATCCTCAATGACCTTTAACCCATGCCGTCTTGCAATCGCCATGATCGTGTCCATTTCGCAAGCCACGCCTGCATAATGCACGGGTACAATTGCTTTTGTACGTGGGGTAATGGCCGCCTCGATTAGTCGCTCATCCAGATTTAGCGTATCTTCCCTAATATCCACAAACACCGGAACACCACCGCGCAATACGAACGCGTTGGCAGTAGAGACAAAGGTGTAGGAAGGCATGATGATTTCATCGCCTGGCTGGATATCCAGCAACAAGGCAGCCATTTCCAGAGCGGCAGTACACGAATGAGTCAACAAAGCCTTGCTACAACCCGTACGCTTCTCCAACCACATATGACAATATTTGGTGAACGGGCCATCTCCAGCCAAGCGACCATTGAAGTGGGCCTCGGCAATGTAATACAGTTCCTTGCCCGTCATGTATGGCCAGTTAAATGGGAGAGGGTTCTCTTTCATTTGCTTACCACTCCTTCTTTCGTTGTATTTATCTTGTTCTGCCAAGCCTTGAATCCCAGTGTAGCAAACAATAAAGGCCAAAAAACGTGCGCGATATAGGCGTAACGCACATACGGCTTGAACTTCAGCCGAACCCGTTGAGTATTATCAGGGAGCAGCACCCCTTGAAAAACACCATTAATCACTGTGGTCTTTGCAGGAACCCAGTTTAATGGTCCGAAAACATGCGCCTGCCAGTCACGGTGAAATTTCTGACTCAAAACAGCACGGATTGCGCGCCCAAGCTAACTTCCATGATCAAGCGCGTTTTAGCAGCCCATTTTTCTGGAATAAATTGGAAATCTTCGCCGACAAACTTTGGTTTATTGGTTTCTCAACCCATAGATAGACGACAACAGAAAACCCCATAGCAATGACGACCTGAGCCAGAATATACACGGTAACAGAACCACCCGAAAACCAATTGATTCGCCAGAAAAAATATGGCATTAGTGAAAGCGCAAACCAATGTGCTAGATACATGCTGTAACTTGCATCACCCAAGAAAGTAAAAAGATGCGACGGTGAGAATCGATTCTCGATGGCCAAGAAAAAAAACACTATAAAAAGAGCCCCCCCTCCCCACAGGATTGGCCGAACGTAAACAGACAAGGCGCCGACAAAGTATGGATCTGATGAAGCAATAAGGAAAAAACCTGCCGCCAATATCAAGAAAAAAGCGAAGAAAGGCTTTTGTTGAATATCTGATGTTTTTTGGTATAAAAAATATAACAAAACACCAAATACAAATTCGAGCATCATTGGGTTAAGAGTAATGCCCATCAAGCCTTTATTATTAACGCCCAAGGATGTTGCAACCAATATGCATACCGCATATGCGATGAAAAAGGCATAAATATTCATACCGACCAGAATGCAAAGAGTGAATATTGCATAAAACCAAAATTCATTCTGCAACGTCCAACCTATTGCAAAAAGCGGTTGGTAATCAGGCCGTGAAAAGGTTAGAGAGTCGATGATAAATTGCGAGTTGGTTTTTTCGAGATTGTAGTGCTGGCCAAGTGAAATATTATGCTCAAAGTTGATTGCCCCAATTAGGTAGCTCAGTAGTATGGTCGCCAATGTAAAGATCACATACAGAGGTGTTACCCTGGCAACCCTTTTCATAAAGAAAAAGCTTGCAGCTACCAATTTACCTCGCGGGAGCCCTGAGTATACGTGCACCATGATGAACCCACTGAGCACAAAAAATATATCCACACCAAAACTGCCAAGATGGAAAAAACCACCGGGCACTCCCTGCACACTGAACTCATAAAGCTCAACGTGCGCAAAAATCACGATAAATGCTGCAATGAAGCGAAGAAATTGAAGATTTCTGAATTTTAAATTGTTATCGATTATGTTCACTTTGGGCACTCCATAATGCAGTGTGTAAGGTATACATGCTTTATGCTTACCTCTGTTTTGAAAAAAAATCACGAGCCAAACTTTCATAGCTTGCTTGTTCTCAGACATTTTGCCCGCGATCTTTTGAGATTAAGAAACGAGCAATAAAGTTTTGATCAGGTGTAAAACATGGGTCAATCGTTACAAATCTTCCACCAGGTTTTAATGCGGCATAGGCAAGTTTAAAGATGTCATTAACAATTTGGTCGTTCGCATGATGCAACACCCCGCATGCAATAACCAAATCAAATTTCGGCATATTCTTAAGGTCATCAAGGGTGAGAGTTTTCGAATAAAATCTACCACGTTGCCCATACCTAATTTTGGCGTCCGTAATATATTCCTCGCTAATATAAATACCCCAGTAATCAACCTTAGGAAGATACTCTACAATATCTGCAGGACCACATCCTATATCTAATACCACATCACCATTCTTAGGTCATCACATAAGGATTTACGAATAAAGTCCAGCCCTGTTTGGCCCCCATTAAGTATTGAAAAGCACCATAAGCTGTGGGATGTGAAAGTATGCTTCTAATTCCAGTAGTAATCTGCATATTCCTACTCACTCTATTACTCTATCTAACTTAGTAATACTGCAATCGAGAATAGGCTGCACTTGCGCGGGAAAATACATACCCAATTTATGCAATTTAGCGCAGACAATTATCTTAATTAACAGTCTCATCCAAAGTGATCGACGTGAAGCAAATTCATCATCAGTAGTTACTCTAACTAAAGTCTCTCCCAACATAGCCGTATTGAAATACATTGATATATTCGGTTGTCGTCTTGCGATTTTTCTTAATTGGGGCACGGATATCCAGTTTAAGGAACGCCAAGTGCCTAATGGATCTGGCATTTTTTGACTGCAATGAATGTAACGCTTAAGAAAAAACTCTGTTAGTTGTTTGCTGAATAAAGTTGGAATGTTGAAATGTGCCTCATAAGGAAAAAGGTAGTTTGGACACGTAAAATGATAAACTCCCATTGGACGAAGCGACTCAGAAACTCTATCAACTACACAAGCCACATCACCCACGTGTTCCATTACATTAATGGAGAAAGCAAAATCATATTGGTTTTTATCGCTCAGTTCCTCCGCTGGTAGTAACAACAATTTTGGACCACGTCCAATTTTACTGGCTTGTTCCAGAACAATTAAACGTAACTTTGAAAAATGCGAAAATCCATCTCCCGTGGGCTCAAGGGCTGTGACCTTATAACCCTCCATTGCCAGTTGGCAACTTAGAATCATTGACCCTGCGCCCACCTCTAAAATACTAGCACCAGCCTGCAACTTTTTTAGATCAGCATCAATAAATGACCTGCCGAACTTTGCCTCGGCCGCATAGGTTTCAAAAATATCCTGCAAAGCAGGCTCCACTTGACTCAAATGAGCTCGTAAAACATTTAGCCACTCCTCAATCGAAGCTAGATCAGTCTTAGATATCAATTAACACTACCTAAAATAATTCCAGCTAAAATTAAAAATGCTGCCAAAAACTTTATAGGAGAAACGGCCTCGCCAAGCAACATCCAGCTACCAAGAATTACTAGCAAGAAAGTACTTCCAATATAAACCGGAAATCCTGTCGAGAGCGGAATGCGCTGGATCACAACAAGCCAAACAAAGGAGCTAAATAATGCTGCGGCATAGGCGGAGAGAATATAGGGGTCTGAAAAATAATTTATAAATTTATCCATTGTATTTGTGGTAGTTACAGAATCCAAGCCGATCTGTATTCGCCATTTTACCACTAGCTGGCTATATGCAACCAGTAGTGCCACTGGAATCGTGTATAGAAAAATTTTCATTGATTGCCCAATCGAATCATGTGCGCGAAAGTATAGCTAAACCAAACCCCGTCTTGCCATTTCCATTACCGTTATATAGCATGTAACGTTGACCTTTATGATCAAAAACGAAGGGGTATTCGATCATTTCTGAATCCCATCCTTCAGCCGAAATATCAATTCCAGCCTCTTTTAACGCCAAACCCCATGCACTACCATCCTTGCTCACAGCGTAGCCAATGCGATATGTTTCCCCAGTGCCACTACGATAGGAAAACCACATTTCGTATCCACCTTGAGCATCACGCGCGACCGTAGGTCTTGAAAAGGCTTGCGCTATACCGAGCTCATAGGGTATAGCCAAACCTTCACGATTCCAGCTATGCCCGTCAACAGATGTTGCGTAATTGATGACATGCAGCATTTCATCGTTGCCCGCATCCCACGTTGTCGTTGAGCCATACCACATGTCGTAGCCGCCCCTTGCATTTTTCACTACCCAAGGATATGACAGACTTATTGGATCAACGCTGTCAGAACCCATGAAAGGCACTTCACTTTCCAACTCCAATGACAAATCAGGCTTCATAATAAGCCGCCCAACGTCGCCCCGCCAGTGCACATCTTGCGGCGTCTGCCATCCCATAAACAGCATGAATCGCTTACCATCGACTTCATAGCAATTACCAATACTCACACCATCTGCATAAAAACTGCCTTCGGGTCCATTTTCAAAAAAAGGTTGACTGTGTTCTTGTATGACCTTGCGTTTGACTATGTCAATATCAACCGCTCCTACAGAAGATCGATTGTTGGCATCCCTGCCGCTAAAGAAAATCCGATATACGTCATCATCAATGAGAACTGGCAAGGGGTTTGCAGCATGTGATAGAAGTTTGGAATGCCGGTTAGTTCCGGAAGGACTATACAACAAGCCAAGTTTATGCCATTTATTACTCATATACCCCTTAGTTTCGTGCTTGGTACTTTCGATCGTTCCGTTGCGGCACCAATATAAACACCTTCAGGCTCTGCATCAGAAAGCAGCAAGGAGCCAGCGCCAATTACACACCTTTCGCCGATCTTGATATGGTCGCGCAGCGTTGCATTTACACCAATGAAGCACTGCTCCCCTATCTCCACCCCCCCTGAGACAACAACATGTGACGCAATGAAGGTGTGATCCTTAATAACTGAGTGATGACCGATATGGTTGCCACTCCACAACGTCACGTTATTGCCGATCCTCACAAAAGGCTGAATTGTGTTGTCTTCAAAAATAAAGCAGTTTTCTCCTATTTTCCCATCGTTGAGAACCGTTGCACGAGAGCTTACAAAGCTGACAAGCCTATAACCCTTCTCTTTTGCGGAGAAGTACTTTTCCTTACGAACGGCATTAAGTTTCGAATAGCTCAGCGCAACAAAAAAATCATAGCTCTCTGGCGGGTATTTGAAGGGTGCGTCTTCAAATGCAACAACAGGCAAGCCGCAAAACTCGGGCGCCTGGATATAACTTGCATCGACAGTGAAGGCTACTACTTCATATTCTGAGTCAGTGCTAAAATAATAATGTGCAAGCTGAGCTATGTCACCCGAGCCAAATATTACGAGTTTCTTCATGGTGTACTCATCTTCGATAGGTGATCTTGTAGTTGAGCTCGCAAAGCTTTTCTACTGTGACGGGCTTGAAGCGATTGCTCATAATATCCTCGGAACTGACCAGGGGCTGGTGGAATTGGCGATAGATGAAGCGGTACTCGCCGGCAGCGGCCTGCCGCTGCTGCAAGTAGATACGGCTCAGGTATTCGAACATCGGCTTCCATGTCTCAAAGTGGCAGGTCTTGTTTCCAATTACCGAACGCCGGAAGCGCAGCGTATGACCAAAGTAGATACGATCGGAATTATGCATCGTCATTCGCGAGCCATCCTGGGCGAATATAGGCACTAGCTCGTCGAAGTCGATGGAGCTCAATACGAACCAGTTCTCGGCCATCCGCAGATCGGTCTTGTTGAAGACATCAATTGGGGTGATTCCATAGATTTGCGCAGCCTTGTCGCCGAGATTGGGCAAGCCGCCCCAGCCCAAGAAGGAAGCCGGCACTGACGCGAAATAGAACATGATCAGTACGCCGACATGAAGTGCTACAGCCTGGGGAAAACATGAGGAACTTAACTCGATGTTGGCGGGGCGCAGATACTTCCGGCGAGGCAACTCACACACACCGAACAGGCGCGTACGTCGCTCAGCGATGAAGCGGTAGGCCCTGGGACCGATCCATAGAAGACGGCCGATCAGCAAGAACGGCAGCAACGGCCAGAGCATCACTAGCGTCCGGGCCAGCTGGGTATAGAAGTCGTAGCCGCGGAACAGTTCGCGATCCTGCCTGCGCACGCCATACAGATCGGTCAGCGCCTGTTTCATGTCAAGTCCAAGCTCATCCAGCAGCGGCTTGCTCTGGGAAAGTGGCCGAAGAGTGATCCGTCCGAAGATATCCAGAAGGGTAATCGCCTGAACAGTCCTGTCGCAAAGATTGCAGCGATCATCGTAAAGCACTTCCATCGACTGCTTGCGATCCATGCCGACGAATGACCAGAAGAGCGCGAGCCAGAGTACCACTTCGATTTCTGCGAGGTAGCCAAGCTGCAAGACGAATAGCGAGAGCGCGAAGAACAGCCATCCCCAGGCGATTACATAGTGCCGGAAAAGTCCACCCAGCAATACGAAAGGCAATATGGCTGGATACCATAACATCATCAACCACAACGAGCCCTTGGTCATAGCAACAGTCAACTCGCTGGAAGCAAACAGAACACCAAAAAATTCATGCCAGCGGACCATGAAGTTATTGCTCAGTAACAACGGGCCGGCACTGCCATCCATCCAAGCAGGCTCATTGAGGTGAACCGCAATGGAATAGACACAAACAGCCCAATAGCTGGCTAATGCAGCAAACTTCGCATAGAAGATCGCGTTTGCTCCAGGAGCGCCGCGGTAGTAGAGCAATGCCACATGCGATGCGGGCAGCCGCTTCAGCAGAATAGCGTCAAACGACAGATATTTGCCGGCATTCACAAGGAACAACAGCACCGCCAGAATGGCGCCAATGTCATTACCCAACGTAGATTTGGCCACCACCAAGTCGCCGTATTGCCACATCGCACCGACCAGAAACAACAGAGTCCACTGGGATAGAAGGCCCAGCGCCAGCATGGCCCCAGCCAACATCTCCGCGCCAGCCCACAGACCAATAGCGGAAAAGCGCTCAGGTTCCAGCAGCAGGACATAAACATTCAACCCCCTGACAAACAGAATTAGCCCGAATAGAATGCGCAACAGTGCAAATTTGTTGTATTCGAAGGGTGTTGCGACAGGGAATGCCTTGGGAGACAGGCGCCGGGCAAAAGCAGCCATCGCGAAGTCGAGCCTTGGTATGAATTTTATAAAAAGCGCGCAGGCTAAAAGTGTGACAAAAAAGAAACCGATCAATATCCACATTACTCAAGTCCTACTTACCAATATAGTAAATTCATACAGTCCATAGTCATGTAGCAAAGAAACATGGCGGGAATAACGACGCTTACAAAGATCAAATAATTGACACGGATCAGCGTAATAAAGATAGTCGCGTTTTTTGTCTTCGTCGGAATAAGACGTCAGACAATTGAACGAAAAACCAAGACGACTGGTTCGATCAAGAATATCCAGGGTGGTCTGAAGATAGTCATACCATTCGGCGTCCGTTCGCTTTAAACGGACGTTAAAAATTCCGCTTGCCACGCCATAATCACTAAGAACATCGGGTTCTGATGCCGTAATGAATCGTGCGTTGGGATATGACGAATTGCGTGACGCGGCTGCATGGATCATCTCCACAGATACATCCACACCGAGGTATGAACACATGGGGTATTTCTTCGACAGAAATTCAAACAATGCTCCGTAGCCGCAACCAAGGTCGTTTAGTGAAAAATTAGGTGTTTCCAAACCAATGATTTTGCATAGTTGTTCGAAACGCAGGGTTTGACCTTCTTCGCCATTCCAATCAACTCCGCGAGGCGTTTCTCCATGCTCTACCAGTTTGGATGTGTAGTACTCCGCAACCTCGGTCAGCAGGTCAGTTTTGTTGTTTTGCATAAATCTGCCTTACGATGGTATAGGGGCGTTGCTTGGTTTCAGAGAATATTTTCGATAGGTAAATGCCAACCACGCCTATAAAAGAAATTACCATTCCTCCCAGCAGCCAGATTGAAGCCATCACTGACGTCCAGCCACTTAAGGGCTTAGCAAGGTACGTCCATTGAATTGCCAGGTACCCGATATAAAAAACAGCAACCAGTGAGATTGATACGCCGATATAGAAGATGCCCACTAGCGGTGCATTGCTGAAAGAAGTCACCGAATTAACTAGCAAAGACATTTTTCTGCGGAAGGTGTATGTAGTTTCACTGGTGCTGTGTTTTTTTACAAACTGCGGACGTTGATCAAAACCAGTGATGTGCCATAGGCCAGCCATGAAGACTTCTCTCTCCCCATGGCGCAATAAGGCATCTACGTAACGACGGGTCATTAGGCGTGCAGTGACAATGTTTTCAGGCAACGCCAAACCAGTGAGTACTTTGAATAAGCGATAGAACCATTTGCCGCTCCAACGCTCAAGCCAGCCACCCTTGCGCTGCTCTTGGACTCCGTACACTACATCGCAGCGTTGACTTTTCATTTGCTCGGCAAAGGCAATTAAGCACTCGGGCTCTTCTTCTAAATCGCTGTCAATGAGCAATACACACTCTCCCTTCGCGTGAGCAAGACCAGTCATCATCGCCTTGTGATGGCCGAAGTTACGCGACAGGTCAATGACGACGATGTGGCTGTCGGTTTCAGTGAGTTGCACTGCAAGGTCAAGGCTGTCGTCGGGTGAACCATCGTTCACCAAGACGATTTCGTAATCTACACCCACAAACTGCTTGGCCGAATCACTTGCCCGCTGATGGAACTCGGTTATGTAAGGTGCGGATTTGTAGAGTGTGGCAACAATTGAAAGCTTCATGGGCGTACGTACCTCATGTGGTTGTGCGCCTCTTTACCACAATTGAACAGCAAATCAAGAATCGTGACTCCATGAGTGAATTCTCCCCAAAGTTGGGGATATTCAGGGTAGCCTGCATAATCAAACCAGGTAAGTTTGATATTCATATCAGCAAAGATACTTTCTTCGACGTAATCCCTGGCTGCAGGGCCTGAAATGTATTCCGTTCCACCAGCTTGCTTACAAAGATCAGCCAAACGCTCGGTTCTGCCGTCGAGCAAGGTATAGTCCCATGAATTGGTAATAACAGTCTTGATACCTAGGTAACTACAGACGGCTTCGAGGAATCTGCGATTTAGCTGCGAGATATGGGTGTAAGACCCAGCCATGTAAAGCGGCTCTACCCATGCCGCAATTTCATCAAAATGTCGCGCACGGCGATAGTTCTGCGATAATGCTTTCCAATGTAGCGACGCCCAGTCTGACCCGTCAATCTCGGTATCCCTGATTTTTTGATCATATTTCCCTTTAACTTGCACAGGAACCGTTAACCACTGCACTCCCTGCGGAGTCTTAATCTGGTTGCGATTGCGCCAATCGCGGCGTGTATATTGCATATCGTCGTAGATAATAAACTCATCCACGACGGCGATCATATCAAAATAGCCCTTCCACGGAATGTAGTTGGATTGAAGGATGGCAACTTTTTTCACTGGGGTTCCTTCCCGTTTACAAAAAGTTGATAGACCGGGTCTGGTGTGTAGCCATCCAAACGTTCAAAATGATCTCGGATATACTGGTCAATCCGCGGGTGGGTATTGCTGAACCGTAATTCTTCTCGTCCATCCAAAGCAGAATTGATGACTAATACAAAGCCTGGGTTCGCAGCTTTGATGCGTTCAATTTCGGCTCGTTCAAAAGCCTCGCCACGGGGAAGTAGCAAGTAAATTCCCCACATTGGGGATTTTTGATTCATCACCGCATACGCACCAGGCCAGAATGGCGTAACTATAAAACTGCTGCCATTAGGGGCAAATTTTTCACTGAGACTTTTCAACATCCTAATTTCAATGGGTACATTCGGGTGGGCTATTAGTGTATCGCCTCCGATATTCGCCGCGACGCATTCTTGGCTCGTGTAACACACCCAACCAGGGTGTAGTGGTGCCATGACCATTAGGCTCGCACCACACAACAATCCGGCAAGCGACCATTTAATGATTGGTCGCAGGCCCAACAGCAGAGCCAGGCTCCCCATAATGAACGGAATAATGCCCATGGCCAGGTGAAGAGTATCTGCCCGCGAATAAGCGTAATGCACATAGGGGAGTGCCAAAAAGGCCGAAGCCACCAGGACGGGGGGGGCTGGTTTATGTTGAATCCTTTGACGAATCACCCAGGCGATACTCAATATGCCGAAGAGAATAATGACGATAAAGAAGCATCCCAACAGGATGCCGCGCGCCGTTTCCACCGTAAACACAGGGTCCATTGAGACAGTCCATGGCCAGGGAGCTGGCAAAGGGAGAATGCCTGTCTTAATGAGAAGAAGGGTGCTTTCCCAGAAAGCTGGTGCAAAGTCGGGAACGGCGACAAGCATCAGCAGAATGGGTAGGTAGCCGACAATGATGCCCGTAGACCACATCATGAAAGATCGGAGTGGTCCAATGCCATTGCTGGGCTCGATCAATAGGTAAGCCATGATGCTCAAGCTACCGACTATGCCATAGACGCCGTGATTTCTGCCAAATACGGCTATGAGCCCGATAAAGACCCCAGTAATAAAATACCGGTAACCAGTGGGTCTATGTACAAGGAAAGCAAGGCTGGCCACAAGAGCGATCGAGAGCACAACATCGAACAACTTATACAGGGGGAACATCCAGACTGCGAGCGTGACGGCCGAAAGAAGCCAAAACAGGAAATTCTGTTTTTTTGCGGTGTTTGAGAGTGTCGTCAGGCCAATAAAAAGCCCAAGTACCATGAAGATTGTTGTTGCACCTCGTAATGCCAGAATTCCATTATCTTGGCAAATGCTCATAACCATTGCTGACCAGTAATAGCGACCGGGGTCGTAGGCCATGAAATCCCTGATGGGCACCTCACCCTGCAAAACCCTCTGCGCTCCGTACCAGAGGAACCCTTCATCCCATAGATCGAATCCTTGATGTCCCTCCCACTGAAAAAATGCGAGGGCCACCCCAGCCACAAGCAAGAAAATCCAGATATATTGGTTTATGGAAATCTTGGATTGAAAATTTGAAGCTGTCACTTTACCGCTACTCATAAATATGTTTCAGTCGCAATAATTCCCCAACTTTTGGCTTCGTAGGTAGACTTAAGAACTTGTCTAAGTTTTTTATTGCATAATTTTGGAGTCTGAATATCATCATTTTACGCGGCTTCGATTGCGAAATTTGCTCGTAATTTCTCAACCATCACTTGGTCCTTTACTTTACCGATCAACCTCAATCGCCTGCTTTCACCCGCTCCAGACCCCACAAGAAATGACAATGCCCATGTCGAGAAAAAAACTGGACGCATGCCAGACAGTTATTCGGTTACGACAGGCTGGTTAAAGCGGAGCTGGTGCCGCTGATGAAAAAGGTCTATAGCGCTTTATGAAGCCCTTTGCAGAATCACTTGTGCCCCAACCTGAAGCTCATTCAAAAACATCGCGACGGCTCCAAAGTTGTCAAAAAATATCATGCTCTGTAAACACCTTGCCAAAGAGTCCTTGATCATCCCGACATTCCCAAATCCACCCAAAAGGCACTAAGGGACCAACATGCCAAACTCAATCCGTTTGCTATCAAAGCAGGTATTGAGCAACAATTGAAACTCATTTTTTGACAAGTCCTGGTTGCCTCTAATGTGAGGCAACAACTTTGATTCTTCGGTTACTTTTTTCTATGAGGCAATACGGGTGAACGATTAATGTAAGTGAGCAGCATGTGAATATTCATTAACATTAAGAGCTTATCCGTAAATAATGTTAGGTTGGTTTTGCCGTTTGATTTTACGAAAAACAATCACAGCAGCTGCCAGCATTAATAACCCCCTATAACTCCGATCCATTTTTTCGTAGCGGACCAATATTTTCCGGAATCGATTGAACCAGGAATGGCAGACTTCTACTACCCAGCGTTTCGGCTTGAAATCAGGGTTTTTGGCTTTTTCTTCAAT
>Ga0066406_1000017_pt1 | contig 20946 bp, 11 predicted proteins | sample LakWasMeta8_HOW4_2_FD_59493 | JGI IMG/M metagenome (GOLD analysis project Ga0066406, IMG submission 59493) | Freshwater sediment methanotrophic microbial communities from Lake Washington under simulated oxygen tension - Sediment Metagenome 8_HOW4 | ecosystem: Environmental > Aquatic > Freshwater...
GTGTTATTATTTATTGCGATTGTATTAGTGTTATTAGCATACTTCTTCCCAAAAGTAAAACAGAGCGTGAATACCAATATTAATTTATTGGTAACTATGTTGCTTGGCGGCTTTTGGCACGGCAGTTCTTGGTTGTTTATTATTTGGGGTGGATTAAACGGCTTAGGTTTAGTAGTGCACAAACTATGGCAAAAAATTTCTCCATTCAAAGATTCTAATTCGTTTGTTGTAAAAGGAATGATGGTGTTTATCACTTTAGCATTTATTAGTTTTACTCGTATCTTTTTTAGAAGCGACAGTTTAGATACCGTTAGTTTAATTTTTGATAGAATTACTAATCATTTTGGAGCAGCATTAACCTTTAATATTATTCAAGGTTATGCCTTAGTATTTGCTGTTATGTTAATTGGATACTTCATACACTGGATACCAGAAACGATGAAAGAAAAATACCGTTTAAAATTTGCCGAACTGCCTTTGCCAGTAATGAGTTTAGTGGCAGTGGTATTTGTGTTTTGTATTTACCAAATGGTAAGTGGCGAGATGCAACCTTTTATTTATTTTCAGTTTTAAAAACTCACCACTGAGGCACAGAGAAACAGAGTTTTTGATAGGATTTATAAATATCAACTCAGTTTTAGTTGTTACTGTCAGTTCGAGTAAAAATTCTGCTCTTTGAATTTTGTATCGAGAACTTATAGAGAACACTTCTCGATACACTCCTAAAGTCGCACTCGAAGTGACATAAAAACTAAATCACTTTATAATTCTTATACTCTCCAACTTTCCAGCCAGTTATTTTTTCAATAAATAATAAGAATTTATCTTTTATAGATAGTTTAATTTGAGAAGAATCAAATTTGAAATTCCAATCTGCCGCCTTTACACGAGCTTGAAACACTTGAGGATGTGTGCCTTTAAATTCTTCTAAGCTATCTATTTGTGAGTAATCAAATTCTTCTACTTGAGCAATATTTTTTTTCATCCATTCATCATCGTGCCACATCTTATGAAAATGTTCTTGCTTGGCTTGTTGTGCCTTTGGCGGTTTAACCCAGCCGTAATGATATATCTCTGCACTAATTGGTTTCACATTTAGTTTGGAGTTATCTCTTTTTCTAAAGCCTTGCGCGTCTTTATATGAACGAATAGATTTGTCATTCTTAATAACACGAATTTCTTTACGGTACCAACGGCGCGAATTACCAACGTAGTTGTAAGTGCCATAAAAATGAACGTAGTTAAATAATAAACCATCAACGTGCTTATCATCTTTGTATTTCTGCATCGCTTCTTTTATAGAAGCCAAATGCTTTTCATGAACACATTCATCACTTTGAATATAAAAACACCAATCAACATCTTTACTAATCGCATCAAAGGCTTTATTAGTTTCCATAGCTAACACCTGTCCACCTTCTCTTAAATGATCATTCCAAACCGTTTCAATGATTTTTATTTTTGGAGAGTTAATACTTTTAATTAACTGCAAAGTTTCATCTTCGCTGTTACCAACGGCTACAATAAATTCATCACAGATAGGTAAAATAGAAGTAATCGCTTCTACCACTGGATAGTCGAACTTAATCGCATTTCGTATGATGGTGAAGCCTGCTACTTTCATTTTTTTATTGTTCTCGACTACGCTCGAACTGACAGTTAAGTCACCCTGAGCGGAGTCGAAGGGTTAGAACTCCGGATTTTGTCCTACAAAGTTTTGTGGTGTAATTTTTAATAACTCTGCTTTTACTTCGGCGCTTACATTTAATCCATTGATGAATGTATGCATCGAATCTTTTGTGATATGTGTATTTGTACGAGTTAAATCCTTTAATGCTTCGTATGGCTTTGGATAACCTTCTCTACGTAAAATAGTTTGAACAGCTTCCGCAACTACAGCCCAGTTGTTTTCTAAATCTTTATTAAATGTTTCTTCGTTTAATATTAATTTATCTAAACCTTTTAAAATGCTTTTGTATGAAATTAAAATATGTGCTACAGGCACGCCTAAGTTTCTTAAAACCGTACTATCTGTTAAATCTCTTTGTAAACGAGATAAAGGAAGCTTAGCAGATAAATGTTCTAAAATAGCATTCGCTATTCCTAAATTACCTTCTGCATTTTCAAAATCAATTGGATTTACTTTGTGTGGCATTGCCGAAGAACCAATCTCTCCTGCTTTTAATTTTTGCTTAAAATAATCCATACTTACGTATGTCCAAATATCGCGGCATAAATCTAATAAGATAGTATTGATACGTTTTAAAGCATCGCAATAAGCAGCAATATTATCGTAGTGCTCAATTTGAGTCGTAAATTGACTTCTGCTTAAGCCTAAAGTATTATTCACAAATTCGTTTCCAAATTTAATCCAATCGTTTTTTGGATATGCTACATAATGTGCATTAAAATTACCAGTTGCTCCACCAAACTTAGCTGAAAAAGGAATAGCATTTAATTGATTGATTTGAATTTGTAAACGCTCCACAAATACATAAATTTCTTTTCCTAAACGAGTAGGGGAAGCAGGCTGACCGTGAGTACGTGCTAATAAAGAAATGTTTTTCCACTCCTTCGCTAAACCAGTTAATTTGTCTGTTACTTGTTTTAAGTTTGGTAATACTACTTCATTGTTAGCTTGTTTTAGCGACAATGGAATAGATGTATTATTAATATCTTGAGAGGTTAAACCAAAGTGTACAAACTCTAAATAGTTTTCTAAACCTTGTGCTTTTAATTTTTCCTTAATGAAATACTCAACCGCTTTTACATCGTGGTTTGTTGTCTTTTCTGTTTCTTTAATTACTTCTGCATCTGCAAACGAAAAGTTTTGATACACTGCTTTTAAATTAGCAATCTGACTTTCATTTAATTTTGGTAATTGAGGCAAACCTTGTTGTGACAACAAGATGAAATAATCAATTTCTACTTGCACACGGTATCTAATTAATCCGAACTCAGAAAAGTAAGCTGCTAATTCGTTAGTTACTCGGCGGTAACGACCATCAACAGGAGATATAGCAGTTAAAGTATTTAATTCCATAATTTTTAAAAATAAAGGGCAAATATACGGATTTTTTAAATCTTTAAATTCTTACTCAACCACCACAATTTTCTTAAACTCTATTTTCTCTTTTCCAATCAATTTCACAATATACATTCCTTCTGCATAGCTTGATAAATCAACATTTTGTAGGATTCTTTGTATTTTGTTTTCAGAAATTAATCTGCTGTTTAAGTCATAAATTTCATAATTAGTAAAGCTTGGTTCAGTTTGTGAAATAGTGATACTATTTTTAGTTGGATTTGGATAAATTGAAACACTACTTGAATTTTTTAGTATACTAAAAACGTTTGACGTTAATGGAAAAATACAAGAGCTACTATCTATTGAATATATATCCTCGTAATCTTGAGAAAAGCAGGTTAGTGTCCCCCACCATTCGAAATTCACCATAGGTTCAAGTAGTCCCATTGTGCTGCCAATGCCTTCTATTATTTTACCATGGTTATTAAAAAGGCAACCTGGTCTTTCAATTGTCCACTGTTTTCTGTAACTTCCATGTATAAAAATAGAATCAATTTGAGTTACAATTACACCTGGCATGCATACTGATGTAATATATGTTTTAACAGTATCTCCTACATTTAAGTTAAAATCATATAATAATGTTTCAGTAGAAGAACCAGTTGGAAGAAAGTAAACTTTTCTAGCAATTGTATCTTCCCTTATTGCACCAGGACTTGAGTGACTATAAGAACCGGTTGAATTATAGTTACACATTCCTGTTATCATGTCGGGACTATAGTATATTTTATCCGAAGAAATAACATGATAAAATAAGGTGTTAATCTGTAATTCATTATAGTTTAGGCTATAAGAAAATTCATAACATCCAGGTGATTGATAGCCTCCGAAAATTCCTTTCCATACAGCTGAGTATTCAGGGAATTTATGATACACGTTGGTTTGTCCATATGACACATTAATAATTGTAATAAATGACAATATTAGTAAAATTCTTTTCATAGGACTTGATTTTATATGTTTATAATAAACTACTCAACCACCACAATCTTCTTAAACTCTACTTTCTCTTTTCCAATTAATTTCACAACATACATGCCATCTGCATAGTTTGATAAATCAACCTTTTGTAAAATACTTTGAATTTTGTTTTCAGCAACTAATCTTCCGTTAATATCATAAATTTCATATTTAGTAAATGTTGTTTCTGTTTGCGAAATAGTGATGCTGTTTTTAGAGGGGTTAGGAAAAATTCTCCAAGTGTAATCTGACGAAGTAGATTCCTGAACAGTTGTTGGCATGCCATCATATTTAATTTGTGCTTGTTGAGCACCTGTAATTAAGTTAGCTAAACTATCACCGCCAAGTATAGCAAAGGCTACCTTTACGCTTTGGTTAGGAGCTATCGTAAAAGGTCCGCTACTCATCACATTTAATACATCGGTACCGCTTCCTGCTACACCTGCTGCTAAACGAGGAGTAGATAAGGTTAAGTATTTGTCTTTTGAGTCAGAACCATTAGCGTAATCAATACCGCCATTTCCTCCACTTACATGGTCGATGGCATAAAAGTTTGGAGGAGCTGTATTGGTTAATAATTTAATGCCACCGTATTTTCCACCAGTCGCAGTGTAGAAACTGTAGCCCATTTTTGTAGCAGCATCATAAGCGCTTCTGTTTTGTGCAAAAGTTGCCCCATCAATATCCCAGTCTGCAAAAATACCAGCGTACATTTTTTTGACAGTATCAGTGGCGTGTGTGTTAGTAATTACATATTCCCAAATCACAAATTGTGTATTTGGAACCGCTGCCCAAGCATAGGTGTTTTGTTCAATACTTACAGGTAAAGGATTAAAAGATAAGTTATCTTGATATTTAGTTTTAGTGTCAAAATCCGATTTCATGGATGGTACTTGTAATGCAATACGATTAATAGTTCCAAAATCGATATCAGAAGCTCCACCTGGTGTTGCTCCTCTCACACAATCAGATACTCTAGTGGTATCAGTTCCAACCATGAAGCCTGCTTCGTACAATAAAGCCACATTGTTATATTTAAAACCTAAGCCTTGTGCTTGCGCATCTTGGTTATATCCAATTTTTCCTTTACTAGTAGCTGTTGTGCTTACATCATTAATTTCGATATTGATATAATCAACATTGATATAAAGGGTAAAAAATTGTTTTGCTTGATAAGTTCCATCACTCATTAAAACTTCAAAATTTAAAGCAGTATTAATTGGAATGGCACCAGTTAATTTAAATGTAAATGGATCTAATGAATTTGTTGTACTAGCTAATGTATTAATAACTCCTAAAGATGTTGTATTATCAACGCTTACAGCATAAGACGATAAAGGAGTAACTGTGACATTTAGTGCAGATGTTGGGCTTAAATAATTAATAAATGTTCCAGCAATAAATAAAGTATCGCCATTAATAAATGACAAGTCATTATGATCTGTAACAGTTTTATTGGTCATTACCACGCTTGGTGTTGCAGGATCTGTTAGTGCTCTAAATAAATTTATACGCCCTGTTCCTAATTTATTTAAATAAGAAGGATTGGCAGCATAAATATTATCGGCAGTTACTTTTAAACGTTCAGCAACTTGCAAGCCATTGTAAGACGGAAAGTGATTTTTAACAATGCCTGCTGCACCAGCTACTACCGGCGACGACATTGATGTTCCTGAAGAAGTAATATAAAAACTTCCTGGCCAGGTTGAGTTTACATTATCGCCAGGAGCACAAACATCCACCATGTATCCATAATTAGATGAGGATTGTTTAGTGTCGCTGATAGTTGTGTTTCCTACAGATAATACATAATTATAAGCAGCTGGAAAAAAATCTCCATCCATATTATTATTTCCCGCAGCACAAATCACTAAACAGTTTTTATTAATAGTAGCGTAATCAATAATATCTTGTCCAAACTGGCTTGAGCCACCTCCGCCCCAAGAGCAGTTAATAATTTGGCAACCATGGTCGACAGCATATTTTATTCCTTCGTAAGCGGCAATTAAGTTACCGTTAGCATCACCAATTTTTACAGGTAAAAACTTACAATTAAATCCAGTTCCTGCGCCTCCTAAATTATTATCAGCACTTGCTGCCGCCAATCCCGAAACGTGAACGCCATGAGCATTAGCTTGCCAAGATGGATCGCTATCATTCATGCCCATGTCCCAGCCCATATAATTATCAATATAGCTATCTCCATCGTTATCAATACCGTCAGGAACATCTGCATAATTTCGTTTTACATTATTAAATAAATCAGGATGCGTGAAATCAACCCCTGTGTCAGTAATTCCAATAACAATGGCCGAATCACCTTTGTTTACATTCCATGCATTAAACGCATTAATGGTTTGTAAATGGTATTGATCGGTTGGGTTTGCTAAAGGATCGTTTGGTGTATAATTTACTTTTGGAATAAAATGAGGCTCAGCATACACTAAAATATTTGATAATAGTAGTTTACTTATTACTTTCTCGAGGGATAAATTAGAAATATAATTTAACTCATATATCAATGATAAATCCGCATAGGCTTGACCTATAGAATTTGTAGGCTTTTCAGGGCTTTTATCATATGGGAATTTTTTATGAAGATTGGTGACACCAACTGCAGAAGCAAAAGCTTGAAATGAAGTGTTTTCAATTTTGTTTACAGAACAAATGGAAGCAAATGCAGGCTTTACTTTAATGATAATGGTTTTAGCCATGTAATCACTGCTCGTAATGTTAGACGGCAATTGATATGTTTTTTGCGCATTCATTTGAATGAGTACAAAGGCACATAATAATATAGTTATAATTGTCTTCATGAGATGTTTTTTAGTCTAACAAATAATTTTGGTGTTTGTTGTATTTTTCAAGCGTACGAATACCAGAAGAACTAATATGTTCAAATTCTTTATCGCAAAAAATATTGATGATTTTAATATCTGGTTTTAATTCTTGTATGTAACGGTATTGATTTTGTTCGTATTGAAAATCAGTTGAGTTTCTTAATCCACGCACAACTGTCACATCATATCCAAAAGATTCAATATGATCAGTGAGCAAGCTATTGTATGAAGTAATTTGTCTGTTTGAAATAGTTTTTGGTACAGGCCAAGAATGAATATCTTTTGCAGGATTTTTACCAAAAGCAATAATGACTTTGTCAAATAATTTTTCTGCTTTCTGTAAGACGTTGTAATGTCCTTTATGAAAAGGGCTGAAGCTTCCAGCAAATACACCAATTTTTGGTTTGTTGGTCTTAACGTAATCGTGTAATGCTTTTACAGATGTAGAGTTTAAGTGCTTTTCTAAAAACGCTAAACGCTGTTTTTGATAATCCAAAAAATCGTGATGTTGATATAAAGCAAATTCTTTTTGCTCTAACTCTAGCAACTCAGCAAATGTGCTATTTGGGTTTATGGAAGAAAATTGTATCATCTTTTCTTTTTTGTTAACCAGACCTTTCAGGTTTTTAAAACCTGAAAGGTCAAATTGAAATTATTTTTTCTTTAAATAAAACAAGGTACTGCAATTTGTTTTTTGTAAAATTTTATTGGCTTGCTCTTTAATTTGTTCAGCAGTTACTTTTTGGTAGTTCTCAATTTCTAAGTTAATTAAATTGGCATCACCTAATAATTCAGAAATTGCTAGGTTTGTTGCTTTGTTTAATACATCTGCCTCGCTATATGTAATTGTTGATTCTACTTTGTTTTTACATTTTTGTAATTCGTCTGCCGCTACTAATTCATTTTGTAGTTTAGCAATTTCAGCATCAATGCCAGCTTCTGCGGCTTCAATACTTACCCCGTCATTTACTTTTCCAGAAATCACAAATAATCCTTTATCAAAATCGCCCATTACATAAGCGTGAATGTCGCTAAACAATTGCTTGTCTTTTATTAAGTTTTTATATAAACGCGATGAATTTCCTCTTGATAAAATATCTGATAACATATCTACAGTATGATATTCTGCATCGTTACGGGCACACATACGATATGCTCTGTAAATACTGTTAATGGGAATATTACGTTCAACGGTTAAACTTCTATATTCTGTTTGAGGAGGTTCTACTGGTAAATTACGTTTTGGTTTTATACCCGCATCAATTGGTTCAAACCATTTTTCTGCTAATTGTTTTACTTGTTCAACTTCCACATCTCCCGCTACAACTAATACCGCATTGCTTGGATTATAATGTTCTTTGAAAAATGCTTTTACATCTTCCATCGTAGCATCTTCAATATGTTTAATTTCTTTACCAATGGTAGCCCATTTGTAGGGATGCACTTTGTAAATTAAAGGGCGTAATAATAACCAAACATCACCATAAGGTTGGTTTAAATAACGTTGCTTAAATTCTTCAATTACTACACTGCGCTGTACTTCTAAGCTTTTTTTGTCAAAAGCTAAGCTCAACATTCTATCACTTTCTAACCAAAAAGCAGTTTCTAAATTTTCGGATGGAACGGTACAATAGTAATTGGTAATATCATTAGTAGTAAAGGCATTATTTTCCCCTCCAACTAATTGTAATGGCTCGTCGTAATTAGGGATGTTGATACTTCCTCCAAACATTAAATGTTCAAATAAATGGGCAAATCCTGTTTTATTTTCATCTTCATCACGTGCACCAACATCGTAAATAATATTTAGGCAAGCCATAGGCGTACTTTTGTCTTGGTGAACAATGACCGTGAGATTATTTTTAAGTTTAAATTTTTCGAACTGAATCATATAATTTTGAGAACTAATTTATGTTTAAAGATACTAAAAAGGCTTTAATAGATGAAGTCTTATAAAAAAATAACCACATAGACACATAGAATGCAATATTGTTAAAAAGCACTAGATAGAAAACAGTTTTTTCACATAGTTGTACTATGATAAAAAGCGAAGCTTCTTTAATCCTACTCAAATCAAACCGAAACTAGGTTTCTATGTGGTTAAAAAATCTTATTTTAGCTTGCTTAATGGAACTCTGGGAAAAGATAAAAAAGTTTGAAAGTTTACACATTGTTTTTTGGTTAGTAAAAGACAGTTGTTGGATGCTTGAGCTAAGATGGCTAGGAATTGCAATGGTAATTCCTACTTTAATGATAGCTGCCATTATCGTTTATATTACCCGAAAAACGGTGGATGTTTATCTAAATTTAGCTATTTTATTTTGGATTTGCGCCAATAGTTTTTGGATGTATATTGAGTTTTTCACTTCTGGTGAATTAAAATTATGGGCGTCTATTCCATTTGGGTTGGGCTTTATTTTTGTGGGAATTTATTACTATAAAACCCTTATTTCTAAGGCATCTTCTGCCAATTAAAAATTCGAGAAAATCTTTATAGAAACTCGTCTAATTTTTTGTTCTATAGCCATAAAAACTATTATATTAGACACTTCAATTTTAAATCAAATTTCCTATGGAAACTACACCATATCAATCAACACATAAAATCCGTATTGTAACAGCTGCCGCTTTATTTGATGGACATGATGCTGCTATTAATATCATGCGTCGTATTATTCAATCAAGCGGAGCAGAGGTGATTCACTTAGGTCACGATAGAAGTGCCCAAGAGGTTGTAAACTGTGCTATTCAAGAAGATGCAAACGCTATTGCTGTAACGAGTTACCAAGGCGGACACGTAGAGTATTTTAAATACATGTACGATTTGTTGAAAGAGAAAGGTTGTGAGCATATTAAATTATTTGGTGGCGGAGGTGGAGTAATTCTTCCTGAAGAAATTGAGGAATTACACAACTACGGTATTGCTCGTATTTATGCGCCAGATGATGGCCGTGCGATGGGATTGCAAGGAATGATTAATGACTTGTTACGTCAGTGTGATAGCCCCACCTCATTCCTCCCCGAAGGGGAGGAGGCTGCGAAAGTGGCTATCGAAAAGATAAAAAAGAAAGATTACAAAACAATTGGTCAGGTTATTTCATTTGCCGAAAATCATAATGATGAATTTAATAAGTTAATTACTCCCTCCCTTTCGGGGAGGGCTGGGGAGGGGCTCGTTCCTGTGTTAGGTATTACTGGTACTGGTGGAGCTGGTAAATCAAGCTTAGTGGATGAATTAGTACGTCGTTTTTTAATTGATTTCAAAGACAAACAAATTGCGATTATTTCGGTTGACCCTTCTAAACGTAAAACAGGCGGCGCTTTATTAGGAGATCGTATTCGTATGAATGCGATTAAAAACGATAGAGTTTATATGCGTTCATTAGCTACTCGTCAAAGTAATTTAGCATTAAGTAAATATGTGCAAGATGCGGTTAACATTTGCAAGGCGGCTAACTTCGATTTAATTATTTTAGAAACATCTGGTATTGGTCAATCGGATACTGAAATCATCGAACACTCTAATATGAGTTTGTATGTAATGACTCCAGAATACGGAGCAGCCACTCAGTTAGAGAAAATTGACATGTTAGATTTTGCTGACATTATTGCGTTAAACAAATTTGATAAACGTGGCGCTTTAGATGCGATTCGTGATGTAAAAAAACAATACAAGCGTAATCACAACTTATGGGAAATTGCAGATGAAGATATTCCAGTGTTTGGAACAATCGCTTCTCAATTTAACGATCCAGGAATGAATCGTTTATACAAAGCGGTAATGAATACAATGGTTGAGAAAACAGGCAACAAAGCTTTGGCTTCTCAGTTTCATATTACCGAAGAGATGAGTGAAAAAATTTACATCATTCCTCCGTCTAAAACACGTTACTTATCCGAGATTTCTGAAAACAACCGTAATTACGATAAGAGAGCCAATGCACAAGCAGAAGTTGCTCAAAAATTATATGGCATTCAAAAAACCATCGAAACGATTTCTGAATCTAAAATGGATGATAAAGATCGTTTAATTAAAGGTTTACAAGAAGCATTTGAAAAAACAAAATTAGATTTAGACCCTCACCATTTATTAGTAATAGAAGGTTGGGAAGCGAAGAAGAAATTATACAGTAGCGAATTCTATGAATTTAAAGTGCGTGATAAAGTGTTGAAAATTGAAACACATTACGAATCTTTATCTCATTCAAAAATTCCAAAAATTGCTTCTCCAAAATATACCTCTTGGGGAGATATTTTAAAATGGACTTTACAAGAAAATTTCCCTGGAGATTTTCCTTACACGGCTGGTATCTACCCTTTCAAGCGTGAAGGCGAAGATCCAACACGTATGTTTGCTGGAGAAGGTGGACCTGAAAGAACTAACAAACGTTTCCATTATGTGAGTAAAGGATTACCAGCTGCTCGTTTAAGTACAGCATTTGATAGTGTTACGTTATATGGTAATGACCCTGATTACCGTCCAGATATTTATGGTAAAATTGGTAACTCAGGGGTGAGTATTTGTTGTTTAGATGATGCTAAAAAATTATATTCTGGTTTCAATTTAGCAGATCCTAAAACATCGGTATCGATGACGATTAATGGTCCAGCGCCAACGATGGCAGCATTTTTTATGAATGCCGCGATTGACCAACAATGCGAATTATACATCAAAGAAAATAAATTAGAAAAAGAAGTAGAAGCAAAAATTGTTGCTATTTATAAAGCAAAAGGAACTGTTCGTCCAACTTACCAAGGAGAATTACCAGAAGGTAACAATGGCTTAGGCTTAATGTTGTTAGGTGTTACAGGAGATCAAGTATTACCTAAAGATGTTTACGAAAAAATTAAAGCTACTACTTTATCACAAGTGCGTGGTACGGTTCAAGCAGATATTTTAAAAGAAGATCAAGCACAAAACACGTGTATTTTTAGTACAGAATTTAGCTTACGTGTGATGGGTGATGTGCAACAATATTTCATCGATCAAAAAGTACGTAACTTTTATTCGGTTTCTATTAGCGGTTATCACATTGCTGAAGCAGGAGCAAATCCTATTTCTCAATTAGCATTTACTTTAGCTAATGGTTTCACATTTGTAGAATACTATTTAAGCCGTGGAATGAACATTGATGATTTTGCGCCAAACTTATCATTCTTCTTTAGTAACGGTATCGATCCTGAGTACAGTGTGATTGGCCGTGTAAGTCGTCGTATTTGGGCGAAGGCTATGAAATTACGTTACGGCGGAAACGAAAGAAGTCAGATGTTGAAATACCATATTCAAACGTCTGGTCGTTCATTACACGCACAAGAAATTGATTTCAATGATATTAGAACAACTCTTCAAGCGTTATACGCGATTTACGATAACTGTAATTCATTACACACCAATGCGTATGATGAAGCGATTACAACACCTACAGAAGAATCGGTTCGTAGAGCAATGGCTATTCAGTTAATCATTAACCGTGAGTTAGGTTTAGCGAAAAACGAAAATCCATTGCAAGGTTCTTTCATTATTGAAGAGTTAACGGACTTAGTAGAAGAAGCTGTATTAACTGAATTTGACAGAATTTCAGAACGTGGCGGTGTATTAGGTGCCATGGAAACGATGTATCAACGCGGACAAATACAAGAAGAAAGTTTATACTACGAAACATTAAAACACACAGGTGAGTATCCAATTATTGGCGTAAACACATTCTTATCAAGTAAAGGAAGTCCAACTGTATTACCTCGTGAGGTTATCCGTTCAACTACTGAAGAAAAGGAATACCAAATTACGATGTTAGCTGAGTTACACAAAACGCATGCTGATAAACATGATGAAATGGTAAAACGTTTACAAACAGCAGCTATCCATAACAAAAATATTTTTGCTGAATTAATGGATGCTGCTAAGTTTATGAGCTTAGGTGAAGTAACTAAGTGTTTGTTTGAAGTAGGTGGGCAGTACAGAAGGAATATGTAATGAGATCGTTTTGTATTATTCTATTTATTTGTTTTCTTTTTCCTGTTAACGCTCAAGAAGCAACTCTTCATGAATTTTTTTCAAAACAATACGACTATTATAATTATCCTATAGAAATTGTTTCGCAAACAGACAGCACGGTTACTATATTAAGTGAAGTTGAAATGAAATTTGGGAAAGATTTGATGCTTACAAAATATAGTATAGCTGATACCCAAGCTGTTTTCGAAAGAAGAATTTATGTAGATAGTCTTTTTAACGGTTGGTTTAATCATAAAGAAATTAATTTTCAGTTCTATGAAAATAATGGGAGTTTAGCTTTTTTAGTAGAAAAGAAAACAAAAAACAAAATAGTTATTTATGGGAGAACGATAAACAAAGGTGGTGAGATGTCGAATTTGATAACCTTGGATAGTGTTATTAAACTTGATAAAAATTTAGAATCGTTTAGTTATAGTTTTATTCAAACATCTAATAAAAAAAATGTTATTCTTGTTTGTCATAGAAATTATGTAAGTGGATTTAGAAGAGATAAATGTGTTATGCTAAACGTTTCAAGTTTAGAGAAAACTTTGGAAATAGATTTACCAAAAAACTCAATAGGCATTAGCGAAAATTATAATTTTGATACCGACTTTCAAAATAATTTATTTTATGCTGTTCATAATAAATATACTGAAATAGGCGACAGTGTTATTGTTTTTAAAATTGAAACAAAAACACATAATATAAACCAATTTAAAATGGTTAAACAAACACGTTTAATGAATTTTAAGCCACTTTTCTCAAATCAAATTCTCTTGTATGGAATTATTAATTTGACTTTTAAAGACAATGACTCAATAAAGAAAACTCTGTATTTTCAAAAGCTAAATTTAAATAACGGACAGATTATAATTGATACATTAGTTATATTATCCCCCGAAAATCAAGCCAATCTATCATACAGTTATAAGTCGCTTGATAACGATCCTTTGTCAAAATTATTTACTTTAGTTTCTGATGATATTGTTGACGGACATTTAATCGCGATTTATGAACATAATCATAATTCTATTGCATTAAATGATTTAAATAGACAAATAACAAGAATTGATCCGCAAAACAAAAGTGCTACCATAACTGAAAAATTAGAGTATTTAGTTTCTTCATTTAACCTGACCTCAAACCAATTAGATTATGTAATATTAATACCTAAAAAAATTATATATCATACTTCTCGTTATGAATTAGCGGAAATAAATCCTTTCAGTTGCATTTATTTTAACAACAAAATAAATTTATCACTCTATGAAAATAGGGCGAACATTAATATTAAACCTAATAAACGTCATAAGTTTAATGCCTTTAATCAGGTAAGTACTTTAACAGATATCAACACAGTGAATTATACAAATGATGACAAAAAAATAATCTCTTTTAATTTACACGGCTATTGGAGGCCATTGAATTCATCGCATACTAAAAAGTGTAATAAAATTTACTACTTTAATTATACGAAACATTATTTAGGAATCGCATATTATAAATTACCAAACTAACGTTTGGTTAAGCTGTTTATCGAATATTATAAAGGGTGTTTTTTGCAATTATAAAATACACCTGAATTGGATTGTCTGGAACTTTATAAACGATGTTGGCTTATAATGCTATTAAAAAAGCTTTTATTGAAAAAGAATAATGAATCTAATAGCAATTTTGGAGAGTGTGTAATTTAGAGCAAGTGGATGATGTATGTATTATCAGTATCCGCATTTAGCGCTTGCCTGATAATACGATCCGCCCACTGGCGTGATGTGTATTATTGGGATTAGGATTTAAGAATTTATACCCTTTAAAGTATAAAAAGCCACAAATTTTGTGGCTTTTTTACGTTTCGTTATTATAAGCTTATTTAATTACTAATAAAACGAATAAATAGCACGATTATTTTTTTTTATTACAAAAAAGAACCTATTTTCATAGGTAGAAAAAAACCAAATATATGAGTATAATAAAACGTAGTATTATTATTGTTGCTGTATGCATTTCTAATTTAGTAATTGCTCAAAATGAGTACAAGCAAATTAATTATAGAGAAATTATTCAAAGTGGGATTAAACTCCACGATGAAAAAAAGTATGATGAAGCAATAGCTGAGTTTAAAAAAATTCAGCGTAATGATTCAGGTTTTGCTTTAGCTTCTGTTGAATTGATTAATACTTATATCGCAAGTAGTAAAGATTCATTAGCCGTTGTGTTATGTGATGAATTATTAAAACAATCAGATAATTATACTCCTAACGCATTACTATTTAAAGCTAACGCATTAGATAATCTTAAAAAACTAAAAGAGTCGGAAGAAATTTATAGATATGGGGCAAAAAAATACCCATCAAACAATTCCTTTTTTTATGAATTAGGGGTTGCTAAATTCCGTCAAGAAAAATACTTTGAAGCGTACCAATTATTCCTAGAATCTATTAAAATAAATCCTGTACACGCTGCAAGTCATTTGCAAATGGGAAGTTTAGCTTTAAAACAAGGTAAATTAGTGCCAGCTATGTTGGCTTTACAGTTTTTTCTAGTATGTGAAAATAGAAGTGAACGAGCGCAAACAATAGTGAATTCTTTAGAGTCTATTGCAAAAGTAGAATTAGGTGATGAAAAAATAATTGAGATTGATCAAATAAAATCCGAAAATGATTTTAGTGATTTAGAAAGTATTTTAAGATCAAAAACGGCATTGTCAACTAAGTATAAAGCTAAAACAGCATTAACATATGACATTGCAAAACAAATGCAATTGATTTGTGAAAACATCGGAAAGTATAAAGATGTTAGTGGATTTTATAATTCATTTTATGGAAAATTTTTCGTTGAAGTTTGGAATAATAAATATTTTGAACCATATCTGTACAATTCTTTTTCTGGGATAACAAATGATGAAATCAGTAAATGGGTTTCGAAAAACCAAAAAGAACTTGACCAATATAAAAATTGGGGATACGATTACATATGCATTAATTATGCTTCATATAATGAGAATTTAAACGGAACAAATAAAGTAGTTCCACATTGGTTTAGTCGTAATAAACTATTTGCAGGCGGCGGAAAAAATGCAGCAGGTAATAATGAAGGATATTGGAATTACTATTATGAGAATGGGATTAAAAAATCCGAAGGAGCTTTTGTTGATGGTAAAAAAGAAGGGATGTGGAAATATTATTTTGAAAATGGTAATATGGAAAATGAAGTTGTTTATAGTAAAGGAAAAGAAACACATTATAAAGAATTTTTTGAAAACACAAATCCAAGAGCTGATTATCAATTAAACAATAATTTAATTGAAGGGAAAGTCGTAATCTATTATTCTAATGGTAAACCATTATCTGATTACGAATATGTAGCTGGTAAAATAGCTGGCACCGAAAATAGATTTTATAAAAATGGAGCGAAGCAATACAGTATTAAAAATATTGATAAAAAACTTGACGGAGACTTAGTAGAGTATTATGATAATGGAAAAATTAAACAAAAATGCAAATTTGTAAATGGTGATCGTGTTGGAGCTTCAACTATGTATCATAATAACACAAAAAATAGCATTAAAAATGAAGGGAGTTATGTTAAAGGCGAGCCTGAAGGACTTTGGAAAATTTATCATCAAAATGGAGCGTTATCTGAAGAAGGAATATATAAAGATGGAAAACTGGAAGGGCTTTGGAAATCATATAACGACAATGGCGTTTTAGTTGAAGAAGAAAATTTTTCTGGCGGTAAGTTTGATGGTCTTTCAAAGTATTACACAAAAGAAGGAAAGCTTTGGGAAGAGTTAACCTATAAAAAAGGTAAAATCCAAGAGATTAAAAGTTATAAAGAAACTGGAGAGTTATTGGGGTCTCATAAATTATCAGGCAAATCCAATATTTTAAATTTGTATTATCCTAATGGTGTAAAACGAAAAGAAGGATTATATAAAAATGGAGAAATGGATGGTGTATGGAAATCATATAATTCATTTGGTGTTTTAACTACTGAAGAAAATTATAACGAAGGTGTATTAGATGGTACTTATAAAACTTATTTCACAAATGGTAAAGTAAAAACAGAAACTTCCTATAAAAATGGAGTTGAAAATTCATACTTTAAAATGTATTTTATAAATGGTCAGATAAAACGAGAAGGGTATGTTGTAAATGGAAATACAGAAGGTACTTGGAAATATTATTATATTGATGGAACTCTACAATACTCGAAATTTTTCAGTGAAGGCGAAGTGGACGGATGGATGGAAGCATATGATATTAAAGGAAAAATTTCAACAGAAGATTATTACCGATTAACATGTTTAACTAAAGTTATTTACCATGACTCTGCAGGAAAAATTAAACAAAATGTTGATTTACCAGGAGGTAATGGAGTAATTGATGAAAAACATTATAATGGAAAACCACTTTTTCACAAGGAGTTTGAGTATGATTTCCCGAAAGGAAAGTCATATGTATATTATCCTGATGGAACAGTAAGTTCGGTTAAAGAATATGAGAATGGTAAAACTGTTGGTATTCAAAAACAGTATGATGTGTTTGGTAAAATATTTCTGGAAACGCCACACTTTAATGATATGGAAAATGGTAGAAAATTAAAATATCATTACAATGGGAAGCTTGCATCGGAATACGACATTGTTGATGACGAAACAAACGGTACGGGTAAAATATATTATGAGAGCGGAAAAGTACTTAGAACAATAAGTTATAAAATGGGAGTGGCAGATGGCGACTCACATGTATATGATGAATTAGGAGAGTTAATTTACGTAAGAAGATATGATGATGATTTATTAGTAGGGTATACTTATAATAATGCTAAAGCTGAATTAGAGCCGTTTAAAAAAATAGAAGCAGGTGATTATAAAGTGAGTTGTAATTATGCAAATGGAAAAAAATCTATTGTAGCTAATTATACAAATGGTGATTTAAATGGAGCAAGAACTACGTATTGTTCAAATGGTAATGTTGCTGAAACAGAAACATATTATTATGATTTGCAACACGGCGAAACTAAAAGTTTTTACCCAAATGGAACTCCAAAGTCTATTGAAAATTATTATTACGGAGAAGAACATGGTAACTTCAAGTTTTTTTATGAAAATGGAAAATTACGTAAAGAAGAAAATTACTTATACGGTACACAACACGGTGTAGCTAAATATTATAGCGAAACTGGGGTATTACTTAAAACAGTTAATTTTTATGACGGAATAGCAATATCTTCAAATTAATGAAAGCTGGTTACTATACTTTACTTTGTTTTTTTATACTGTGTTTAAAGTTTAATGCACAAGTATATGATTTAGAACGTTTAAATAAATTGTATCCAAATGAAGCAATTGTTTATACTTTAAAAGACGAAAGCGCTGAGATATTAAATAATAAAGGAGAGTTAGTAGTTACTAAACATGTTAAAGAACAATATTTGATATTGAATGATAAAGGAAAAAGTTATAGAGTCAAATCTATTTACACTAATTCATTTATTGAAATAAAAAATATTAAAGCAACTAATTTAGTTCCTAAAGGAAATAAATATGAAAAAATTGTTGTAGATGATATTAAAGTAAAAGACTCAAATGATGACGGTACATTTTATAACGACTTAAAAAGTATTGTTGTTACTTATCCAAATTCAAGTCCAGGAAGTTTGATAGATATTGAGTATGATGAAATATATAACGAGCCACGTTTTTTCGGTTCTTTTTATATTACCGAAGGCTATCCAGTGCTTAAAGCAACTTTTAAAGTTAAAACTGCCAATACTGTTAGTCTAAATATCAAAGGTTTTAATGTTAACGATTTAAAAATTTCTACAACAGAAAAATTAACTAAGAATGATAAAATACAAACTTGGTCAGTAGATTCTGTTATGCCAATTATACGTGAACCAAATGCGCCAAGTTATAGAGATTTAATGGCTTATTACCTCATTAGCATAAAAGACTACGACAAAAATGGTGTAACAACACCTTTAGTTGGCTCTGTAGATAATTTGTATAAATGGTATTTACACTTGGTGAAGAATTTAAATAAAACACCTTCGCCATACATTCAGCAGATTACGGATAGTTTAGTGCAAAACTGCAAAACTGACGAAGAAAAATTAAAAAAAATATATTATTGGGTTCAAGATAAAATCGCATACATCGCCTATGAAGATGGATTAGGAGGCTATATCCCTAGAGAGTCTGATATTATTTGTAAACGTCGTTTTGGAGATTGTAAAGATATGGCAAGCATTTTAACTACTATGGGGCGCGCTGCTAATTTGCCAATTTATTTAACGTGGATTGGAACTAGAGATATTCCGTATCAGTTTTCAGAAATGCCTGCGCCTATGGCAGCCAATCATATGATTGCGGCATATCTCACTAAAGACACATGCTTTTTTTTAGATGCTACAGGTAAGTTTCAAGACCTTGGAACACATACTGCTTTTATTCAAGGCAAGGAAGCAATTATTGGGAAATCAGAAACAGAGTATTTGATAAAAAAAGTTCCAGTGTTGCCGAGTTCTATAAATTACATGAAAGATAGTGTATCAATTAAAATAAAAAATAATAATACTGTAGTAGGACAAGGATATTTATCTGCTAATGGATATTTTAAAATCACGTTACAACAAAAATTAACGGGTAAATCATATGTAGAACAATATGACTACTTGAGCTCGTTTTGTGAAAAAGGACATAATAAATTTAAGTTGGATACATTTATTATTGAACAAAACACACGAGATAAAGAGTTTAAAGTGTATTATAAATTTGAATTACGTAGTTATATAACAGAGTTGCAAACAGAACTTTTTTTTAATATGAACTTTGATAAAAATTATATGTCAGAATATACTATTAAAGACAGAGTTTATCCAATTGAGTTTAATTGCACATTTGATAGACAATTGATTGTGAATTTAGAAACAGATGAAAAACTAAATGTAAAGTTTGTTCCTCAAAATATTACATTTAATAAGGGTAGTTTCAAATACAATTCAGAATATGTTTCAGACAAACACCATACGATGTTTAGAAGCAGTATAAACGTAAATAATTATTTTATTGATAAACCTCAGTTTGAGTTGTGGAACGAATTTTTGAATGAAATAAATAAAAATAATAATAAATCAATTGTATTAAAAAAATTATAAGATAGCACTGTTTGCTAAGTGTATCCCGATAGTTATAGGGAACAACTGATTAAAAAGGCTATACTATATCACAATTAAAAAACAATAATATATACATATGAAAACTATATTGAAAAATTTTGTAATTAATCTATCGATTTTCCTTTTATCACTTCTTTCAACAAAAAGTATAGGGCAAAATTATTTTTATAAAACGTTTTCCTGGGAAAAACAACCTACGGTTTACAAGCCTTCTGAGGCAGAGATGAAATCTGAACTCGTATTAGTAAAAGACTACACAGTATTAGAAGGTGCTTATGATAAAGATGGCCAGGCTGTAATATATGAAACTCATCATCGAATATATCATGTCAATAATCAAAAAGGTATAGAAGAAGTTAATAAGGTGTATATTTCTACAGATCAAGTAAATGAGGAACTTGAATTAAAAGCAAGATGTATTACTTCTGCTAATAAAGTTATATTGTTTAATTCAGACAATGTAAAACATGTTGACAATCTTGATAATGCAGGTCCATACACGATTTTTTCAATAGATGGAGTAGATGTAGGTTGCGATGTTGAATATTATTACACCAACAAAAGAAGTTTTTTTCCCTATGCGCTCTATCGAGTAAATAACAGTGTGCCAATTCCGCTTTATGAATTTACATTAATTAGCCCTAAAAATCTTGTTTATGAATCTAAATGCTATAATGGATTAAATTCTTTTGTAAAAGACACAACCGACAAAACAAAAAACATTCTTCGTTTATCACACGCTAACATTCAACAAGTTGAGGAAGAAAAATATTCAAGTACAAATGCTAATAAACCAGCTTTTTCTATTCAATTAGCTTACAATACAGATAAGAGTAATGCTAAATTTTATACATGGGAAACCATTGCTAAAGGGTATT
>Ga0066406_1000020_pt1 | contig 19728 bp, 13 predicted proteins | sample LakWasMeta8_HOW4_2_FD_59493 | JGI IMG/M metagenome (GOLD analysis project Ga0066406, IMG submission 59493) | Freshwater sediment methanotrophic microbial communities from Lake Washington under simulated oxygen tension - Sediment Metagenome 8_HOW4 | ecosystem: Environmental > Aquatic > Freshwater...
ACTTTGAAAACAGAACAAGTATGGACGAAACCTTCAAAAAATTAGGGTTCGAAAAAACGGCATATCATGATTTAGATGATTTAATTAAATTTGATAACACAAGCATTAACGTGAAAGGAGAAGGAGAGAAATAAAATGAAAAGCATCAACTTTCAAAGAAATAAATCATTAATTCGTGTAGTTAATGAACAACAAAAGGTAAAAAAAACCAAGCAACGCAATTGGGATAGAATTCTGTACATAGGATTGTTAGGTTTGTTTTTGTTGTTTATGATTTATTATTTTTCTGCAAAATATATTTTTGTTCATGCTTTTGGCCATGTTATTATTGAAAACACACATGTTAGGTTAACTGACGATGCACGCATTATCGAATTTTATGTACATGAAGGAGATAGCATTCAAAAAAACGACACGTTATTTTCATATGCCTTAGATAGAGATGATGACATTAATGGACAATCTTCCCAAGCATTAAGCATAGGCTCTATTACTGGCGCCAGTAAAGATGATTGGTGGGTAAAGGAGTTGTTTGCATTAAAGAAAAAAATTACTTTAAATAACATTGATGTTTCTGAAAATGGAAGTTTAATTGCGAATTATAACTCAGAAATTAAGCGATTAAGTAATGAAGTTATTTTAGATGTACTCCCAAAAAGCAGATTAGAATTTGTGCAAAATGAAATCTTTAGATTGAATACAGAGAACCAAAAATTACAAAGAGAAAATAATGAGTTATATGGTCTTATTAAAACCTTAGGCCCAACAACTAATAAAAATAAATATAGTGCTTCTAATATTCGATTAAAAAGTGCTACAGGAAGTCAACTAAGTGATTTAAGTAAATTATCTTTTAGTGAAGAGTTATTATCTGAACCCAAATATTTTAAATCGCCAATAAGCGGTGTTTCTACAAGAATATTTATTCATAATTATGAAACAGTTTTGAAGAGCGAAGAGATTATGTCTATTCACCAAGCACACCCTGCCTTTATTAAAGCGTATTTTGAGCAAGAGGATTTAAGGTACTTTAATGTTGGTGATGTTTTTACAATTGATTTCCCTGATGGAACCAGTAGCAAAGGAGTTTTAAAACGATTTTATATAGCTACATACACCTTACCTGAAGAGTTTCAGAAAAAATATGAGCCAACTACCAGGAGCATAGCAGCGGATATTTATCCTCTTGATTCAACTGAAATTATTAAGTGGAGAGCATTTTATAAAATGAGTGTAGATATTTCTAAATTAAAATTTAACTAAATGCTATGGAAAAGACGTTAGCGAATAATAAGGTTGAGTTTAATGATAATGTTTTAACTTGTTTCGGAAAAACATTTTATTATTTTGAATCTTTTAGTTCATTAAAAATCGATGATTTAGAAAAATATGATGCCATTATTATTGATGCCAGAGATATTGAATTCACTAGAATTATTATTAAAAAATTCCGAAGTCATTCTAATGTTGAGGTGTATTTAAAACCACTTTTTTTAATTAATAATAAAGCTACTGAAGATCCATACATAAAGGAATTGACAGATGGGATGATTATGTCATTTGATCAGATTCCAGAAACAATTAATGATATCAATCAAATTAATATGAAGGTTACTCGATTAGAGAGTTCAGCATCTTCATCATTTGAGGTACAAGTATTTAAAAAAGCTTTAAACTATATGTTTACTAGAGATTTGAATACTTTAAAACCTATGATTGACATTAACTCTTCAATTGGTTATTGTTATCCAGTTCTTTCTGTAAATTTTGACACTTTCGAAGAAGTAAAGGCCATTGAACTATTAGAGTGGGCTGAAAAAGAAAATCTAATTTGGCCAGATTTTTATGATAGAGTTTATTTGTGTAGTAATTGCAAAGGTGGACATTTATCATTTAGAGAAATTTGCCCTAATTGTGATTCTGCTAATATAAAATCTGAGGATTTAGTGCATCATTTTCCTTGCGGATATATTGGGGCTATTAGCGATTTTAAAAATAAAGTAGATACTGTTTTAACTTGCCCAAAATGCTCTAAAAATTTACGCCATATTGGAGTGGATTATGATAAACCTTCTATTATTAACCACTGTCAAAATTGTAACGATGTATTTCAAGATTATTTGGTAAAAGCTAAGTGTGTTCAATGTAAAACAGACACAGATGTGCAGTTTTTGGTTTCTAAAAACATTAACGTGTATAAACTTACTAAAAAAGGAAGAAATTCAGCTGTAGGTGGAATTTATACATCTGATTATGCTTTAAATAATGAAATTGTTGGAACGTTAGACTTGAAGACCTTTTCAACAATGATGCATTATGAACAAGAAAGAACTAAATCAAATCCTTTACTAAATTCAAATTTGGTTGTTTTTTATTTTGAAAACATTTTTGATTTATATCGTATTGTGAGTAAATCTAAAGAACGTTCCTTGTTAGCCGAATTTGTTGATATTATTAGAGATAACATCACACCTGCGGATTTTATATGCATTAATAACCCCTCTATTATAAGTGTTTGTATTAATGATGTAAATTTGGATGATGCTAAGATTATGGTTTTAAAAATCTCTAATATGATTCAAGAATTAGTTATGAATAATTTTGATCGTTTTGATTTAGAAATTACATCTAATGCATTACCGCTTAGTAAGACTCAATCTTTTGATAAGCAAATGCAAGCTACCATTAAGGAGTTAGTGGAAAAAACATGATAGAGTTTATTGACGAATTTTTTAATTACATTGCTGCTGTTGGGCCAACAAAGCTTTTACGTATTTTTTTGTTTTTTGTTTTTTTTGAATTTGCACGTTTTTTTATTTTCGAATTAGCAGTTTTAATTATTTGGAAAATCCGAGAACCACAACGCAAAGAACGTTATGATAATGCGAGAAGACGACTATTTATCGAACGTCCTCTAGTATCAATCATAGTGCCTGGTAAAAACGAAGGGAAACACATTTATAAATTAGCTAACTCTCTTAAAGAGCAAACCTATACAAATTTTGAGCTAATTGTAATTGATGATGGTTCTGATGATGATACTGAACGTATATGTAAAAGCTTACAAAAAAACGGGTTTATTGATTTGTTTTTGAGAAATGATGTTCGGGGAGGAAAAGCCTCTGCGGCCAATTTAGGTTATCGGTTTTCAAAAGGAAAGATCATAGTTCATTTAGATGCAGATTGCAGTTACGATAGTGATGCCATTGAAAAAATCATAGTTCCTTTTTACTTAGATGAAGATATTGGAGCCGTTGGTGGAAATATTTTAGTAAGAAATTATAAAGAAAGTTTATGCGCTACACTACAAGCAATCGAATATTCTGATACAATTTCTGCTGGACGAATTACTTCAAGCTATTTAGGTATTTATCGACTTGTTTCTGGCGCTTTTGGCGCTTTTACTAAAGAAGCGTTAGATAGAGTTGGTGGTTGGGATATTGGCCCCGGATTAGATGGCGATATTACTGTTAAACTTCGTAAGTTAGGATATAAAATAGTGTTTGAACCCGATGCGGTTTGTCAAACTAATGTGCCAAATACATTTAAAAAATTAGTGAAACAGCGTTTACGGTGGGATAAATCCATAGTTCGTTTTAGAGTTCGTAAGCATCGTGATGTTTTTTATCCAAATGCTACTTTTCGCTTTTCAAATTTCATTTCAAGTCTTGAAAACATCACCTACAATATTTTATTAAATATTAAATGGTGGTTGTATATGATTGATATGGTTGTTAATTATACATCTTTATTAGGGTTTATTTTTCCATTCAATATTTTACTATATACAACGAATAATTTTTTAAAATTCTTAGTATTCTCTCTTTTTAGAAAACGGAAAAATTCTTCAATTGTTTATTTTATTCCATACTTACCATGTATGGTATTTTACTTTGGATTTTATTTACGACTTGTTCGGTCTGTTGCGTATGTTCAAGAATTTTTCTTTAAAAAATCATATGATGATTCATGGAATCCTTCTAAATCTTCTAGTCACGCCAAAAAACTGGGAATTTAAATTCATAACAATTCCTTATATTTAACTAATGATTGTTTTTAGAAAATATTTTTTACTTGTTTATTATCTAATACCTCATTTTTTAATAGGCCAATCATTACCAAAACCTATTTTTTCTCATACAGCGGGTTATTATTCAGATTCTATTTTATTAAATATTTCATCACCTATTAGTGGTGCTCAAATTCGTTATACTTTAAATGGAGAAGAACCAACATTAACATCTTCATTATATTCAAATGCTATTACTATTAAAAATCGTACTCATACAAAAAATGTAATTTCTTTAATTCCAACAAATCCATCCTTTAATTATCCTAAACCAGGCTATGATACTTCAAGAGCTGATACACGGGGCTGGTTGGCCCCTTATGACACTGTATTTAAAGCAACAATTGTAAAAGCAAAATTATTTAAAACTGGTTATGTTTCAGATTCTACAGTAGTTGCTACATATTTAATAAAGGAGCAAGCAACTTTTATTTTTAGTTTACCTGTGATATCTATCGGTATTGATAGCATGTCTTTGTTTTCTTATAATACTGGAATTTATGTGTATGGTATTGATTCTATTAATGAAGGTAATTACTCAAATGATACTGCTGAAAGAAAAGCGCACATTGAGTTTTTTGAAACAACAGGACAAAGAGTGATTGCACAATATGCAAATATTAAAATACATGGAAATGGCGGAAGGCACGCTCCTCAAAAGTCATTACAATTAAAAGCCGAAAAAGAATTTGGTTCAGGAAATTTTAATCATCAGTTTTTTATAGAGTCTCAAGTAAAAAAACATGACCGATTATTATTAAGAAATGGAGGTCATCGTCCTGATTGTATGCCTCGCGATGATGTTGGACAAGATTTCTTGAAGTCATTAAATAATATTTCTCAAAATAACAGACAGTGTGTTGTTTTGATAAATGGTGAGTATTGGGGAATACAAACTTTAAAAGAGATTTTAGATGATAATTATTTTTATAGGAAATATAACATTCCAAAGAATGATTGTATTATTTTAACTCAAGCGGGGTCGCTAGAGGAAGGTTTAGCTGGAGATGAAAATTCTTACAATGATTTGCTAAATTTCTTTTCACTAAATAGTATGACAACGCCATCTCATTTTAACTATGTGAATACACAAATGGATTTGAAGAGTTTTGTTGATTTTGAATGTGGAGAAATATTTTTAGGTAATGGAGATTGGCCGAATAATAATACAAAATTTTGGAGATACAGAAGACCCTTTAATGACCCTTCTTTAAATAACCATTTAGACGGAAGATGGCGTTGGTTATTTTATGATTTAGACGCTGCTTTTGGCGGAGATTGTAGCGGGATTTATCCATCTCATAATTCATTAACACGTGCTACTGACCCTGCTTATAATAAGTATACAAGGCCATTAAGGTCTTTATTAGTTAATAGTCAATTTAAAATTGATTTTATTAATCGTTATGCTGATTTATTGAACTCAAATTTTTTATCAAAACAATTAATAAATTCTATTAATAAAACAAACACTAATTATTCGCCAGAAATGCAACAACATGTTGAACGCTGGCGATATCCTTCATTGGCTACTAATTTATTAGCACGTTCAACAGAAACTCCAAGTGCTATTAAATGGAACACAATAGTGTCAGATTTACTAAATTTCGCTAATCAACGTGCTGATAAAACGAGAAAACAATTTATGACTTATTTTGTTTTGACAGATACGGTGAAAGTAACTTTGAATGTAAATGATGATTTAATGGGAAAAGTAAAAATTAATTCATTATACGTTGATAAATATTTAGTCAGAAATAATAATTTAGTTTATCCATGGACTGGTGTTTATTTCAATGGAAATCCAATTACCTTAGAAGCTATTGCATATCCTGGGTATAAATTTTCGCATTGGAATTTAGTTACGGATACTATAAATCATATTGTAAAAAATGTGACTTCAGATACTTTAGTAACTGCTTATTTTGTTGTAGATACTGCGTTTAAACCAAATCATTTTATATACATTAATGAAGTTTTATCCTCTAATACTAATAATATTAAAGATGACTATTTTGAAAATGAAGATTGGATAGAGTTATATAATCCAAATAATTTTAGTGTTGATATTTCTGGATTTTACATAAGCGACGAATCTATTAATAAAACAAAATACAGACTAAGAAATACAAGCCAACAAACAGTTATTCCTCCTCGTGGTTTTAAATTAATTTGGTTGGATAACGATACTATTCAGGGAATATTTCATGGAAATTTTAAGCTTAACGTTGTTTCTGATTCTTTATTTATAACATTACCTAATGGCACACAAACAGTTGATAGCATTGGTTTTATAAATATGAAATCCAATGTTTCTTTTGGAAGGCAGCACGATGGAGATGATACATGGATATCATTTTCTGAGCCAACACCAAATTCTACAAATCGAATTAAAGAAATGCCTGAATTTGATTATTTTTTAGTTTATCCTAATCCAACATCTGATATTTTGTATTTTACGCAGAGTAAAAACGTTGAAATTTACGATTTGCTAGGTAAGAAGATAATGTCACTGATTCAGGTAAAAAATATAAATGTCAGTTCCCTTGCTCAAGGTATTTATTTGCTTAAAACAGATGATGGGCAAGTTGTTAAATTCTCTAAAAACTAGAGCGTTTTTTCATGCCTTCCCCAAAAAGGTTATTAGCAATTGATGGTTAAAAACCATGTTTTTTGAAAGACTAAATTCACCATTTATTTTAGTAATTTCGCAGATATGACAACTATTTCAAAAAAAAATCAAATAGATGGCAAACAAAGTTTAGCTATCATTTGCTCATCATTTAAAAATAAGACAGAATATAATTTAACGAAAGAGCAAGTAGATTATATTTCTAACGATATTAAAACTAACGATAAAAAGTTTATTTGCATTAATGCTTTATCTCGCATTGTTTGTGTGATTTTGGTTGATGACAAAAAAAGTCACTATACGTCTTTAGAAGCAATTCGAAAATACGGAGCTACGATTGCTGACAACTTAAATTCAGAAAAAAGAGTAGTTATATCTATTACTAATGAATTAACTAATGCTGATTACTCATTAGCATTAGCCGAAGGCTTAGCTTTGGCAAATTATCAGTTTATTAAGCATAAGCCTAGTGCTAAAAAAACTGCAAACACATTAACAACAATAAATGTTGTAGATGCAAAAGTAACCACACAACATGTTTCTAATTTATCAATAGCTATTGATGCTACTTTAAAAGCTCGTGATTTAGTAAACGAACCAGTAAATGTTTTAAATGCTACAGGTTTGGCTAATGCTTTTAAAGCAATGGGAAAAACAGCTGGCTTTAAAGTTGAGGTTTTAAATAAGTCTAAAATCAAGCAATTAAAAATGGGTGGTTTGTTGGCTGTAAATGCTGGTAGCGTTGACGAACCAACGTTTTCAATTATGGAGTACAAACCAAAAAATGCAAAAAATAAAAAACCGTATGTGTTAGTTGGTAAAGGTGTGGTTTATGATACTGGTGGATTAAGCTTAAAGCCTACTCCAAATAGTATGGATTTAATGAAATGCGATATGGCTGGTGCAGCTGCAGTTGGTTGCACAATGTATGCTATCGCTAAAGCTAAATTAAATGTACATGTTATTGCATTAGTTCCAGCTACAGATAATCGTCCTGGCTTTAATGCGTTTGCACCTGGCGACATTATTACTATGATGGATGGAAGTACTGTTGAAATGTTGAACTCTGATGCAGAAGGTCGTATGATTTTAGCAGATGCGCTTCATTATGCGAAACGTTATAAGCCCGAAATGGCTATTGAATTATCAACCTTAACTGGCGCAGCTGCAGCTGCTATTGGTCAGTATGGCATTGTAAGTATGGGAACGGCAACCGATGAGCAAAAAACAAACCTAACCGTGAGTGGACTGCGTATGCATGAACGATTAGCTGAATTTCCATTTTGGGATGAGTATGATGAATTAATTAAATCTGACATTGCTGATCAAAAGAATTTAGGCGGTCCATACGGCGGAGCAATTACTGCAGGAAAGTTTTTAGTAAAGTATACTGATTATCCTTATATGCATTTTGATATTGCTGGGCCAGCTTTTGTAACAGCTAAAGATAGCTACAGAGGTAAAGGTGGTACAGGTTATGGCGTAAGATTATTATTTGATTTTTTCTCTAATTTATAAATTGAAATATTTATTACATATTATATTATTTTGTTCTGTTTTCGGGTTTTCTCAAAATTCCGGCAGCGAATCATTGATTGTAGTTCATTACGATGAAGCAAACAAAACAAATCTTGGTCAGTTAATTTATCGCTATAATTTTGAAGACAATGCTTATACAGGCAGAGAGCAAATTATGGCAATTTCTGGGAAGAAAAACGGAAAAGATTATGTGCGTTGTGATGTTGGCGAAAACACATTATATCAAGATCGCTATTTAATTTCCGGAATTGGTAATGTGATTGATTTAAAAGAAAAGAAAGTGTTGCATGATGGAACAGCAAAATTGGTTCGTTGTTCAAATGATAGCATTATATTTTTCACGAATGATATTTTTAAAGGCAAGTATTATTCGTATTATGATTTAAAAACAAATACGTATTCCGAAATTAAATCTTTAACATTTAAAGCCATCTTGGGTCAGGCTGTAGAGTTTGATAGAAGAACATCACCATACAAATTAGAATATTTTCCGACAGGAAAACCTAAAATACTTTTGATGGAAGATGCTGGACACGGTGGGGTTTCATCAGTAGATAAAAAAACAGATATCCCAATTTATTGGATTGACGACAATACATTTTTATTTCCAAATATTAAGATTACAGATTTAGAAGGAACGATTGTAAAATATAATTTGACTACATCTACCTCAAAAACGTTAGGAACCTTTAATTCAGTTTCTAAAATCCCAGCTACATATAAATTAGTAAAAGGAAGAAATTCGTTTGTTGAATTTTATTTTAAAGAAAAATTGTACATCCTTAATCCTTTAAAAGAAACGATGTTAATTTCTAATTACAAAGAGATTGATTCAAATTATTCATTAGAGGTAGAAGCGAAAGCTAAAGGAAGATCTATTTATTTTAAAGGAGCAGAAGTTGGCAAACACCATTTTGCTTTAAATACATTTAAAGTTGGAACAAATTATGCAGGATTTTTAAAAGAAATAGTAATGGGAGATGAGTCTTATCAACAAGGCTTGTCTGTATTTGTTACGGGTATAGGTAAATGGCAAAATATTGCAACGATTGATATTGCATCAGTAGTTGGCTGGATAAAATAATAATTGTAGTATGGTAGACAATAAAATAATAGTAGGAATATCACAAGGAGATTTAAACGGCATAGGCTTAGAAATTATATTAAAAACATTATCTGATCCAGCATTATCCGAAATTTGCGTGCCCGTTTTGTTTAGCTCTCAAAAAACAGTTTCTTATTTTAGAAAAATGTTAAACTTAGAAGAGTTTAATTTTAATCCAATTAGAGATTTTAATCAACTAAATACAAAAAAACCTAATGTGTTTATTTGTTATGAAGAAGAAGTAACGATTGAATTAGGAAAGGCGACTGTTCAAAGTGGTAAGTATTCTAAGTTGTCTTTAGAGTCTGCTACAATGGCTTTATTTGATAAAAAGATTGATGTATTAGTAACTGCTCCAATTAATAAGCATTCTATGCAGGAAGCAGGATTTAATTATCCTGGTCATACTGAATATTTAGGAGAAAAATTAGGAGGTAAACCTTTAATGCTATTATGTTCTCACGATTTGCGAGTAGCAGTTGTTACAGGTCATGTGCCAATGAAAAATATTGCACAACATATTACTACTGAAAATGTATTAACAAAGATTAATCAATTACACGCTTCGTTAGTAAAAGATTTTGGGATTCGTAAACCAAAAATTGCCGTATTAGGATTAAATCCTCATGCTGGAGAAAATGGAGCAATTGGCGATGAAGAAAAAACAGCTATTATTCCAGCTATCGAAAAAGCAAAAGAAACTATGATGGTTTACGGGCCATATTCAGCAGATGGTTTTTTTGGAAATAATACGCAGGCGCAATTTGATGGCGTGTTGGCAATGTATCACGACCAAGGTTTAATTCCTTTTAAAACATTAGCCTTTGGTCATGGCGTTAACTTTACAGCGGGATTAGATTTTGTTCGCACTTCTCCAGACCATGGTACAGCTTATGAAATTGCAGGAAAACAAATTGCTGATGAATCTTCGTTTAGAGACGCGTTATATATGGCCATTGATGTTTACAGAAAACGTGAATTACTAGAAGAAATTTCTGCTAATCCTTTGGCTTTTACTCCAATTAAAAAAGAGAGAGGGTAAAGAATATTTATAAAATCTTTATACAATTTAACGTTTCAAACATTATAGTTAAGCTACATTTGTAGATCAAAACTAGTTTATTGTCTAATTTTCTATTATATAAATTTAGCAAAAGGCAACAATATGTATTAAGTGTTTCTTTAATACTATTTGTGGCAGCTATTTCATTTTCTTTATCCAGTTTTATTGGATATAAAGTTGTTGCTTTTCTTTTATTAGTTACAGTTTCTCTAATCGCTATGTTTTTTGATATAGCTCCTGTATTATTAGCTGCTTTTATAAGTGCTATGGTTTGGAATTATTTTTTTATTCCTCCTCGTTTTACTTTTGCTATTCAAGATAGCGACAATGTAATATTATTTTCCATGTATTTTATTATTGCTTTGGTAAATGGTGCGCTAACTTTTAAAATAAGAGAAGTCGAAAAAAAAGAAAATAAAAAAATCGAAAAAGAAAACACATTAAAGTTATATAACACACTTCTAAATTCTTTGTCACATGAATTAAGAACCCCTATTTCTACAATTATTGGAGCAACTGACACTCTTCAGGATGTAAATAATAAATTGTCTGCTGATAATAAATCTGAATTAATTTCAGAAATATCAAAAGCTTCTCTTCGGTTAAACAGACAGGTTGGTAATCTATTAAACATGTCAAGACTTGAGTCTGGCTTTCTTCAGCCAAAAACAGATTGGTGTGATGTGAATGAATTAGTATATGATGTGGTTAATCAATTACAAGATAATTTACAGGGTAAAAAAATAGACGTAAAAATTCTTGAAAATTTACCACTTGTAAAATTAGATTATGGCTTGCTAGAACAGGTTTTATTCAACCTAGTTCATAACGCAACTATTTATATTCCTGAAAATGGAATTATTACTATTAGCGTATTTATTAATAAAGATAAAAAACTACTTATTGTTGTTGAAGACAATGGCAACGGCTTTCCAGAAAAAGAAATATTACATGTGTTTGAAAAATTTTATAGATTAAAAAATTCAAAAACAGGAGGAACAGGATTAGGCTTATCTATTGTAAAAGGGTTTGTTGAAGCTATGAATGGAAGTGTTATTTTGGAAAATAGAAAAGGTGGTGGAGCTAAATTCACTGTTGAAATTCCTGCAGAAATTACTCATTTAAAAGATATTGAAAATGAATAATGCTATAGAAATATTAGTGATTGACGACGAATCTCAAATTCGTAAGCTTTTAAATATTACTTTGGGAAGTAATGATTATAAGGTAAAAGAAGCTATTAATGCTCGAGAAGGATTATTAATAGCAGCAAACCACCCACCAGATTTAATTTTACTTGATCTGGGATTACCAGATGAAAGCGGGCATGTTGTGCTAGAAAAATTAAGAGAATGGTATACAAAACCTATTATTATATTATCTGTTCAAAGTAACGAAGAGAACATTGTAAAAGCATTAGATGCTGGAGCTAACGATTATTTGGTAAAGCCCTTTAGAACAGGAGAATTGCTTGCGCGAATTCGTTCATTATTAAGAAATCATTTAACTGAATCAGAAAGCCCTATTATAAAAAGTAATGATTTGGAAATAGATTTATCACTTCGTATAGTTAAGAAAAATAATGAAGCCATTAAATTAACAGCGACAGAATATAATTTATTAGCACTCTTGATTAAAAATGAAGGAAAAGTATTAACTCACCAGTATTTATTAAGGGCTATCTGGGGACCAAGTTACATCAATCAATCACAATATTTAAGAGTATATATTGCACAGTTGCGCAAAAAAATTGAAGACGATTTAAATAAACCCCTACATATTATTACTGAAAGCGGTATTGGATATCGTTTCGTATAATTCTTTATAAAATCTTTATACTTCTCATAATAATCTTTATTCAGCATTTATAGTCTTCTCTATAATTTTGCTGCATGAAAAAAATAATATCTTGCTCTTTGCTTTTAGTCTTATTAAGCAACAGTTTTGCTCAAGAAGACACAATCCAAAAAATTATTAAACAAAAAGAAGAACCGTTAGAAGGTATGGATTGCACTTGGTGGAACGGAGGAGACCGACGTTCAAGCGCAACCTTAGCTGGAAAGTATTTTACACCAACCGTTATGGTGGATGCAAATTATTCTTATTCGTTTAATGAACCAATAGATAATACTGTAGTAGGCTCTACAGCTCTTGCACGTAATAATGAAATGCAAGTATCTGCTGTTCATATAGGCGGAGATTTTTATCGTAACAATGCTAGAGCTCATATTGTAACACAATTTGGCACTCGTTCTACTGTTGTTCCAAGAAATGATTACAGCGTATATAAAGGTCAATATCAATTAGCAGATGTGTATCGTTATTTGGCTGAAGCAAACGCTGGTTATCATTTTGATGTATTACATGGAATTAATATAGATGCAGGTATGTTTATGTCTTATATTGGATTAAACTCTTATTATCAAGTTGAAAATTGGGAATATCAAGCTTCATTTACATCAGACAATACACCTTGGTTTTTTAATGGCATTAGAGTACAAATTTTTGCTAATAAGAAATTAAAAATCGAACCTTGGATTATTAATGGATGGCAGAGTTACGGAATGTTTAATAAACAGCCTGGTGTTGGAGGAAATATTACTTGGTGTCCGAATGAAAACATTAAAGTATTAACCAATAATTATTATGGGGCTGATGCTGCCGGAATACCTAATCGTAAACGCTTTCACACAGATAACAGCGCTTTAGTTAGATATTTTAATAGACCTAAATCAAAATTAATTAGTAAGATGGCTTTTTCATTAACAGGAGATTTTGGTTTTGAAAAAGGTGGTGGTGTTAATGGATTGCATGATGGTGATTCGATACAGGGACCAGCACAATATTTTGCAAGTGTCATGTTTTATAATAGAGTTTGGTTTGCAAAAAACAAACTAGCTTGGACTGTGGGTGGAGGTTATATGCAAAACCCTGGACGTTATTTAGTATTGTATCCAACTGGTCAAGCTAGTCCTTTGCCGAGTTCCACAAATCCAACTCAACCGGCGGGAGCCTATCCGTATAGTGCAAATCCAGGCGACCAATTTTTAGGATTTGATTATTCTACTAATATAGATTGGATGCCAAATGAAAATATCTGTTTTAGATTAGAATATGTACATCGCGAAGCAAGCGTTCCTTATTTCGCAGGGCGTGGTGGAGTTACTTCTCCAAGCGGATATACAACTACTCAGTTGCCAACAGATTGGAAACCAGATTTAGTAAAATCAGAAGATAGAATTATAGTTGCAGTATTGTTTAGACTATAAACTTGTATTTACGCATTCTCTTCCCAAATCATGGCTAAATGCACAATAGTTTGAGTTGCCTTTTCCATATCTTGAACACTTACCCATTCTAACTTGCTATGAAAAGCGTGTTCGCCTGCATAAATATTAGGACAAGGTAATCCCATAAATGATAAACGAGATCCATCTGTTCCTCCGCGTATACTTGATAAAACTGGTTTTACGCCAGTACGCTTAATAGCTTCTAATGCATTTTCTACAACAAAGTAACAGGTGTCTAAAACATCTTTCATGTTTCGGTATTGTTCCGTTACTTTAAATTGATAGCTCGATTTTTTATAATTTGATAAAACTGATTTAGTAATTTCTTCTAGTTCTGCTTCTAACGCTTTTAAAGTGGCTGTATCAAAAGCACGAATAATAAATTTAATTTCCACTTGTTCTAATCCTCCATTAATAGAAACTGGATGCATGAAAGGTTGTTTCTTTTCAGTAGTTTCTGGTGTTTTATCTTTTGGAATACGATTAATAATTTCGGCAGCAATTTTAATGGAATGTTCCATTTTATCTTTGGCGAAACCTGGATGTGTTGGGATTCCATTAATTGTAATTGTTACTCCATCTGCACTAAACGTTTCATTCTCTAAATGACCTAAAGACTCGCCATCCATTGTGTAGCCATATTGCGCACCTAATTTTTTAATATTTACTTTTTCAGCACCTCTTCCAATTTCTTCATCAGGTGTAAATAAAATACGAATCGCTCCATGTTTTATCTCTGGATGAGTCATTAAAAAATGAGCAGCATCCATAATTTCTGCTAAACCTGATTTGTTATCTGCACCCAATAATGTTGTTCCATCAGTGGTTACAATATCATTACCTATTTGTGCCGCTAAATCTGGATGTTCAGTAAATTTTATAATTTGAGCTTTATCGTTTGGTAATACAATATCTTTTCCATCATACTTTGTATGAATCATTGGATTCACATTTTCGCCACTACAATCAGGTGAAGTATCCATGTGTGAACAAAAACAAATAACTGGAACTTGCTTAGTAGTATTAGAGGGAACGGTTGCATACACATATCCGTGTTCATCCATTTCCGCATCTTTAATTCCTATAGCTAATAATTCTTCAACTAATAACTTCCCAAGATTTTTTTGTTTCATTGTGCTAGGGCAAGTGTCTGAATTAGGATCAGATTGCGTATCAATTTTTGCGTAACGAATAAAACGTTCTGTAACCGTGTGTTTGTAGTTTGTAAAGTCCATGTATACTATTATTTATTTTTTTTAATATGTTGTAGATATCCTATTTTATGTTCGATTGGTAAAGCGCCTGATTCTTTTTTAAATTTCACTAAAATTAGTTGCGCATTGTACATGTGAAGTAACAACCTAATGTTGTGATTACCTTCGTTCACTCCTTCTACTATTATCATGTCAGGATTTTGATAACCTAGTATGTCAACATCAATTAAAGATCCATCATGTAACATCACTAGTAAACTATATTCTTCATCATCAGCAAGTGTTTTTTCAAACTCTTGTTCCTGGTGATTAATTCTTTCTACAAAGCTACTCGCTAAATTTTCGGAAGCAGTGTTATTTGAATTTGTTGGAGGAACTGGTGGTGTTATGTTGACTTCCATGATTATAAATTATCAATAAAGTAGTTAGTTATTTTTTCCATCAAATGAGCTCTGTCTGTTCCTAATACATTATGCTCGTGTCCTGGATATAAGTAATAATCTAACTGAATGCCTTTATCTACGGCTTTCTTTTGATATAACACACTGTGTTGCCAAACAACTACAGGATCTTGAGCGCCATGAATCATTAATAATTTACCTTTTAATTTATCCACGTAGTTTAATAAATTATTTTTCTCATAGCCTTCTTTATTGTCTTGAGGAGAATCCATATAACGCTCTGTGTACATAATCTCATAATAAGTCCAATCAATTACTGGTCCGCCTGCCGCACCTACCTTAAACGTTCCAGGAGAGCGTGTCATTAACGTAGTAGTCATAAAACCACCAAAGCTCCATCCATGAACTCCAATTCTAGTAGCATCTACATATGGTAATGATTTTAAATATTCTACACCTTTTAATTGGTCTTCCATTTCTTTAGTTCCTAACTGACGGTGAGTAGCTTGTTCAAATGCTTTTCCTCTGTAAGATGTTCCTCTACCATCTAATGTAAATACCATATATCCTTTTTCGGCCATGTATTGGTACCATAATTCTCCACCTGCCATCCATGTGTTAGTTACCATTTGTGAATGTGGTCCGTTGTATAAGTAAACTAATACAGGATATTTTTTAGTTGAATCAAAATTGACTGGTTTAAATAAACGACAGTATAAATCAGTTCCTTCGTTATTTTTAATCGTAAATAAATTCCAGCTTCCTAATTTATAATCTTTAATAGGATTATCTGCTTTATAAATTGTATTTGATTTTTTGGTTGCAGTATTAATTACATAGTATTCGCGAGGTGTATGAGAACTCGAGAAGTTGTCAATCACGTAATTCCCTTTTTCATCTAAAATACATGAGTGAAATCCATTACCGTTTGTAATTCTTGTAACAACTCCGCTTTTTAAATTCACACTATAAAAATCTTGATTAACAGGACTTTGATCATTTGCGTGAAAAAATAAACGATCTCCTTTTTCATCGAAACCATTTTCTGCTTTAACTTCCCAATTACCTTTAGTTAGTTGTTTGATTAATTTCCCACTTATATCATATAAGTAAAAATGAGTGAATCCATCTTTACGACTTTGCCATATAAATTGTGAAGGCTTATTTTTCACAAATAACATGGGGTGTAATGGCTCTGTATATTTGTCATCATGTTCTTCAAATAATGTGCGAATAAAATTTCCAGTAGCTGCATCGTATTCGTTTAACTTCATATCGTTTTGCGTGCGACTTAAAACAGCAATATAAATATGCTTTTCATCTGGACTCCAAGCAATATTTGTTAAGTATTGTTCTGGGTCACCTTCTGTTTTTACAAAAATAGTTTTGTTTGTTTTTACATCATAAATGCCTAAAGTAACATGATGGCTTTTGTTACCAGCCATTGGGTATTTGATGTTTTCGTTTTTTGCAGGACGAGTTGTCCAATCAATAATTGGATAATCGGTTACAATAGATTGGTCCATTCGGTAATACGCTAAGTAATTTCCTTTAGGACTCCAAAAGTTTTTACCATCAATACCAAATTCATTTTGATGCACATTTTTTCCAGTATAAACTATTTCGTAAGAACCATCTATTGTTACTTGATTTTCTTTACCATCTTTTACAACATATAAATTATAATCTTTGCAATAAGAATAAGCTCCAGTAACAGGCTCTTTTAAATACTCTTCTAGGTTTGTAGGTTCTACTTTTCTATCAGTTTCTGAGATTGCTTTTTTGTCAATGTCATACATCAACTCTCCTTTTTTATTTGAGAAATAAAACTGACTTAAGTTTTTCCAGCTTAGTCCTCCAATAGCGGTTAAGGTATCTTTACTTGAAGCTTTAAGTTTAGTGTTTAAGTCTTGTAAAGTGATAAGAGGAACAGTATTTCCATTTTTTTTGTCACCTATAAATACTGTATTATTATCTACATATGAGAACTGATCGTGTGAAGGAATAAAGCTTAATGATTGTAAGCGTTTAGGCGCCAAACTTGTACGTCCTTTTAATACAGCTTCTTGAATTGTAAGTAGTTTTTCTTGAGCAATAGCAGTGCCTCCAATAATTAAAGCACTAATAATTAAAATATGTTTTCTCATTTTATTTTTTTATCGAATTGTATAAATCTAAAATTTGTTTTTTTGTATCAGATACAGTTTTTAATTCTTCTGTCATTTTAGTGACATCACCAACTGTTGCATCGGTTTTAGCTTTTTCAATTTTAGCTTTTAGTTTGTCTTCTTTGTCTTGCCAAACATTTACTAAATTGTCTTTCATCACTTTTTGAGCAGCATATTTTACATATTTGTTATCGCTTGTGCCAACTTTTGCTAACTCTTTAGCTCCATCAATAGCTGTTTCTGGTTTAGTGCAACGTTTTAAAAACTTTCCGTAAATATTACCGTAAGCCATTAATTCAAAACCACTAAATTGACTTTTAACTTTTTTAAAGTAAGCATGATTTTCATCTGTACCATTTTTAGCATATAAATCAGCAATTGAATAAATGATTTCTTTAGATGGTTCATTTTCTAAAGCCACTGCTTTTTTCATAGCTAATTCAGGATTTATTTTTGCAATGGCATCAAATCCTTCTGATACAATAGCATAAGATTGCTCGTTTAATGCTTTTTCATATAACGCATTTAAATCATCGCCTTTATAGTTTGTCGCTAATGCTTTAATTGCAGTTGCACGAACTTTTGTATTAGCATCTTTTTCAGAAATAGAAATAAATAAAGGTTTTAGTTCTGCTTCTTTATCTTTTGCTACTTCGCTTAATGCATTAATGGCATCAGATCTGAATTTTTTCCATGGATCGTTTTGTGCAATTGATTTCATAAGCTCAACAATTGCCTTATCATCCATATGCTCTTTAAAATAATCTATCGCTTCATCTCTATCTCCCCATAATGGAGCGTTTTTGTATTGAAAGATATATTCTTCTTTAGTTTTTTCGAAAGTAGTTTTTGCTAATAATTGTTTTTCAGCATCAAAGTTTACTAAACTTGGATTAGAAGCTACATCAAATGTAAATGTGTTTTTTACATCTTCAATCCAAATACGTTTTCGCTCTTTTTTACCATCAGCATAAATATCAACATAAACAGGAAGTTTGTATAATGGAGCAACTTTAAAATCTTGTTGTTGAGTAATTTCTAATTTTAATTTTTTAGTTGCAGCATCATAAGATTTTTTGATATCTAACTCAGGATGACCTTTCGCATAGTACCATTCGTTAAAAAACCAGTTTAAGTCTTCTCCAGTAACTTCTTCAAATGCTAAACGTAAATCATGAGCTTCAGCAGTTTTAAATTTATTTTTTTCTAAATATATTTTTAAAGAAGTAAAGAAGGCGTCGTCGCCAACGTATTTGCGTAACATGTGTAATATTTGTCCTCCTTTATTGTAGCTAAAGGCATCAAACATATCTTCACGTTCTGCATAATCAAAACGTACTAAATCAACTTGTTTTTGACCAGATTGTGCAAAATACCCAAAACGAGATCCCGCATGGTGATCATCAGCTGCATCTCTTCCGTATTCAAATTCTTCCCATAAATATTCGCCATAAGTTGCAAACGATTCATTTAAAGTTAAGTTACTCCAACTTTCGCAACTTGCTAAATCTCCAAACCATTGATGAAATAATTCGTGTGCAATGGTACTTTCTCCTTTTGCTCCATCAATAATTTCGCGTGTTGTTTGATAGCAAACAAAATCGCCATGTAAGGTTGCACTTGTGTTCTCCATAGCCCCACTTACATAATCTCTAGCAACAATTTGTGCATATTTTTGCCAAGGGTAGGCAACGCCCAAACGATTAGAGTAAAACTCAATCATCTTTTTTGTTTTTCCAAAGATAGCTTTGGCATGTGGTTCGTATTCTTTTTCTACGTAATAAGAAATTTCTTTTCCGTTCCAAGGTTCGTCTGTTACTTTTTTAAATTCACCAACTCCCATCATTACTAAGTAAGGAGCATGTGGTAAATTCATTACCCAATGATCTGTTCTAGTGCCATCTGCATTTTTTTTAGAGTCTATCAATAAACCGTTAGATAAAGTGGTGTATTTATCATCCACTGTCATGTAAATCTCATCAGTCATTTTTTCAGTTGGATTATCAATAGTTGGAAACCAAGCTGAGTTAGATTGAGTTTCGCCTTGAGTCCAAATTTGAGGCATTTTATTGGGGTCTTCTCCTTTTGGATTAATAAAATACAAACCCTTATCGTCGCTAATGGCAGAGCTTCCACCTGCTTTTAATTCATTAGGTTTTGCAACATATTCAATGGTTACGTAATACGTTTCTTTTGAGGTATATTCTTTCCCTAAATTTATTTTAAGGGAATCGTTTTCGTATTTAT
>Ga0066406_1000027_pt1 | contig 16252 bp, 15 predicted proteins | sample LakWasMeta8_HOW4_2_FD_59493 | JGI IMG/M metagenome (GOLD analysis project Ga0066406, IMG submission 59493) | Freshwater sediment methanotrophic microbial communities from Lake Washington under simulated oxygen tension - Sediment Metagenome 8_HOW4 | ecosystem: Environmental > Aquatic > Freshwater...
ATTGGGGGACTTTTTGTATATTAGATGTGGCAATAGACAAGCAGGAGTAATTATTAAGACAAGAAAAGTGAAAGAATTCCATATACTAATATACATACTCTTTCTCCCTATCTTTTTGTTCGGGCAATCATATAAGGGGCAATTAACTAAAGATTCGTTAACGAATAATTATATATATAAAGTTGATTGTGATGACGAAGTAATTGTGCTTGGCAAATCGCAAATCATTTTAAAAGATAAAATCAACGACACTTTGTTTAATTATTTGTATGAAATTACTTTAGATAGTATGTTATGGGGAAAGGATACACAAGCAGAAAAATGCAAATCAATTTATTTTCTTGTTAATGGTAAAGACAAAAAAACAATTCACGAATCAGGTGTTTTTATATTACAATCATCAAACTACTCAATCCTTGACAATTATACTAAATGTGAATACTATTCTCTAACTGGCGAACTCCCTATATTAAAATATCAGAAAATAGAATCGTGCGAAACACTTATTTCGTACAATATTAGACCAAAGCATTTATTAATTAAATTTTCCGCTAACAGTAAAAAAGTAATTCGTGATAAGTATGAAAAATTAATTGTAAAAAAAAGAAAAGATAACCGCCTAAAATAAAATAATGAAACCAGTAACGAAAGATAAAATCATTTATATATTAGATGTGGTAAAATAATTATACCGACAAATATGCCAAGTGAAGAAAAATCAAATAAAATATTAAGCACTACGATAATCGTTTTAACTTTTATTTTTATAACCCTTGCAATTGGGTCACAGACTAAAGATGTTTACGATAATTCTAAATTAATGCCGAGTGAAGGTTTTATGATTAACTATCTTAATTTATTTATCATTTTTCCGATATGCTTTTTTCTTTTCATTAAACAGATTAGAAAATTAAAGAATCAGAATACAAAAGCATTGCTATTTTTTCTTCAAGCAGCATCAATCGGGTTATACGGATATATTTTTATTGATAATTCCCATCCTATTGAAAACAATAAGCTTTCAGAGTTTTCAAACTATTATACATCTAATACAAAAATGTTCGTCCCCATAATAATAGCAATACACATTTTTATTGGAGTAATTTATTTGTGGACAAATAGAAAACATATTCGCAATATTAATTGACAAGATTTTTTTGAAAATGGAAACAAGAAATAGAATCATTTACATTACGATAGTGTTGCTGTTTGTGTTATTAAACACACAGCTCGGTTTTGTACTTGGAATGTTTGACGAAATCACGAATTATTTCACACACAACTACGATTCCGTACTTTCATTTCAGCATCCAAATAGAATTGTAGGATTGGGCGTTTTAATCAACTTAATTTATATACTATTACATAGCATCATCTTATACAAGTTCTACCATATTATTAAAAAAGAAACTAATAAAAATTGGATTGCTTTTTGTAAAATTGTTTTTGTTATTTACGCTTTAACAACTTCTCTTTACTTATTTGTTTTAGGGTTTGGTGGAGCTGGGGGCGCAGTACGTTTTTAAGAAAATGAAAAACTATAAAAGAATAATTATAATAATCTTATTTGCATTGCCGATAGTAGCATTAGGACAAAAATCCCTTGATGAATTCTATGGACACTTCCCTAAATCTATAAAAATTTCTGCTGATTCTATCAAAGAAATATCTATTGCTGTTTATACTCAAATAGAGGTGGATTATACTTATGATACTATCATAAAACTCCCAAATTCTAAAATAAGTGCATTTATAGACGACTTCAATAACAACGTTATTGAATCATCAAATAAGCAAAGGGAACATAAATTTTTTAGCTCAAATAATTATGGCAAAAAATATTATGTAATTACTTTCATCTCCAAAAACAATAATGAAATGTTTTATTATTTGAAAGGACAAATTATAGGAATATCAATTGGCGATGATCTGAAGTATAGTAAAACTGGCACAGTAAGTTTATTTTATAAACTCAAAAATAAAAACATATTAAATCATTATTTAATTCGATAAACTCAAATGAAACCTGATAATTTTTCTTTGGTTGGCATACTTTTAAGTGTTGTGTTTTGCGGTATTCCACTTGCAATTTTGACTTTTTATTATTCCAAATCGGTTAAATATTCCTTAATCATAAAATACTTTTGGTATGCGCTGATTAGTTTAGCAATCATAATATATTTCATTCGACCATACACCTATCATCATACAATTGTTGAAATGGGAAACAGTCGGTATTACAGCGAAGTGGGTGTAAATTACTTGGTTGATTTGATAAAGTACCCAATCATTTATTTGTTTATTACAAATTGTTATTTACATTTTACAATGACAAAAAAGACCTATAAATTATTTGTTTTAAATGTAATTATACCCGCAATAATCGCCTTTGTTTTTTATTTTGCAATATATTATTTGTTTGGAGTAAACTTTATTTCACTCGACTCAAAATTAAATGCGAGTTAGATAATCTATTAAATAAAAATGAAATACATACTAAAAATATTAAACTGGACTTTTTTAACTTTTGCTATTGCAATACCATCGCTGATAATTTATATTTCAGTTACAAAAGGCGTTGGGCAAGGGATTCAATTTATTTTGTTGCCTCCAATTGTTATCTTCTTTTTAATATTGTTTTGGTGGACGAAGAAGATAGTAAAGTACATAACAGTTTGGAAAACTCAGTTAAGCTCGAACGAAAGAGCGTTTATTTGGCTACAAGTCTTATGGTTAATTTTTATGGTGCTTTTGCCTATGATAATAGTTACAATATTTATAATTTGGAACAGGTTTGATAGAAATAACCCATTAGTGAATATGGCTGGTCAATGTTATGTTTTTTTAATGGCTACTGGTCTTATTTCTATGATTGGAGGAATTATTCTTGCGCTCCTTTATGAACGGAAAAGTAATACAAACCCAATTCGTTAAAAACAGATTTTGAAACCAAATTGTAGAATATGTTAAAAATTATAAAATCAAATTATGAATAAATATTTGAGGAAAGCAATAATATTTTTGACAATCTCTCAAACTAATATAATTATTATCATATTTGGATTATATGATTTTATATCAATATGGTCAGACAGATTCGCTTACGACACAATTTTTGTAATCTTACTTCCTTTAGAACTTTTATTTTTTGTCTTATCAATAGTTAATTTCGTTAAAATAAAACCGACTAAATTAGTAAAAGGACTTATGATAGCTGGCTATATAATGGGCGGACTTATTTTACTATTTTGGATTCTTATTACCCTGATAATATTAGGATCACCAAGTTCTGCAAGATGGCAAGGATGGTAGGTATCAGGGGTTAAAAAACAAGAAAATGGGAAATAAAGAGCAAGAAATAAATATAATCGCAAAATTGGTTGCTATAATTTTTGGATTGGTAAATGTTTCAGTTTATCTGATTTTGGCAGTAACATTTTTTTTATCAGAGAGCCTTTTAGATAAACTTATAAACCACATAAACAGTATTGCGCTATTGACTTATGGTTCATTTCTTATTTCGCTCGTAACTGCTGGTGCGTTCAGCATCGTTCAGAAACAAAAGAAAACTCAAACAGCGTTGATATATTCCGCATTATTAATTTTTAACCTTTTGACCTTCTTACTGTATTATGGTTTAGGGCATTGGTCGGAGGGGGATACTTGGTTACAATAATTACATGGAATAATTACGAATTCTCCTTTTTGATAAATTTATTCATTCTAAAATGAAAAACAAACAGAAATAAAAAAGGTAGTAATGCGTATGGGGTTGCTGTTAGATAATAATCGGTATTAACCCTAAAGCCAAATATCCAAGGCAGACACAAAATGAAACTCGGAATCAAATATAGTAATCCCAAAGTGTGCAGTTTTAAAGAAATAATCTTTGACCTGAATATAAAATAAAATATTAATCTAATTGCAAAATAAAGGCCAAAAAGAAACATTAGTACATATAGAGGAATTAAAAATAGAAAGGCAAACCAAGTACTTACGGGAACAGTTGAAGTGAAATTTTCCATTTATTTTAAATTGAGTGACCAGTAATAAGCTAAACCAGTCGAGTACAAAATTGTAAATAATAATTTGATAGTAAAGTCCATTTTTTTAGATGAAAAATAATATGTCAGTTATTCTATGTGAAGGTTAAGTGCAAAGCTAATAAATATTCCAGTAGAAATAAACATGAAAAATATCTCAATATTTATAACTTCTATTTTATATTAATTGGCTGAGTAATTTTTCGTATTTTAGTTATACAGATCATTATGCTAATGAAAAAGCTCACTTTTCTATTTTTTGCCAGTTACGCCTCTTAATTCATTGATCCTTTATATAATTAAATTCATAAGATTATTAATTTCATGTTGAGGGATTTTTTCTTGTTCCAATCTTAAATTATCTCTTTTCAGGTAATGAAATAATTCTATTTCTTTTTCGCTTAAGCCTTTTAAAGTGTTTGCCGGTATTTTTTTGTCGCTTTTGCCTCCGTGATAATACTTGTCAAAAGTAGTTCTATCCATTAATAAGCTTATGGAGTTAGGATGTGGGTAGTATGTTCTTAATTGCGACAGTATAGCCAATCCGGCCGCATCGATATCCCCCCAGTAATATATTTGTCTTCGCTTTAACCAATCAATATTAGCAATATAGGAAATTTGAAATCCGCCACCACTCCAAATAGCAATAGAGTTTTCTTTTTTGGGAAGAGTGAGAAAATTTAATTCGTTTTCTGTTATGAAAACATTTTTAGAGATTATTTCAGTATTAATAAAATCAGAAAGTCTAATTGAAAAATCAGTATAATTATATTTTTCGGCTAACTTATCACACAAAATCCGAATTCGGATTAACTTTTCCTTGTCTTTAATAGAATACCTAAGGAAGAAATTTTTGCTGGGAGTTATTTTATTTGGAATTAGGAAATCAAGTAATGAAGTTATAATTGATTTATTGTTTTCGATAAATTTTGTCTCGATCAAGACAGGTAATTCCCTTACATAGAATTTATTTGGGACATGATCAGTTTTGAAATAAATACATACTTTTAATAAATCCGGCCAAGCACCTTTGTAATCAAGAACATTTTTTGGGTTTTCAGATATCCAATCAATTAACTCCGGAAGAGCTTGCGTTATTAATGCCACATTTTCCAAAAAAGACGCAAGTTCTTTTTCTTTTGAGATAAATTTCAGATATTCTTTTTCATCTTCAAAATAAACTCTTTTAGGATTATTCCATTCGCTCCAAGTTCGATTCCCACTTTTTTCCCATTCTATCGTATATCCATATCCTAGAATTGCTTTAGAATTTTTTTGCAAGTATTCAGTTTTAAATTTTATAGAGGATCTATCTTCCGCTTTTTGTGGACGACTAACTCTAATTTCCAAAGGGAACAATGCATTAGAATCATCTCTTAATTTATGAGTAAGAAATAATTCATAATGCTTTAAAGCTTCCTTATATATGTCAATCATTTTATCCAACAGATTTAAGTTTTTGCACCATTTCTTCTTTGTCTATATTAATTACAAATGATTGGTCTTGATCATTATTTGTTTTTTTATAAGTCCAATGAACATTCTTAACATATTTTTCGGTTATATGAACTTTTTCGATTGAATCAGGTGAAACAATTAGCAACTGCAAATTCATATCTCTAAACATTTGCAAAACATAATGACAGTTAATATCCCCTAAATTATTGAATATCTCATCTATTGTCACAAATCTTAATGAATTGGCTCTTAAACTATCTTCATCTAATCCGAATTGATAAGCTATTGCAGATGCTAAAATTGTATATGTAATTTTACTTGTTTCTCCACCCGATTGACCTGCTGTGCCACTATGAGCTTTAATTTCTCTTTCCGGATCATTAATGTCACGTTCTGATGCTGAAAAAATAAACCAATTTCTAACATCAGTTACTTTCTTAGCCCATCGCCCTTTATCTGCAACATTTAGTAATTCTAACTTTTCTAATAGGGCTTTAACATTATTGAACACTATGAAATTCTCTTGATCTCTTTCTTCTTTTGTGAGTTGTTTACCCACAGGATAAAAGCAACTTTTGAGTTCAGTTTCAAATGCTTTTATTTCGTCATCCTCTGTTTCTCTCGGAATTATCTGTATAAATGTTTTATTTTTTTCGTAATGCCGACCTTTCAATGAGCTGTTTATTGAAAATATCTTATCTTGTATTGTTTGCTTTTCATCATAAATAACTCTCCGAAAATCTGTCATTTTAGTATCTGTCTGCTCCCGTATCTTCTGATCAAAATCTTCCTTATATTGTGGCAAGTTCTCAGAGCGAATATCATCCAATACGGTTAAGAATTCATCTAAATATTTTACGTCACCTGCAATATCATTTGCTTTTGCTTCTTCTTTAAATTCATCACAGAATGATCGCATATCCCCACTGATGTTATTACCAAGTGGATTGAATTCCTTATTAATAACTTCTAATTCTTTAAGTAAGGTGCTATTAACCTTTTGTTGAATGACTTTTATTTGTTCAGACAATTCAATAATTTCTTTGAAACAATCTTTAATAAGTGGAAAGAAGGTATCCTTTTCGTTTTCAGTACACGTCTGTATTGCTATATCACATTCCTGAATTTGCTTATTGTATTCTTCGATTTTATTACCTAATCTTTCCTGTCTTTTCGAATATCTAACCTTTAAGTATTCATAAATTTTAATTTTTCGTTCGACTTCTTTTTTTGCAAGCTTGAGTTTATCTAAAACAGAATTATCTTTGAGTTTTTCAAGAGTAACTTCTATTTCCTTAATCTTCTCTTCAATAGGCTTAAAATTAATTTCCTCGAAAGAGGTGATCTTAATTATATCATCTATTTGAGTTTTATTTATTTGTAGAGACGTTATTTTCTTAGTAAGTGCGACTTTGTTTTCTTCAATATAATTAATATCATCAACGATTTTTTTAAGTTCTGTTTTAAGTGCTTCCACTTTTTGAGTATTATCCCATCCTAATATATAATCCGCAGGATTATTACTTCTTTTCCTGTCATCTTTCTCATGAAAATTATCGTTTCTTTTTATTAGTCCAGTTTTAGTAATTGCTCTTCTTAAACCAAATAATTCTTCTTTACTACAACAAATAAAGTCGAAGTGGTTTATTATTTGATGATTAAGATTGTCTTTTATGCTTTCTTTAATGTCAGGTTTGAGCTCCAATTTATAGAAAACTGAATTTCTATTTGCAGGTGATTTATATTCAGGAACATTTTTATGAAGCTTGAAGAAGTTAATCTTTACATTATTAAATGTATAATTACTAATAAAGCCACCAACTTTTTCATACAAGTGGTGTTGAACAACAAGGTTTAGACCTAAAGATTTTGTTAATTTTTCCATTGATCCCTGCCACTCCTTTTCTGTTTCCTTGACTTGAATTAATTCACATACAAATGGCAACTCGTGTATTGGAATATTTAAGCGTTCACTAATTGCTATTCGTGCCTCTATAAATATATCATCAAGAAGGGTGGTTTTAGAAGCCTTTAATAATTTCAATCTGTTCTCAATTTCATCTCTTTTGAGTTCAAATGATCCTACTTGTTTAATTAAGGTTTCTTTTTCAACTTCTAACTTTTTTAGTTCCTCCCCGTTTTCCACTTCTAATTTAGAGGTATGTACTATGTTATTCTTAAACTGATCTTCATTCTTTGGAACAGTTAACTCCAGTTTTTCACAAAGGGTAGAATAGTTTTGATACACCTTCTCCTTATAAGTTAATTCAGCCTTAAGAAGTTTTATTTCAGATTCATATTTTTCAATTCCAATTTCATTTTCTTTCAAAGAAATTTGTTCTTTAATCTTATCAGCTTCTGATTTATGTATGTTTAAACTTCCATTTTGATCATCGAAGTGCTTTTTATAATTGACATTCGTTACTTTTAAATTTTCCTCCAAACTCGTTTTTTCGGTTTCAGATAATTCCTTTTTTATTGTGCTAAAAAAGGATGGGATTGCACTAATACAACCCTCCCTTTTCCCCTTTAGCAACTTTAATTCTTTATATCGTACTCCCTTTTTCTCAATAGTTTCAAGTATTTGTAACTTTCGTTCCGCATCTTTTATTTTATCCGCTATTCTATTCGCAGCATCAAACGTCTCTTTGAGTTTAGCTATTTCAGAATCTAAATTTATTTCATCCAACATTTCGTTCCTAATAAAAGCATTCAAGTCACCTACATTTTTTAAAGAAACTGTTTGATTAAAAAGGCTCAAAGCTCGGTCTTTATTTCGTAAACCAAATAGATCCGAAAACCTATTACTGTAAACAGAGAACTTATCCGTCTGCAATCCAATGTTGTCGGTATTTTTAGTTTCGTTTTCTGATAGAATACCAATTTTTTTTAACCTATTCTTAAAATCCTTGTCACTTAAAACTTTATCTATTTCAAAATCATCCAAAAGATCTAACCCTTTGCTATGAGATAGAATATACAGTCTTTTGGGAGAAGTTGATTCTTTATTTTCAAACCAAAAAAATTGAGCCAGTGTTGCGCTTTGTGAAACAATACCCCCGGATTCAAATGATGCAAGTATTACAGAGAACTCCGATTTGTCTCGCAAATAAACTGGCTCAATAGTGCCATCTGAATTAGTTTTATTAGAGTATGCGCCTCTTACATAAGATACGAGATCTCTATCATTCTTTTTAGTTGCATCACCAGCAAGGTTGAATTTTGGCTTTGAAAGGAATAATGTTAGGATAGAGTCTACTAAAGTCGATTTACCTGAACCATTTGCACCAATAAGGAGTGCTGAATCAAGCTCCGGCCTTATGGTGAAGATTTCATTATGGTATAACCCCCAATTATACACTTGAAGGTACTTTAACTTAAATCCACCTATTGACTTGTTTTGATTATGTGTGTTATCCAAGTGATTCATAGTGTTGAATTAATTTATTTCTAATATCAGTAATCTTATTAATATCTATTTTCGCACGTATTATTTTTTCTATTTTGTAAAAATCTTCACTACCGGGTATATCCATAAGTGTAATAAACCCAAGATCAATAATGCTATTGATTAATTGCTGAAAATGTTTTTCTTCCTTTTCTTTATTTAGTTTTTCTTTAAAAAAATCTCTTAGTATTTCAAATATTATTTTTCTGCTAATCAATTTGTCATCTACTTCATCAAACTTTTCACGCAGTAAAACACACAACAAAGTTTGCTCATCCGACAATTGCTTTCTCTGAATTAGCACAGGAATACTTTCAATCTTCTTCGAATTCTTTAGCATGATCTGTGTTTCCTCTTCCAAATCTTCCCATCTGTCTTGATTAAGAAACGCATATCCCTCTTCTTCAAACACCAAAAGTTCTATTCCGATTTGTTCAAAATACTCTTTGATAAAAGTTTTATTACTTAATAATAAGTCCCATTCTTTATTATGAGAATATACTGTTCCTGTCAAAACTTTAATAATTGCAGGGCCGTAGGGTAAAAAGTTATTCCAATTCATTTTTATAAATAATTAATGGTAGTGTGATTTGAAAAGAGCCGTCATACTTTATTGTTTCAGTCTTACTTGCATCAATAATATTTGAGTTGCTCTTTGTTGCTATTTTTATGTATGCCATTACTTCAGGCAACCCGTTTTTAATTGGATAATTTGAAATGACTTCCGGTAATGAAATGCTAGCTCTCTCAGTTAAAAGTGCCTTAATGTTATTCTGAAGTTGTTCTTCATCAATAGAAAATTTTGCCTTTAATTCATTTAAAATATCTTCTTTATTATTTTCTTGACTTCTGGAAATGTTCTTTTCTTGAAATTTTATTTTTGTTGTTGGTTCATAAGCAAACCGATGGGTGTATAGTTGAGCTTTAGTCTCAATCTCAATAAATTTCTTTTGATTTGGAAAATTATCTTTGTTTTCAATAATACTTTTTTTAATTTCTTGCATTAATGCATAGACTTTTTTTGCATTTTCTTGAAATTCATCATCGAAAATTGTTTTTACCCAACTGAAAATTTCACCATCAATTAGCCCCACTTTTTTACTTGCTTGCCCTAAATGTGTTGGTAAACGAATAATAAACCGATCTTCAATTGCTTTAATCTGTGGCAACTTATGTATTTTTCTAATTAAATCTTCTAAAATTTCCTCGCTATCCGGTCTTAAGTAAGCTCTAAACGCTTTATAGCTTTTAACTAATGACGTTTCCTTAATTTCCTTATCGGCTTCTAAATATGATCCTAAGATGGCACCATTACTTAATTTTTCAATATTGTATTTGTCTTTTACTTCCTCTTTCAATTTTTTGTAGTTTGTTGCCACCAAATCAAAATCGTGAATTAGACTTTTTGCGTCTCTAATGATTTTTGAATATCCACTTCGTATTTCATGATCATCAATTTGTTCCATTTGTTCCCCACTCAATATCAAAGATTCTATGCCCTTTATTTGTTGATCTATTTTGTCTCGTTCAATTTTTAGTTTTTCAAGTTTTTCGTCCGGATTTAATAACGTACCAAAAACTATACTTTTCATAGTATTAAGAATGTTTAAAAATCCGATCTCTGTTGCAATATATTTTTGTTCATCTAAGTCCTCCAACCATTGAAATATTTTTTTTACCACAAAAGTCGGCTCAATTACCCAGTCGTTGAGTTGAGAATCAAAATACAAGGTTTGTAAATATGGGTTTTCGTCCTTTTGCCAATTTTCAATGTAATCCTTCGCCTTTAATCCATATTTACCGGGTTCTTTTTGTCTTACATCAAATAGAAATGATTCTAATGATCTTATTAACTCAAATTTTTGAATTTCACTTTTCTCATTTACCTTATACTCTTGAAAAATGAAGCTTAATATTAAAACAGCGTTTTCCTTCTGCAACAATTGTATTGCAGGGGCATTAATTAAATTTTGTATCCTTTCAAAAGTCTTCATTCTCTATATAGTGCCATTAAAGTAAACAAAGGTTAAAAAGCAATGTGTCAATTACCGTCAAAACTTTTTTCTCTTTATTTTGTCGTTAAGAAAGTCCTTTAAATTTTTTGGACTTATTATTTCCACTTGATCCATCATCCCTAAGATAAACCGCCCTACGCCATTAAAATCACATACCCAACCTTCAAATAAATATTTATTATCCTTGTTTTTACTTATAAATTTCTCAGAGAGAGGGTATTCTTCCAATAAAAGATTATAGGCCATAAGGCTTAAATTAAATTTTACAGGAATAGTTTTTTCTCCTCCAATCCTAAATACATCTATTTCATTTCTTTTATGTTGCTTTTCGTGTTTCCATTTCTTTTCAGTCACTTTAACTTCTTTGATTCGAGCAACTTTAAAAGTTTTAGATGATTTTGTTTCTATATCGTAGCACCATACATAATTGTAATTTGATGTGAAGGCAAATGGTTCTAATAGCCGATCTCGGATATTATCGCTATTAGAGGATCTATATCCGTGAAAAATTACTTGCTCTTTGTTTTTGATTGCTCCTTTCAGACTTATAACATTCTCGGAACTTTCTTTCCTAACGATTTTATTTACCGCCTTGTCCGAATCGAAAAGGACATATAGTTTTTCGTACAAATCATTCTTGAATTTACTTTCATCATCAATTAAATGAATTGCCTTACTCAGGACATGTGCTTCTTCTTCTGAAAAATGAATAAGCTTGCTTAAATCTTTATAATCCTGTGATTTTTTATCTATTTTAAAATACCCATTGTGATTATCTAATAGAAATCCGGCATTTTTAAAGGTTGTCAAGTACCTGTATATCGTTCTCTCCGATGATTCAAAATCTTCAGCAAGTTGTTTAACACTATATCCATAACTGCCGGATAACTTCATAAGTATTTCCAACATTCTTTGAAATTTTGCCTGATCGTTCATGTGCGTGAATTTAAAGTAAATATATGCCATTTGACGGAAATTGACAATTACCTTTTGTTGTTTTTTACTGGCTCTAAAGAATTGAAGATGAATCAGACATTTGAACGATTTCTTAGCCGTTATGGTATAATAGTTGTTTGTAATATTGATGATGTAAATGGAATAAATAATGTCCACTGTAAAGAACATTTTTTCGTACTTTTAGATTTTAAACATCACATAAATATATTGCTGTTATCACATGGCTAAAAAGAAACACACCCCTTTAGAATTGATGAAAATGGCCATTGAAGAAAGCCATAAATCCATCCCTGAACATACCGATAAAACGGATCCCTTAGTTGGCGCCTTAATTACGACTAAAGATGGCGTATTATTGGCCAAGGCGCATAGAGGAGAATTACGAGAAGGCGAACATTGTGAATATACTTTAATTGAAAGAAAATTAGTTAATGAAAATCTCAAAGATTGTGTGCTCTATGTTACTCTTGAACCTTGTACTGATGCTTCAAGAAATAAAGGAAAAAGAGGATGTTCTACTCATGTAGTAAAGGCAAGACTTGGTACTGTTTATGTGGGCATAGAAGATCCTAATCCTAAAATCGCAACAGAAGGGATAAAATTTCTCGAAAGCAAAGGTATTACTGTACACATGTTTAATAAGGAATTAGGTGATACTATTCGGAAAGATAATTCTCAGTTTATTAAAGAAAAAGAAAAAGAAGCTTTGCAAGCTAAATTAGTAGCCATTCAGCCTAAGCGTACAATATTACAACAACCTGCCAAAGGCTCAACCATTGCTAGTTTCTCTTCTGATATAATTAATAAATTTATAAATGCTTCATCAGCTACATTTACTTATCCTTCTTCGGAGTTTAATGAATGGGCTGAACAATTTGAATTTATTGAGAAAGAAGTGAAAACAAATGAATATAAACCTACTGGTTTAGGCATCATGCTTTTTGGTAAAAACCCTGAAAATCAATTTCCACAAACAGTATTTAAAGTTGAAATAAACTACGGAAAAGGTAAGCCGGAAATTAGAGATTTTAAGGGGGCTTTAGTAAAACAACTTCCTGAAGTGATTGATTTTATTAAAGATAAAGGCTTGAAATTCACGATGGATAAGTCTTCCGGAAGCAGAAAAGAAGTTGCGGATTTCCCTTTTGAAGTTTTACTCGAAGCCATAGGCAATGCGGTAATTCATAGGGATTATACTATTGAAGGTGCAACTAATTATTTGTACATCGATCCGGAAAAAATTATTGTTCGTAGTCCTGGAGAGCCCTTCCTTCCAATAACGCTAGATGACATTAAGAAATTTGATGCCCCTTCGCTTAGTAGAAACCCCAAGATTATGTATATCTTCAATCAGATGCACCTTGCAGAACAAAGAGGCATTGGGCTCCGAGATATGAAAGATTTGCCGAAGGAAGGATTTCCTTTACCATCTTTCCAGATGAGAGCAGGCTCTTTGGAAGTGACTTTTGGAAGAACAAAAGATTATATTGCTAAACAGGCGAATATTAAAGATCTAAGCAAACTTACTGAAGAGGATAAACAAGGTTATTTATTTATTCAACAAAAAGACGAAGTTTCTCGAGGAGAATTTGCTGATGAACTAGGTCTAAATGATAAAACAGCACAAAGGCGTCTTGCTAGACTTGTTGAGTTGAAATTAGTTACTATGACTGGAGATAAACGAGGTGCTCGTTATAAAGCTAAAGGTACTAAGTAATTAAAAGCTTGAATATGTAAGGGACAAGTTAAAGGACATGGCGTCCCTTATAGTGCTGTAATAAGTAGTAAAAATCAAGATAAGGGACATAATAAGGGACAAAGTGTCCCTTATGGAGATAAAGAGGATATAATTAGGGGATTTAAAGTGGAGAAAGGATTGCTACCTATCATTAATTAAACAGTAAAATTTCACTGTTTAATGCTAATCATTTTTTAGTCTAAAAATTAATGTTTGTAATTTTCTTCAATTCTTCAAGGATTTCGTTCGAATCTAGCCCAGTATCTCCCACCACTAAAACCCTAGTAAATGCTAGGGTTTTTTTATTTAAAGACTCTTGAAAAGATTTACTAGCTAATGAAATATATCACCAGAACTATTTGGATATTATCTTTTGTTAGTTTATTCACTGATATAGCAGGAGAAATGCTGTACCCCGTTATTCCCGTTTACCTTCAGTCTATTGGCTTCTCAGTTATATTTATTGGTATTTTAGAGGGGATTGCCGAAGCGACATCTGGGCTAAGCAAAGGTTATTTTGGTAAACTTTCAGATTCTACAGGAAAAAGAGTCCCTTTTGTTCAGTTTGGTTATGCTTTAAGTACCATTTCAAGACCTTTGATGGCAGTTTTCACTTTTCCATTATGGGTTATTTTTGCTCGCACCCTCGACAGGTTTGGGAAAGGAATACGAACCGGTGCACGAGATGCTATTTTGTCTGACGAAGCAACTCCCGCAACCAAAGGAAAAGTTTTTGGTTTTCATCGTTCTATGGATACATTAGGAGCAGTTCTTGGTCCAACTTTAGCCCTCATATACCTTTATTTTTACCCCGAAAACTACAAAACACTATTCTTTATAGCATTTATACCAGGTCTTTTTGCTGTTTTTGGCTCTCTTTTAATTAAAGAATCAAAAAATACCGAGGTGCGTTCTGAAATAAAAACAAAAGTTGGATTCTTATCCTTTTTAAAGTATTGGAAAGAAGCCCCCACGGATTACAGAAAACTAATGCTTGGATTATTAACCTTTACTTTATTCAACAGTTCTGACATTTTTTTATTATTAAAAGCCAAAGAATCTGGACTAACAGATACTCAGGTTATTGGCGTTTTCATATTTTATAATTTCGTGTATGCGCTATTTGCATTCCCACTAGGAAGCATTGCCGATAAAATAGGCTTAAAAAAAATGTACATAGCGGGTTTAATAATATTTACTATTGTTTATTTTGGAGTGGGCTTAAGTAATAATTTTTATGTTGTAGGGGCAATGTTTTTATTGTATGGTATTTACTCAGCTGCAACAGAAGGGATATCAAAGGCCTGGATTAGCAATATCTGTGATAAAAAAGATACGGCAACAGCCATTGGAACATATACGGCGTTTCAAAGTGTGCTAACCATGATTGCAAGTACTTTAACAGGTTTATTGTGGTATAATTTCGGTCCTAGTTTAGCCTTTATAGTAACTGGTAGTGTTAGTTTTTTAGTGGTAATCTATTTATCTATATTTATAAAAAGACAATAAATTAAAAAATTGTAAGGGGCAGCCCCTCTACTTCTTTTTAAAAAATGTGAGATATTTGATTACTTTTAATAAAGAACTATTTCGTTGAGAAAAGCAAGCATCATATTTTCTTTTATTCTTATTACTGTTTTTTCTACAGGAAGTTTTTTTATGCATAAATGTTATTTAAAATCTTATAAAAAAGAATTTAAATCATTTATCTCTCAAAACAAAGTACATACTCATTATAGTACCATCAAAATTAATCCTAGCGAATTGTATACAAATTCAAAAACAATTATTTGGGAAGATGAAAACAAAGAGATTTTTTACAAAGGCATTTTATACGACATAATTTCCATAAAAACTATTGGAACTAAAGTAGAATTAACTGCTGTATCTGATGAACAAGAAATGGAATTAAAAAAACAATTCGCCTCTCAATATGATATTAACTCTAACAAAACAACTAAAGAACCATTTAACTTACTAAAAAGTTTCTTCACATTAAAATATATTGCACCTTCAATAAAAATTGATATTAAAAATTCTGAATCCATTCTAAAAACAAGTTACACTTATTCTATTATTAAAACTTCTCAAGGTTTTATTTCTAAAACAAATCCTCCTCCAAATTTTTTCGCTTAGTTGCATGTGCAACTAATTTTTATTCAAATTTATATTAGACTCAAGCCATAGCTTTGGGCTAATAATTATTTTATTATTAAAATTAAACTATGCGAAAAAATTATTTTATTATTTTGCTTTGCGCTTTATCTTTTATTTCAATCTCACAAACAATTACTGTTAGAGATGAATCTACCAGAGAGCCTTTACAAGATGTTGTAATACAAGATAAAAACAACAAGCAAGTAAAAACAGATGTAAGAGGTAAGGCAAATGTTTCAACCTTACTAAAAAACGATTCTGCCTTTGTTTACCAATTTGGGTACTCAACAAAAAAGATACTCATAACAGATGCAACAAATTTATCAATTGCGTTATCTGCAAAGTCAGTTAATCTGGATGAAATTGTTCTATCAGCTAATCGTAAAGCTGAATCAAAAATTGATGTTCCTTATAGTATGGAAATCATCAAACAAAA
>Ga0066406_1000033_pt1 | contig 14308 bp, 12 predicted proteins | sample LakWasMeta8_HOW4_2_FD_59493 | JGI IMG/M metagenome (GOLD analysis project Ga0066406, IMG submission 59493) | Freshwater sediment methanotrophic microbial communities from Lake Washington under simulated oxygen tension - Sediment Metagenome 8_HOW4 | ecosystem: Environmental > Aquatic > Freshwater...
GCTGACTGTTTCGCTTAGTCCTGAATGTTGTGGGGATTGGGGGAAGGCGGAGAGTATGCTTGAAAAATTTGCACATACCCTCCAGCTACAAATTAAACTGAATTAAACTTTTCCGAATTTCAAAACGGTTTCAATAATCATGTCTTGAGTTTTTTCATCAAGGTATGGGTGCATCGGAAGACTGACTACGCGTGCACTTGCTTCTGTAGACTGAGGCAGGTTCATATGACCGTATTCCGCTTTGTAAACCGGCTGGTGGTGTAGAGGAATCGGGTAATGAACTGCTGTCGGTATGCCAGCTTCTTTCAATGATTGCTGAAACTCTTCGCGATTAGAAACTTCAATCGTAAATTGAGCAAACACTGAAGTTTGACCTTCTGGTATTGTTTGCATTTTAAATTTGCCATTGAATGCTTTGACATATCTTTGGGCAACGACATTTCTTGCTTCAATTTCAGAAGGGAAGATATCCATTTTCTTCAGGAGGATCGCTGCTTGAATGGTATCCATGCGGGAGTTGTAACCAATATCAACGTGCGTATATCTTTTTTCCTGGCCGTGAGCTCTCAAGGTCATCAAGCGTTTTGCAAGCTCGTCGTCATTCGTAAAACAAGCACCACCATCGCCATAGCAACCGAGTGGCTTGGATGGAAAGAAGCTTGTAGTGCTGATCGTCGCTACACCACAAGATTTTTTATCTCCGTGACGGGCGCCGAAACTTTGAGCCGCATCTTCAATCAAGGCTAGTTTATGAGCACTGCAGATAGAATTCAGAGCAGAAAAATCTGGTGTCACACCGTAAAGGCTGACGGCAATGATTGCTTTTGACCTAGGAGTTACTGCTTTCTCGACTGAAACTGGATCTATGTTGTAAGTTTTTCTGTCGATATCGACAAAAACAGGTGTTGCACCGACCAATGAAACTGCTTCCGCCGAGGCAAAAAAAGTAAAGGCAGGGACAATAACTTCATCCCCAGCGCCGATATTCAGAGCCCTTAGAGCTAAAACAAGGGCGTCTGTCCCGTTAGCGTTGGCAATGCAATGTTTGCTTCCAGTGAATTCCGCCAGGCGTTTTTCCAGCTGCTCAACTTCTTTGCCTAGGATAAATTGTCCTCGATCGATGACACTCTCGAAGCTTTCCATGATCTCTTTTTTTATTCTGTTCTTCTGAGCGATTAGGTCGATGAATTCCAATTTATTTCTCCTGCTTATTTTCTTGATACTCTACAGGCGCAGAGCTAGTATTTCGTATTCAAATTTATTTAAGGATTCTATTCGATGAAAAATCTGGTTGTCGATAAGTTTAACTCTAAAAAAGCCGTCATTGGAATCGTGGGTCTAGGTTATGTAGGACTCCCATTGGCGCTAAGATATTCGGAAGTAGGATTTAAAGTCCTTGGATTCGATATCGATCAATTCAAAGTCAATAAGATCAACGAAGGTCAAAGTTATATTGAGCACATTTCTTCAAGTGCAGTCAATGAAGCTAAATCCAAAGGATTTGAAGGCACAACTGATTTCAAAAGAATTTCAGATGTTGATGCCATTATTCTCTGCGTTCCTACACCACTTAACAAATACCGCGAGCCGGATTTAAGTTTCGTTCTTAATACGACTGATTCAATTGTGCCGCATCTCCGCAAAGGACAAATTGTTTCTCTGGAAAGTACAACTTATCCGGGAACGACTGAAGAAGAACTTCTTCCACGTGTAGAAAAAAATGGTCTGAAAGTGGGCCAGGATATTTACCTCGTCTTTTCTCCTGAAAGAGAAGATCCAGGAAATGAGAAATTCTCAACCAGAACAATTCCAAAAGTTGTAGGTGGACAAACACCAAGCTGTCTTGATGTCGGGATGGCACTTTATTCAGGAGTTATCGATAAAGTAGTTCCTGTAAGTTCTGCAAAAGCAGCAGAGATGACCAAGCTTTTAGAAAACATTCACCGTTCAATCAATATTGGACTTGTGAATGAAATGAAAATGGTTTGCGATAAAATGGGAATTGATATTCATGAAGTCATCGATGCAGCAGCTACAAAGCCGTTTGGTTTTGTTGCTTATCGGCCAGGGCCGGGAATCGGCGGTCATTGTATTCCAATCGATCCATTTTACCTGACATGGAAAGCTCGCGAATACGGAGTGCATACTCATTTCATCGAGCTCGCCGGTGAAATCAATTCGAATATGCCTTCATGGGTTTTGAAAAAAATTGCCAAGTCTCTCAACGAACATGAGAAATCAATCAAAGGATCAAAGATTCTGGTTCTTGGTATTTCTTATAAGAAAAATATCGATGATATGCGCGAATCTCCTTCTGTATTCCTAATGGAAAAAATCCGCGACGAAGGGGCAAAGCTGGATTATTCAGATCCTCACGTTCCGGTTTTCCCAAAAATGCGTGAACATAATTTTGATCTGAAGAGTATCGAGTTGAATCCTGCGACAATTGCTTCTTACGACTGCATTGTCCTGACTACTGATCATGACAAATTTGATTACGAAATGATTCAGAAAAACGCTAAGCTTCTTGTTGATACAAGAGGGAAGTACAGAAAAATTTATCCAAATGTGGTGAAGGCATAAGTATGGCAAATTTTGCAATAATTGGAGTTGGTGGTTATATCGCTCCCAGACACTTAGAAGCTATTAAAGAATTAGGTCACAATCTTGTCGCTGCCTTCGATACAAAAGATTCAGTAGGTATCATGGACAGATTTTTCCCCGACTGTATGTTTTTTACAGAGTTCGAACGTTTTGAAAGTTATGTTGATTCTCTCAAAGGAACTTCAAAGGCTATCGATTTCGTTTCTATCTGCACGCCAAATTATCTTCACTCATCTCATATCAAGTTCGCGCTTCGAAATAACGCCAATGCTATTTGTGAAAAGCCACTGGTGTTGCATGTAAAAGACATCGATGAGCTTGTGGAGCTTGAAAAAAAATCGGGCAAGAAAGTTTATACAGTTCTTCAGTTGCGCGTTCACGATGCCATCCTGGCATTGAAGAAGAAAATTGATTCAGAAAATAAATCCAACTACAAAGTTAATCTGGATTATATGACTTCGCGTGGTCAATGGTACCTCGAATCTTGGAAGGGCGATGTGAAAAGATCAGGCGGTCTTTCAACAAACATCGGCGTGCATTTCTTCGATATGCTGACCTGGATTTTCGGTAAAGCAGTTGAAGTCAAAGTTGATTACAAAGACGATGTTCGCGAAAAAGGTTTCGTTCAATTGGAAAAGGCCAGCGTGAACTGGGAATTAACAATTGACCGCACACTCTTACCGGCTGACGCCGTAAAATCGGGCAAAACAACTTTCCGCTCAATCAAAATCGATGGCGAAGAGTTCGAGTTCAGCGAAGGTTTCACCGAACTTCACAAGCGTGTCTACACCGATATTTTAAATGGCAAAGGTTACGGTCTTGAAGCTGCTCGTTCGGCTATTGAGATTGTTGAGAAGATTAGAGAGCTTTAATTATGAAATACACAAAGCATGAAACCGCTATCGTTGATGAGGGCGCTGTAATTGGAGAGGGAACCCGTGTTTGGCATTGGGTTCACATCTGCGCTGGAGCAAAAATCGGTGAGCGTTGCTCATTCGGACAAAATGTTTTCGTAGGAAACAGAGTAGTCATCGGAAATAACGTTAAAGTTCAGAACAACGTTTCGATTTACGACAATGTTTTTCTTGAAGACGATGTTTTCTGCGGCCCTTCGATGGTTTTCACAAACGTCTATAATCCGCGTTCAGCAGTGACAAGAAAGGACGAGTATAGAGATACCATAGTTAAAAAAGGTGCAACCATCGGTGCAAATGCAACTGTGGTTTGTGGAGTTACGATTGGCGAATATGCATTCATCGCTGCAGGTGCAGTGGTGAATAAAGATGTTAAGCCTTTTGCTTTGATGGCTGGAGTTCCGGCTAAGCAGATTGGGTGGATGAGTCGGTTTGGGGAACGTATATCATTACCTTTAGAAGGAAATGCCGAGTGGAGATGCCCGCATATGGGCGATATTTATTTACTCAGTTCTGGAAATATGGAAATTAAAAAGTAGAAAAATTATGGAAACTGTAACAATTCACCCTAGCGCTTTTGTTGAAGAAAATGTTGTATTCGGAAAAAATGTACGGGTATGGCACCAGTGCCAAATTAGAAAGGGAGCCGTTTTAAATGATGGTGTGTCGGTAGGGAAATCTTCATTTATTGATGAAAATGTAATTATCGGTAAAGGATCACGCATTCAAAACAATGTTAACATCTACAATGGTGTCGATATTGGAAGTTTTTGTTTTGTGGGACCAGCGGTTGTTTTTACAAATGATCACTTTCCGAGAGTGGGCAATAAAACTTGGACGAAAGTCCCGACCAAACTTGAAAATGGCTGTTCAATTGGAGCAGGCGCTGTGATTCGTTGTGGAATTACAATTGGTGCTTTTTCGATGATTGGAGCAGGGGCGGTTGTAACTAAGAGCGTGTCTTCATTTTCTTTGGTTATGGGGGTTCCTGCAGAGTTAAAAGCGAAGATCTGTGCCTGTGCTAGCACTGTTCTGGATCTTAATACACCTCCTGATGAATATATACAGAGCTGTTGCAAAGAAATGATGTCGGAAGAGACTTTTGAAATGGCTCAAGCTGAAATTGAAAAAATTAAAAGCACTCACGATCATAAAATATTAATTTCAGAAAAATGAATTTATTTAAAGAATCTTTTCTGTACGCAATTGGCTATCTTTTTAGTCGTTTTCAATATTTTTTTATATTGCCTTTTTTGTTGAAAAAAATTTCTACTGCCGATTATGGTATTATTGAATCATTATCTGTTCTTCAACTTTTTATTCTTGTTTTGGTTGTAAATAATTTTGACACTAGCTTATCAAGTTACTACTACGAAGAAGCAGAAAAGCAAAAATCACTTGAGGTTACTGGTCTATACTCATGCTTGTTAAACTCACTTTTGGTCATGGGCGTTTTTTTTATTTTTATTAAGTTTTTTAGCAAACTTATTTTAAGTTCTGAAATCTTTACGCAAGAGTTGTTAATCGCTGTAGCATGGTCAGTTTTAAACGCTCTCATCCACTACAATTCCTTTCTTTTACGCCTTCAAAAGAAGATTAAGCAATATAGTTTTCTGCTAATATTTCAAGGCATGGTTACACTTTTTCTCATTTACTTTTTTACCGTCGTAAATCCATTTGGCGTGAAAGGATATCTCTATGGAAACTTAGCAGGTGCTTTTGTAGCCTTGATAATAACGCAATCTTTTGTTTCTTATAATTACGGCAAAGTTGAATTTAAGAATTTTTATTCAAAGCTCTTTAATTTAGCTGTTCCAATGTTTCCAGTTTCAATCGCTGCTTGGTCGCTAACAATAATAGATAGATTACTTTTGACCAAATTAAGTCCAGGAAGCCTCAATGATGTCGGAATTTATGGCTTTGCCGTAAAGATGGCGACATTAGGTAGTGTTCTTTGGGGACCGTTTCAATTAGCGTGGATGCCTTTTGCCCTTTCTAGCTACAAGAATGAGAATGCGGTAGAGAAATTGGAAACGGTTACTTCTTGGTTTTTTTACTTGAGCTTTATTGTGATAATTATCATCACACTTTTTTCACCTTTTGTTATCCACTTTTTATTTCCATTACAATATCAATCCGCAATCATTTATGTTGGTCCTTTGATGATTTGTAGTTTTTTTAACATTGCTTATTATTTACCTTATACTTCGTTAATACAGATGAAGAAGTTGTATCCCGTGACGCTTGCGTTTCTAAGTGGAGCAATCTTGAATTTAATTTTGAATATTCTTTTAATTCCAAAGTTAGGAATTGTCGGGGCTATTATCGCCAACGTTGTTGGATATTTTGCTATTTTCGGCGTGACCTTGTTTTATTCATGGGAATTGAATTTTCCGAAGTATTTTAAGAAAGAGTATCTTCTCGGTTTATTGTTTGTCGCTCTTGCAATTTTTTACTCAGTTTCTATTGGTATTGAAAGTTATTCGCTTAGAATAATCGCTGCTTTTATAAGCTGTGTGCTAGTTACAGCAGTTTTTTATTTTTTTAAATTAATAGATTTAAAGACGCTTCCCAGAATGATCAGGGACATTTTTTAAAATAAAGAAAGGTAGTGGCCGTAAATCAGTCTTTCTATTTTTTCTTTTGAATGATTTTCAACAACCCAGGATCTGTAATCTTTTTGAAATTTTTCCGGTTCCTTAACAAAAGCTTCAACATGTGCAACAATTTGCTCAGAGGTTTTAGCCTTCAATAAAGGCGGCGGATTTTGATAATACTCATCATATTCAAAGTGACAAATTACAGGGCGATTGCATGCTAGGGCTTCGAGTTCAGACATTCCAATTGCGCCCACTCTAAATTGTCCCAAGATTAATCCGCTGCATGAGATAATGTCCTTCAATTCTTCTCTTTTTACTTTTGATAGTTTATTCAAATCCAGTTTTTCGATTTCTTCCAGCCAATCCCCGAAGGCAAGATAAGAAATTTTTAAAAGGGGGAAAGTTGCTTTAATTTTTATTAAGGCATCAATTAAAACATCCGCGCCCTTAATTTGACTGATGGAAGCATGAATAAATAAAGTCGAATTGGCTACCTTGGTTTCAAAAAAATTTTCAAGATCTAATGGGTTAGGGATAAAAACAGAAGAGACTTCATATTTATCAAGATGCTTTTTTAGGTCTGGTGTCGAATAAAAAATAAGGTCGGAGTATTTAAATATGATCTTGTTAATATAAAAGCGAAGAAAGTTTTGATCCTGATCTCTTATGTCAGATCCATGGGCATGCACTACTAATTTGGATTTTATGCCAATAAAGAACAATGCACTTGTCGTATAGTGAATATGAACAATATCATATTTACCAGAAGCGATTTTGAGTCTAAGGAAAAAGGCGTGGGCAAGTCGAATTGGGATACTTAGTAACTTAATGGCAAAATTTCTAGAACCTAAAGGTTTGATCAAGTCCTTAAATTCGGAATCAATTCCGGATTTTGATTGTTGCTGGCTTAATATTGGCCCTACGTTAGCAACATTATTTAGATGAAGAACTTTTAAAACTTTCATAATATTTGAAATTATACGTTTAAAGATGCAACTTGGGATACGAAAAATTTTAAATGAACTGAAGTTTGTAAAAATTATTTCGAATAAACTAATGACTTAGTAAATTGTATTTCTGAATTTAAAATAATATGGAATTTAATATAATTAGGATTTAAAGTGGAAGCTAAAGTATCTCAAGAAAAATTTGTCAATTTTCAAATGATCTCTTGTCTCTTGTTGGGATTCATTCTTATTGGTGCAATTCCTGTTAGTTTTGGAGTAGCTCAGAATTGGTTCATTCCACTTGCAGATGGATATAGGATTAGTTTTTTTTATGCTGCAGAGATAATAATTTTCGGTGCAGGTTTATTTTTCTTCCCGTTAAGGCTTGATAGTTCAGAAGAGAAGCTTGTTTTTATTTCTCTTCTGCTAATAATGCTTACGAGAATCATTTCTTTATTATTTGCTTCAAAGGTTCAGATTGTTCAATATATCAGTATTGCTCGTTATCTTGAGGTAGGCCTGGCAATTTTCATAATTTCAAATTTAGTAACAAATAAAAAGAATTTTAAATGTTTTATTGTAGGAATATTTTTGGGTGCCATGGTTGAAAGCATTGGCGGCATACTCAAATTTACCTTGTCTGATGGAACCGTTCGTGGAATTTTGGTAGGTATTCCAAGTTACCAAATCCAGCTTTATGTGTTTTTAATCTGTGTATTTCTATTCAGTTCTTCATTAAGAAAGAAATGGCTTTTTACAGTTCCAATTTCTATTGTTTTATGGGGAATTGTCTGCACTGAAACTCGCTCTGCATATTTGCAGTTAGTTTTATGTGCGTGTTTACTTTTATGGTGGGGCTGGCGTGCGAAGAAGTTAAAAAAAATTTTACCTATCATATTCTATTCAGTTTTATTTTTAGTCGCACTTTCTTTCACTTTGAATAAAACGACGAAGCTACCTGAGTCGCGTAGAATCGAACAAGTCGCAGAAGGCGGGGGAACAGTGGGTTGGAGATTCTATTTGTGGGATAAAAGTTTGGGAGCGTTTTTTCAAAATCCCATTTTAGGAATTGGAAGTGGAGGATTTGCTCGTCAAATAAATGAGCTTCCACAAGTATTCAATGTTAAAATTAATGATTTTCACAAGAGTATTAAGCTTACGAGTCACAATACAGTTCTTGGGATTCTGGCCGAAACGGGAATTGTTGGTTTTTTCGCATATTTGATTTGGTTCGTTGCTATTTTTAAACTCATTCTTGCAATACACAAGGAAACACCTTCGGATTTTTTTGCTCTTGCGGCATCGCTGATGGTGTTTATTTTTTTAATTTCAGATTTTTGGTCGCAAAATTCTTTTTACCCTAATTCTAATTTTCTAATTGCTCTAATGATTGGTCGACTAAAATTTAGAAGAAACGATAAATATATGGAAACAATTTAGTCTACTGTCTTCTGTTGGATTAAGGTAGTTTATCCAGATTTTTTTCAATAGAATAAAGAAGATGAAAAAATTGTTAATTTTCGGGCCTGCAAATAGTCCCCATCTCTTGAATTGGGCCCTACCCTTTTTAAATGAATTCAATGTTGAGATAGTAACTTTTCATGCACCATCTGAAAATCTGGACTATTGCGGTGCGAGTATAAATGTTATTTCTGCAATAAGTGGAACCAAGTTAGATTATTTTTTGCAAACTTCTCAAGTTCAAAAAATGATCGATACTTTCCGGCCGGATATCATTCATGCTCACTACGCTTCTTCTTATGGGTATATTTGTTCAAAACTAAAAGGTGATTTCCTCAGAGTCCTGACTGTTTGGGGATCTGATGTAAATCACGCTAGAAAAAATTTGATTCATCGCTATTTTATTGATTCCGCACTTAAGAAATTTGATTGGGTCAATGTTCCTAGTGAGGACTTGAAAAAAATTTTGTTAGGTATTGGGATAAGACCAGAAAAAATTTTAGTTTTTCAATATGGGACTGACTTGGATTTTTGTAAGAAATTTAAAACTAAAAGAAACATTAGCGAAGAGATTAATATTTTTTCCAGTAGGCTCTGGGCTCCGCTTTATAATATCGATAAAATCGTTGAAGCTTTCAAAGTTTCTTTTGAAAAAAATTCAAATCTAAGATTAATATTAAGTGGTAATGGAACATTTAAGGATAATGAAAAAATAATGAGACTCGTTGACCGTCATCCAGCTATTAAGCCCGTGGGTTTTATTTCGAAAGAGGAACTTGTAAAATATTTATGGGAAGCTGATATATATATAAGTATTCCCGATAGCGATGGAATGTCTCTCTCAGTATTAGAAGCGTTATATTGTGAATGTTTTCCGATTCTTTCTGACATTCCACCCAATAGAGAAATTTTAAATTATTGCAAGGGGTTAGTATTAACAGATAATTCAAGAGAAAAGCTCTCTGAAATAATTTTAGAAGCTGCTTCTAAGTGCCGTACTACAGACCTTACTTCGAACGTTCAGTTTATTGATTCAAGAGCAAATTACCAAAAGAATATGGAAAAAATTAAGAGAATTTACAATAGTGAGCATTTGGCATGAAAGTTGTTGTTACAGGTTCTTCGGGAAATCTTGGTTCACATATTTTGAAATTAAATAGCCATGAATTTCTGGGGATTGATCGTAAGAACTGGCCGCAACTTGAGAACAGCAAGGTTGGCGAGATAGATGCTGTTATTCACACGGCTTATGATTTAAAAAATTCTATATTTACGAAGCCGGTTGAAAATCTGGATTCTAATATTCTTTCCACCGCGAGACTTTTGAAAATCTGTGTTGATAAAAAAATTAAACGAATTGGATTCGTTTCCAGTTGTGCTGTTTATGGTGATTCAAGTAATTCTATCGAAGATAAGGTTTGTTTGCCTGTCACAATGAACGGTTTTATTAAGCTGTTTAATGAAGAGTTAATAAAAAACTTCTGTATTCAAAACAATATTGAGTATCAAATTTATCGAGTCTTCAACACATATGGCGGGAATGATGAGTTTTCTGTTGTTCATAAAATGATTAATTGTGCAAAAAATAAAACAGTTTTCAATCTGGTGAATGAAGGGGTTTCAGAACGCGATTATATTCACGTGCAAGATGTTTCAAAAATTATTAGCAACCTCATTGAAGCTGATCTGAAAAACGAAATTGTGAATATTGGTTCGGGTCATTCTGTAAAAATTATCGATCTATTAAAGAGTGTAGAATCAAAATTTGGCAAAATAGAAGTCGCTCACAAGTCGAATGCAAATGAGTCAGTTTTTTCTAGAGCAAATATTAAAAAATTAAAATCGCTGGTTAATTTTGAACCGATTGAAATTCTAAAATTTATTGAGCAGATGTAATTTTATTTCTTCTCAAGAATAATCTTCTGCGTACAAATATCATTAAACGAATCTTTATGACTCACAATAATCGTCGTCATGTTCTTCGTCAGCGTGGCCAGAAGAGCAATGAATTTGCTTTCGGTATCAGGATCTAAGTTCGCAGTCGCTTCATCCAGAATTAGAATTGAAGGATCTCTCGAAAGTGCGCGCGCAATGGCCAGACGTTGTTTTTGTCCAGTTGAGAGCTGCGTTTTTTCCAAGAGATTTTCATTCAGTTTTCCAGGAAGAGTTTCAATTTCAGTTTTTAATTGAGCCTTCTCCAGAGCTTCCCAGAGTTGTTTATCCGTGACTGATGCGCTCGCCGGATGACCGTATAATAAATTTTCTTTTACTGTTCCGCCGATAAGATATGGTTCCGGACCGACGTAGCCTATTTTTTCTGCGAGGTTTGTTCGGATTAGTTGAGGCTCATAATTATTGACGTGGATATTTCCGGTCGTCGGTTTGATGAGACCCAGAACGAGCGAGAGAAGAGTACTCTTGCCGGCACCTGATTCTCCTCTGATGAGAAGCACATTGCCCGGATTAATTTCAAAATTTAAATTTGAGATAATTCTTTTATCACCATAAGAAAAAGTTAAGTTTTCAGCCTTAATATAAATGTTTTCTAATGCAGAAGAGGCAACATTGATTTCGTTTTCTTTTGGCAGGCTTTTCCAGTCATCCAATTTCAACGTCCAGGCATAAAGTATTTTTAAGCCCACCATTTGAATTTTTAAATCACCGGAGACTGAATAGAAATCACTCGCACATTGGGCCATTCGGACGAAAATATAAAAGAACGCGAGCAGTTTACTACCTGGCGTATGAAAATAATTTAAGCTGACGAAAGTGACTACTGCGATAACAGTGGCTCCGATAATCTGTGGGATGGCATTTCTGATCCCAGCCACACGACCGTATTTTTTATAAGAGAGTTCGAACTTAATTAATGAATTTTTTCCCGAGTCGATCTGCTTATTGATCAAATGATAAATCTGCAGGAAGAAATTATTTTTTAATCCATCGACCATCGTTTTATTTGCATCTTCCTTGGAAGTGTTGATATCGACACCGACATTGTGGATTTTTTTATTGAGATAAAAAATAGGGATCAGGGCGAGACTGAGCAAAAGAATACTCAAAATAAATTCTTTCGGAGTCAGGTAAAAACCGGCCACAATAAAGAGGGTCAGAGACACAAAGTTGTTAATCAACGATGAAATTTGTTGAATCGCGGTCGAAGCAGTCGTTGTGTGATCGCTATACGCCATCAGGATTTCATGCGTGGACATATTGGGAGCGTTCGTTAAACCGATTTCTAAAATCTGAGAGCGCTGGTGTCTGACAAAAGACTGACCAGTAACAACTGCAAAATAATACCGCGCTGCAATTGTGAGACCTCTGACCAAACCGAAAACAATCAAAATAAGCGTCGTGGCCCAAACTTCCGTAGGAAACCAGGCCGGCAAGAGCGTTTTGCTTTTCTCAATTAGCCCAAGGCTCATCAAAAAAGATTGAAGAATTACAATAAAGCCGGATTCTACAAGAAACCATACCGTTCCCAATGCCGTAGCGAGAATAAAAAGATGCCAGACCTCAGGTCCGAGGAAGTTTTGAAAATTGGCCATATGCTGCTTGAATTTGAGCTTTCGACTCATTGAGAAAAACCACCTAAAAATATTTTCTAAATTTTTAGTAGATTAATCTATCTCGAGACGATTGAACAGGCAGAACTTATAGACAGAAATACCCTCTGGGGACTAATATAGATTGTTTAAAAAGTAACATATCGGGAAGAAAGCAATGCTTAATGGAAAGAAGATTTTAGTAACGGGCGGAACCGGGTCATTCGGTAAAAAATTTATTGAAACGGTTTTTAAAAAATACCCTGACGTTAAACGAGTAGTTGTTTATTCGCGAGATGAATTAAAGCAATACGAAATGGGGCAGTCGTACCCTGAATCAAAATATCCTCAGATTCGTTTTTTCATTGGCGACGTCCGGGATGGCGATCGCTTAAAAAGAGCATGTGAAGGAATTGATATCATCGTTCACGCTGCAGCGTTGAAGCATGTTCCAATTGCAGAATACAATCCCATCGAATGTATCAACACAAACATTAACGGTGCAGAAAATATTGTAAACGCAGCACTTGATTGCGGTGTAAAAAATGTTGTGGCTCTTTCAACAGATAAGGCCTGTGCTCCAATAAATCTCTACGGTGCAACTAAATTATGTTCAGATAAACTTTTCATCGCGGCCAACAATATGAAAGGCTCGCGCGATCTGAAATTTTCTGTTGTTCGCTACGGAAATGTTCTGGGTTCACGTGGATCTGTCGTTCCTTTTTTTTTAAAGAAAAGAAATGACGGTGTTCTTCCTATCACTCACGAAGGCATGACCCGATTTAATATCACGCTTGAAGAAGGCGTAGATATGGTTCTTTACGCCATTGAAAATGCCTGGGGTGGAGAATTGTTTGTTCCAAAAATTCCTTCTTACAAAATCACGGATGTCGCTCAAGCCGTTGCTCCTGATTGTAAAACAGAAGTGGTGGGAATTCGTCCGGGTGAAAAATTGCACGAAGAAATGATCACTGAAACTGATTCTATGTCTACTTACGATTGCGGAAAATATTACGTAATAGCACCTTCAGTCGCTCTATGGAACATGAATGAATGGATGAAAAAATTTAGTGCAAAAAAAGTAGCAGAAGGATTCAAATACAATTCAGGCACGAATACAGAATGGGTTTCTCCTGAGGAGATTAGAAGTTTAATTAAGAAACACATTGATCCAAAATTTACGGTATAAAAATGAAAATTCCTTATGGCAAGCAATCGATCACTTTGGACAATATCAATGCAGTCGTAGAAGTTCTTAATTCAGACTTTTTAACTCAGGGACCTACTGTTTCAAAGTTTGAAGAAGAGTTTGCTAAAGTTGTCGGGTCTAAATACGCTGTAGCGTTCTGTAATGCGACTGTTGCACTACATACAGGATTTAAAATCTTAAATATCGACATCAAAAAAAAAGTAATTGTGACACCCAATACTTTTGCGGCCAGTTCTAATTGTGTTTTGTATGAACGCGGTCAGGTTGAGTTCGTCGATGTCGATCCAAAAACTTTTAATATCGATTTAAATGAAGTTGAGAAGGTTCTAGAAAAGAACCCGAACGCTTATCAGGGAATTATTCCTGTCGATTTTGCAGGCTTGCCTGTCGATACAGAAAGACTTCGTCAGATCGCTGACAAGTATAATCTCTGGATAATGGAAGACGCTTGTCACGCAATTGGTGGTGGCTTTTATAATTCAAAAAAAGAATTTATCAAATGTGGTTCTGGAACATATTCAGACCTTACTGTTTTTTCTTTTCATCCGGTCAAGCATATTGCAACCGGTGAAGGCGGAATGGTAACGACTAATGATGAAGTTAAATACAAGCATCTGTTGAAATTGAGATCTCACGGCATTGAAAGAAATGAATCTCAATTAACAGTTCCGTCTCACGGAGGCTGGTATCACGAAATGCAGGAACTTGGTTTTAACTACCGTATGTCAGACATCAATGCAGCTCTTGGCTTATCTCAGTTGAAAAGACTTTCCTCTAATATTGAAAAACGTTTATTAATCGCGGCCACATATAAAAAATTTTTGAAAAATACAAAAATTCTATTTCAGGATTATGATGAAGAAAAATTTGTGAATGCTTATCACTTATTTGTTATTCAATCGGATAAAAGAAAAGAGCTTTATGATTATTTGAAGTCTTGTGAAATTTACTCACAAGTGCACTATCTTCCGGTCTATAAACATCCTTATTACCAGCAAAACGGTTTTAAAGAAGTCAGACTTTCTCA
>Ga0066406_1000037_pt1 | contig 13863 bp, 13 predicted proteins | sample LakWasMeta8_HOW4_2_FD_59493 | JGI IMG/M metagenome (GOLD analysis project Ga0066406, IMG submission 59493) | Freshwater sediment methanotrophic microbial communities from Lake Washington under simulated oxygen tension - Sediment Metagenome 8_HOW4 | ecosystem: Environmental > Aquatic > Freshwater...
AGTCAGCTTTATTAGCAGCTAAACTTAAATCTGATTCGAATAAAAGCAATTTTGTATTAGGTAAATTATAAGATGAAATTTTCGATTTTAGTTCATTGTATTTTTTTTCTTCGAATGATTTACTAGTTGATTCAGCGTATAATGAATTTCGAAATATATTTTCAATAACGACATCAACCTCTTGAGAGGGATATAAGTTTTCAAACTTTGTTTTATTTGCCATTAAGTAATCAAACTCTCTAGAATCCATTGTGTTTACAAAAGATTTAATCATTTTCCAGTTTGCTTCATTGGATAAGTCGTTTTCTTTCTGTAAAGCAAAATAACTTTTTACTAAATCTCCTGTTTCTAAACAAGTACCATCTTTTGCATAGATATAGTTTCTTAAAAAATCTGAATTTGTTGTATTAGCGTCGTAATTTTTAGCATAATAGGCAAAACATTTTTCGGGCGACTTCGTTTCCTCACCAAGTGCAATAAATTCTTTTGGAGCCATTCCCCCAGCTACACGATGAACAATTTTCCCATTTCCATCTACAAATAATAAATTAGGATAGCATCTTACATCATATTCTTTTGCTATTTCAATGCCCTCTCCTTTTTCCATGTCTATCTTTGCATTCACAAAGTTTTTGTTGTAGTAATCAGCAACAGTATCATTTGTAAATACATTTTTGGCCATTTGTTTACAAGGTCCGCACCAACTTGTATAAGCATCAATAAATATTAATTTGTTTTCTTTTAACGCTTTTGCTTTAATTTCTTTAAAAGTAACATGTTCAAATTTGATGCTTCGATTTTGTGCAATAGATACAAATGATAATGCACTTGCAATACAGATTATATATTTTTTCATGAAATAAATTTTAAGTTTTAGTCTTTATATGTTTTAGGCACTTGAGGATCTGTGATAATAATATAATCTCCTAAATGCTTGTGTTTATTCCAATCTATATTAGGAAAAGAATCATCTGAACCTGAAGAAATAATAAGCATTCTGATTTTAGGACTGTATTTTTTTAATTGAGTTGCAACCGCAAAACCTTCATCACTATGAAAACGCCCGTTTACTTGAAATACTTTTTTGGTTTTATTGATTTTTAAATATTCAGAAATTGAATAAGCCATCGTTGCATCCCATAATGATTGAGCCATTACTAAATTAAACCCACCCATTCCCATCACTGGAGCAGCTTTTTTAGCAGTATCGTTTGGATCGTGAGATAAACCCAATAATTTATCATAATATTTCCCTGATGCTGTATCATAAGGTAAAGGGGCAAAGAATTTTTTAGATTCTGTTGGTAAAGCCATTAATGCTTTTTGTCCTTTACGACCAGCTAAATTTGAATAACGACCTGCAGCATTTGCGCAAACCACATCTAATTTATTGGTTTTACAAAGTTCTACCATTGGTCTGTAATCTCTGTAATTAGACCATACACGAGCATCCTTCTTGAAATTTTTCTCTCTAATTTCGGATGTTAAATACTCATTCATAACTGGCTGTACATCCCTTTCAAACATTTCCATCGAAAGAGCAACATTACTTTGGTATTTTTGAAATAAACTTTCAAATATTTTACTCTCTAGATAATGAGTTACTGAATCGTTATGTTCTTCGCCATAAAAAAGAACATCGTTGTTTTTCATATCCTCTACAATATCATTGATAGTAACTTCCTTTGCTTGCTTAACCGAATATATTTTATAATTTTTTTCGGTTACCTGAGATTTTACTTGAATTGCTCCCAATAAAAAAAGACCAATAAATAAAAAAGATAATGATTTCATGAGGTTTTATTTTAGATTAATAAACTTACAAATTAAAAGCTAGATTTCTGAATTTTTTTATGAATTTCAGGAGTTTCCATTAAAGAGGCGGAACCGTACCATAATGTGTACTCAGGCTCTAAGTACTTTTCTTTTACTGCTGTATCATTTTCCAATAAGACTTTAGCTTCATCAAATGTTGCAACATTTAAAATAAAAATCCCTCTATTGCTTCCGCCATTTTCAAAAGGCCCAGCTACTGCTAATTTTCCATCATCTGCCATTTTTTGAATATTTTTCATATGACCTGCAAAAGCTTTCTCTTTAGCCGCTTTATCGATTGATGTGTTAGTCCCCGTTTTTAGAATCACAAATACATACATTTTCATTCCATACTCATCGGCATTAAGTTTTTTTGCCAATATAGAATCATAAACTGGTTTTTGTGCCTTTACATTTAAAGTAAAAGCAATAATGAAAGATAAAGTAATCAGTAATTTATTCATAATGTTTTTTGTTTAATAATTATTCAATAATGATATCGTGCCTGGTTAAAAGTCTAAATAAATCTTGAGATAAAAATTTTGCTTTTTTAATATTGTTAATTTCAGGATCGATAGCAAAATTACTAGAACTCGTTAAATCAACTCCTGAAAGATTTGTTTTGGCAAAAACAGTTTCATACAAATCACAATCCATAAATGATGACTTAGATAAATCAGCATTTGTAAAATTTACTTCGTGCATTTTACAATGCTTAAATTCACTTTTATTGATTTTCTTGCTGTCAAAAGAAGCATAATCTAAAAGACATTTTTCAAAATACACTTCAAAAGCAAAATCTTTGGCTTGAAAAAAATTAAGTCCCAATAATTTACAATCTATAAACTCAACACCTTGCAGCTTTGCATTGTTAACTTTACAATTACTTAGATTGCAATTTTTAAACGTACAATTAATGAAATTTAAATTAGAAATATCCGTCAATGTACAATTAACGAATTCGCATTTTTCGTAATCTTCTCTTTCAGAAGGTTTGGAAAGAGCACATAAATTTGATAGGGTTTCAGAAGGTTTTAATAATTTGGCCATACTCTTAATTAGTATGAATAAAGATAGATAAATTATTAAAATAAACTTAATTGCTTATAGAGTTGTGAATATTTAAGAACATTTAACCACATAGAAACATAGGCAGTGAAAGCAGGTTAAAGGTTGGCAGAGAAGCTACGCTTTTATCATAGAAATAGCCTATGTCAAAAATTCATTTTCTATCTCAGCCTCTAACAACATTAAGATTTTCTATGTCTCTATGTGGTTAAACGTTCTATTAAAACAAACTCAATTGATTATCACCCGCTTTATAATTAAAACTAACGATATTAAATACAAATTTTGATTCCATAGGCATAAATCGTTCTCTAGACAATTTAAATAATTGCATAATAGATTCTGCTATTTTTCCTTCTCCTTTCATTCGTACACTTTTTCTAGTATCACTCACCTTGCCGCCATGACAATCCATAATTTGATTCCAAACTTTATCTACTCTATCAGGGAAATTTTTCACTAACCAATCTTTAAATATATGTTCCACAGAACCATTTAATCTTACGATTGTAATACCTGCTGTTGTTGCGCCAGCAGCTGCGGCTTGTTCAATCACATTTGATACTTCGTGATTATTGATGCCAGGAATAATAGGTGCCACCATTACACCGCAAGGAATCCCGTGCTTTGATAAGGTTTCTAAAACCATCATTCTGTTTTTGTAAGTAGCGGTTCTTGGCTCTAATAATTGTCGAACTTTTTCGTCTGTTCCAGTAATCGAAATCATGACATGTACCAAATTATGCTCGGCTAATTCTGTCAATACATCAATATCTCTTGTAATTAATGAATTTTTGGTAATGATAGCTACTGGATGCTTATACTTTAAACAGGTTTTTAAAATATTGCGTGTCAATTCCATTTCACGCTCAATAGGTTGGTAACAATCTGTATTACCAGAAAGCATAATAGGTTTAGCTTTCCAGTTTTTTTGACTAAAGGCTTTTTCTAATAATTCAACGGTATTTTTTTTAACAATAATTTTACGTTCAAAATCTAACCCTGCGCTATAACCCCAAAACTCATGAGAATTACGAGCATAACAGTAAATACAACCATGCTCACATCCTTGATAGGGATTTAGAGAATAGGCTAAACCAATATCTGTACTTTCAACCTTATTGATAATAGTTTTAGGATAAGTATAGATGATTTCCGTTTTTTCTTTTTGCAAAAACTCTTCATCTAAGCCTTCAACATGCTCTTGCACATATTGTTTTTGCTCAAATTTACTATGAGGATTAAACTGTGCTCCTCTTCCCTTGAAATAATTGACAATCATATTTTCCATAGCTCTAAAACTTAGCATAAAGTTACTGCTATTAGGTAGCAATTGATTGCTATAAATTGTAGCAATTTGATGAATGTAAGATTTTTGAAAAACAAAAAGACTAAACCACTATAGCTTTTTCAGTGCCATTATATTGAATAATAACATTTTTAGATTCATTCACAATAGTTTGCTCTTGTGAAAACGCTTTAAAATCAAAATCTAAAGGCAATACCACATAACGGTATTTATGATGATTTAATTTCAATTCATCAATTAATTTATTTTTAGTAGTAAACTCAATTTCTTCTAAAAATAAACTTTTTGGTTTTACTTTAAAATGCAAATAATAATCTACAGCTATTAACTGTTGTAAAACTGTATCATTGGGATAGGTGTTTTTTGAATAATCAGAAATTATCTCAAACACATCCGTTAAAGAGTATTTATGAAAGTCTTTTTGAGTACCAAAATAATGACCTAAACCTAATAAGAAATCAAAAATACTATAATGTTGTGTCACATATCGCAATGTATTAGTTGCCTTTTTGCCATTCCAATAAATCTCCAAAGCATGCTCCAATTCCACTATTTGATGTAATTGCTCTTTTGATAAATAATTACTTTCAATAATTTGATAGGGAGGATTAGGATCAAATACAAATCCATGTTCTTGGTATTTTTGACGAACTGGTGTACCTTTTAAAAACTTTAAAAAACCTAACTGCATTTCGGGAGCAAATAACTTAAACACTTCTTCAATACTGTATTTAATGTCTTCCCAATAATCCAAAGCCATACCAACAATTAAATCTAAATGCATTTCTACTTTATAATCTAATTGTTTGATGATACTGGTTGTTTTCTCAAAGCTTTGCTTACGTTTAACTTCCAAATTAGCTTTTTGATTCACTGTTTGAATTCCTATTTCAAATCTGAATAAATTATCAGGCACCTTATCATGAATAAACTGAATAATATCTGGATGTAAAATATCAGCAGTGATTTCAAATTGAAATACATTTTCAGGACGATAGTTATCTAAAATAAATTGAAAAATATCAAGTGTAAAATCTTTTTTGATATTAAAAGTTCTATCTAAAAATTTTATCACTTTACCATGTTGCATCATATACAACAAGGTGTTTTTAATGGTTTGATTTGGCAGGTATCGAACTTTATTATCTAAACTTGCTAAACAAAATTCACACTTGTACGGGCAACCTCGTGAAGTTTCGATATATAATACCTTATTAATTAAATCTTCAGGTTTATCAAAGCGATAAGGCATACTGTTTTCAAAGTTCTTTAAATCAAACATGGGAGCCATTTTATTGGTCTTCACCTCTGTTCCATTTTTCCAAACTAAGCTCGATACTAATTCTGGATTTGGATAAAAATCTAAGAATTCTTTAAAAGCAATTTCACCTTCCCCAACAATAATATAATCAACATGATTTAATGCGATAATATCTTCGTATTCATAACTTACTTCTGGTCCACCTAATAAAATTTTAGTATGCGGATTGATTGCTTTTATTTTTTCGCAAACAGCTAGTGTTTGAGTAATATTCCAGATATAACAACTAAAAGCAACTACATCAAAATTCGCACAATGTTCAGCTACTTCGTCTTTATCTTCTTTAATATTAAATTCTTTCCACTCAAGGCCCTTGTATTGCTCTTGATTTAGTTCATACAACAAACGAATAGCTAAATTCGTGTGAATGTACTTGGCATTTAATGTGGTTAAAAGAATTTTCATGGGCTATAAAGATAGTGATTTGATAGCATTTTATACAAATAAAAAACCTCTGCCATTAGCAGAGGTTTTCCTATTAAACATAGCTTGTCCTACCTACTTGCTATAACTATTAATGAATTATTTTTTTCTATAAATTGAATGGATTCAATTTGCTTCCCCATTGCAGTAAGTTCAGTCTCCTCTGCATTACTCATGGAACCATATTTTGCAGAATAAGATAATTGTGCATTAGCTTCTTCTCTCATTTCTTTTCCCATTTTCATTAATCTTTCAGCATCTTGATTTAATTGATTAACATAATTAATAATATCGGTATTCTCTTTTACTTTAGCCATCAATTCATTTATCATCAATCTGTTTTGATTAAATTTATCATAAGTTAATAATGATTTTAAGTTAGAAATCTCAACTCTTTTAGCAATATATTCTTTTTCTAAACTAATGGCTTCGTTAATTAAAATAGTTTTCTCATTTACTGATGCGCTTAATGCTGTTTCTCTTAATGATTTCGCTGTGTTTCTCATATTATCGGCTTGAGTTAAAGCCTCAAATAAGGATTCCATTAGTTGTTCTGATTTTTCAACGTTTACTTCTGCTTGTACATTATTTTTAAATTCAGTATGTATTACTAAACGTTCTTCTATTATTTCATCTTTAGAATCTGATAGATATCTTTCTATCATCCCTAATGCTTCTGCTTGTTTATTAAGCGCTAATGTTTCTTTTTCTTCGGCATTACTCATACTACCAACTTTAGCTTGAAGGGTTAATTGAGCTGCTGCCTCTTCTCTAATTTCTTTAGCTAATTTCATCAATCGTTCAGATTCATTATCAACCAAAGTTACTTGAGTATAAACTTTATTTGTTTGGGGTGTTTGAGTATAAAAAACAAGAATTGTTTTTTTATTTTCTTGGAATTTTTGAAAAGATATTTGTGCAGATAACTGAGAGGCTTCGATTTGTTTTGTGTAATAATTTTGCTCCGTTAATTCTGCTTCTTCTCTTAATTTTTGTGCACCAATTTTTAATTGATTGGCTTGTTCTAACAATTGTTTGTATTCTTCCATTGTTAGTGTGATGTTACTGTTCGTGTACTTCATTGCAACAGGAGTTTTAGCTCCCATAATATCTACTCTGATTTTACGAACTTGGTTGCCTTGTGTTTGACCGTTTACCATTACCTGAATAGTAAGAGCCAACAATGTTGTTAGGTAGGTTAAAGTTTTCATAGGACAATGTTTTTAATAGGTTTATATTCTTCATGTGAATTGTTTTAATTAATGCATAGTTATTTAGTGATGCCTTGACAAGGCAATATGTTATTAACGCTAATTTGTTTGATTGGCTAACAAATGCAAGAGTTGACATTTGTTCTAGTTTCGAGTACTCTAAAATACTTCTTTTTTTACTAGCCCTTTAATTATAGTAATTTCATCGGGTCTCGAGTAGGTTTCCTTTTTAGTTTATGATTTGTTGTACGCCAAAAATTAAATAAGGTTCTGTTTTTACGCAAAACTTTATAAACTATATTTAGTTCATTACTCTTAATTGGCTAAACTACTTGTGTTTACAGTATATATCAGACTGTTCTACTGGATATTTTTTATCTAAATCAATATTATTAAAACTACTTTCACCCCAAAAAAATAGTTTTTCAAAAAAAGGCAATAGTTTACTATTTTTCATCTTACTTAAAAAGTACACTTCATGCTCCTTTTCTTTAATTCCCATTTCGTATAACACAACATCATGTTCTGTAATTCCTAATGAATTAAAATATTGTTTCATTCTAAAATATTCGCAAACATTTCCGCTTTCTAATCTTCCAGCAAAATAAAAGGGCATAAACCAACCAATTACAAAACAGCTTGCCGAAATAATTTTACCAATCACATGAAATTTAAATTCATACCATTTAGAAACTGGTATATGATATTGCTTCATGATTAGAAGCACCTCTGCTCTATGGTTCCACTCATCAACTTCAATTTGCCTAATAGCCACTTTTTCTTCTTTGTCATTAACAGAAGCCGCATGACCGATGTATGCAAATGCAGCCGCTTTTTCAGCTGAATATGCTTTTTTAATCAAATCAACTAATTGCGGGTGATGGAGCTGCATAGTATTTATTTTTTAATATAAAACTTCAATAAACCCGTTTCGTTTTTATCAATAAACTGATAAGTAGAAGGGATTTTGTTTTTAAAGGTATAATACGTTACCAATCTAGTTCCAGATTTACATTCGTTTAATTTCATCATTAAATCTTCATGGTATTTCTTGTATTCTGATATAGAAACTTTTGACGTTTCATCTAATACACAAGTTTCATCTAACTGTTCATGGAATGAATTAAAAAAATAGATGCCGTCAAATTTTTTAAAATCTAAAGTTGTGAAATCGTTATTAATAAAATGCGCCTTTTTTAACTTATAGTTTCGCTTAATTTTATTAGAGAGATTGGTTAGAGTCTTTCTTTTTTCAACTCCATAAAAATGCGCGTCTGTAACCGCTGAGCCAATACAACAAAACTTACCAACTCCTGATCCAATATCTAGTATTTTATCTGTGGGCTTATCAACTAATAATTTAGCCGCTTTAATAGCTATGTTAACGGGGGTGAAATGGCGAGCCGAATGTTCTTGATATAGCTTGGGATAAATTGTATCGAATGCTAAATTAGTAGGGTATTTCTTTTGTTTTAACTGCTCAAAAACCATGAAGTAAAAGTAAACTTATTCCAAAAGACATACTAGTAAAATCGATAATTATATACACCAGATATTAACCGAATTAAAATAAATTAAATCGTTTCTTAATATATTATCAATACCTTAGTAAAATGAACAATCGCTCAGAACAACTAAAGAATTTACGTCCAGAAATAAATGTAGATAATTCTAAATCTACTGATTTGGAAACATTTCAAACTAATACATTAAGACCTATTCTTAAATTTCAAAACGACTTAATATTGACTTTAATTAATCAACATTTAGCCGAAAATAAGATTATTGTCAAGAATTTAACAGACAATAAAAAAACTGAACGTATTCATGAGATTGTTAAAGGCAATTTACAATTAAAACAACTGTTAACTGGAATTACCATAGCTTTATTTACAGAAGAGGAGATGGCATTTTATCACGAGAATAAAAAAGAAGTAGTAAAACGAACAATTACTATATTATTAGAGCGTGTTTGTAGTCAATTACAAAATCTTAATTTTTAAGTACCACAAACCACTCAAAATTTGCTACAAATACTTTTACATTTTGTTCATCAAACAATTCAACAATTGTAGTAAGCAATACTCTTTTTTTGGCTTGTAATTCTAACGAAATATTATCTATAGTATTATCTTTTAATATTGCTTTAGATTTAATGACCCCTTGTGCAGGCTTTTTGTATGATACCTCTACTTTTCTTAAAACAGGGATAACATTTTCTGTCATTTCAGTAGGAAATGCTTTCAATAACAATTGAGCTCCCGATCCTTCAGCTAAAGCAAATAAGGCGGCCGCATGAACTGTTTCTAAATGATTGGTGTATTCTTTCTTAGCATCTAACTGCAATAAATAGTCTTTATCCTCCGCTATCGAAATACCTAACAATTGATTAAACGGAACTTTTGTAATATCCATAAAACCAAAGTTACATAAATAAACATACTCCCAAAATTTACTATGAAACTAAATTAAATGTTCATTCGTATAAGAGACATGGGAACTTTATCAGAAAATTGGCTAACTGAAAACCTGATTGACTTTGAATACAAAAAATATGTTTTGTTAGGTTATTTGCAAAAAGTAAAGGAACATTTTAATGAACAAAAATTATATCCTGATTTTGCAGAATTAATTGCTCATTATAAAAATTTAGTTTCTATAAAAAATAACACCTCTTCTTTAGAAAATAGTTTTAAAAAGAACATTAAAAGTATTGATTATAAAAACCTCACGCTTGTTTATGAGAATGCTATTACCGATGATTCTTTAGATGAACTAAAACAAATTATAGCCTTTAGTGAGCCCTTGTTAATTGATGAGTTAAAGAAAGGTAAAACGATTTTTGATTTTGCCGAACAACATATTTCAACTGATCACATTGGCATATTACCAATTTATAAAAAGGAAGGTTACTTTATGTTATATCCCTTTCAATCAAAACAAGTGCATGTATACAATTACTCTTTATCTAAATTAAATTTACTACAACAAGAAGTATTTGGATTAAACAGTTCTTATTTTAGCACCTACAGCATTTCTTTATCTCAAACCGTTGATAAGATTAAATTAGATATTATTGACACCAATCCTCAAATGCCTAATCCGGCAGTATATTTATTTAAAGCTAATGCTACATTACCAAACGAAGAAACATTTTTACCAATAGCTAAAAGGCTTCTCTATAAAAATCTTGTTGCATAAAAAAACTTTCTCAAAAGTTATATTTTGTTGTCAGTTCGAGCGTAGTCGAGAACTAAACAAATTGATTATTAAACATCTCGACTTCGCTCGATGTGACAAAATGCAAAGAGACTGCCCTTTTGAGACAGCCTCTTTTAATTTTATAATTCAATAGATTACTTTTTAGGAATCCTCACAAGAGTTTCTAATAAAAAGCCCCAATACTTTTGTACTGAACTAATTTGAACTCTTTCATCTGGCGAATGTGCTCCTTTAATATTTGGTCCAAATGAAATCATTTGCATATCAGGATAATTCGTTCCTAAAATACCACACTCTAAACCAGCGTGACAAGCACTAACTTTTGCTTCTGCACTATAACGCTCTTTATATAAATCACTCATCAATTTTACGATAGGTGCTGATGGCTTTGGCGTCCATCCTGGATAAGAACCCGCTGCTGTAATTTGCGCTCCTAATAATTCAAAAGCAGACGTAATAGCATGTTGTAAATCGATTTTTTCTGAATCAACTGAACTACGTGTTAAACATTGAATTTGATACGCTCCATCTTTCACAATCACACGCGCTACGTTATTGGATGTTTGCACTAAGCCTGCAATATCCGGACTCATACGATAAATGCCATAAGGACAAGCATAAATACTACGCAATAATTTATACTGAAAATCTTTATTAAATACTTGAGCAGGGGCTTCAGTGTCTTCAATCGTCACCACTAAATTAGGGTCAGTTGTGCCATGTTCTGCTTTGACTATTTTTTCAAATTCTTGAATTTGTTTTTTAAGAGCATTCGCATCAGAAACTGTAATCGTAGAAACTGATTCGCGAGGAATCGCATTTCTTAAACTTCCACCATCAATACTCGCAATTTCAATTTGCAAATCCTTGTTTAAGTTTAATAATAAACGGTTCATGATTTTATTCGCGTTTCCTCTTCCTCGGTGAATATCCATTCCTGAGTGACCGCCCGTTAAACCTTTTACAGAAATTTTAAATGCTGATTTGTTTTTAGCTGCCTCTGTTTCATATTTACCAGTAGCTGTTACATCAACTCCACCAGCACATCCAATTGTTAACTCATCATCATCTTCCGTATCCAAATTCAACATGATGCTACCGTCTAGTAAACCACCTTTTAATGCTAAAGCACCTGTCATACCAGTTTCTTCATCAATCGTAAATAAAGCTTCTAAAGCTGGATGAGGAATATCTTTAGATTCTAATAAAGTCATGATAGAGGCTACACCAATTCCATTATCAGCTCCTAAAGTTGTTCCATTAGCTTTTACCCAATCTCCTTCTACAAACATTTCAATGCCTTGCGTATTAAAATCAAAGTTAGTTGCTGCATTTTTTTGATGCACCATATCCAAATGGCTTTGCAACACAACCGTTACTCTGTCTTCCATACCTTTAGTGGCAGGCTTTTTAATGATCACATTTCCAACTTCGTCAACAATAGTTGGTAAACCTAATTTTTCTCCAAATGCTTTAGCAAAAGCAATTACTCTTTCCTCTTTTTTTGAAGGACGAGGTACTGCATTTAAATCCGCAAAATTATTCCACATAGCTGTGGGCTCTAGTTTTCTGATAGCTTCGTTCATTATGTTATATTGAATAAATTGAGGTATAAATGTAAGCTTATAATTTATTTTTTGGGAATTTTGCTGTATTTTTTATTGAATAAAAGATGATTACCTCATATTATATAACAGTTTCGATAAGAAAGAACACACCTTTATGTCTTTTGAATAAAAACTTCCCAGCCACCAACGTAATTCCATTTTTTAAAAATAAATCCTAAAAATTTGAAAACTTTAGAAAAAATAAATTTCTTTTTCTTTTGTTTAAATGACGTTTCAATTAAAGATGGTTGACTTTTGATGAGATTTATATTTATACCAAAACGTTTACTAAATAACGAAGGTAAGTTATCCCAAAATGGCCTGCCCATATCAAACAAATGCCAAGGATATTGTATACCTATTTTTTTTAGATGTAATTTTTGTAATAACAATTTTATAGGTAAACGAAAAGGTGTTCTTGCATAGAAATATCCTTTTGGTTTTAATGCAAAAAAAAGCATCTTAAGTGTATTCATGGGAGCGTTTATATGTTCCAAAACAGCACTTGCAATAATGATATCATATGTATTAGCTTTAATATCTGCTTCGCTTTTCAAATAATTTATTCCTTCCTTTTTTTCATTGCACTCATATACGTCATACACATCAATTTCACAGTCTTTATATCCGCATTCTAACGTTAATTTATCACTAAGAAATTTAGCAATAGAGCCATCTCCTCCTCCAAAATCCAAAATTTTAAGCGTTGTAGAATTTAGTTTGTTTAAAGAGAAAAAATTAAATAGATGTTTACCTAAAATTGATGGTTTAATTCCCGTTTTGACTAGATGCTCATCAAAATAATTTAAATAAAGATTGCGCGTTGATTCTACACTTAACTGTTTATCTGTGTAGCTCACTTTACAAGTATTGCAGTGAAAATAATTAACTTCAGGAATCTGATATATCGTTGTAATTTTTTTTACATCACTCGATTCACAAAACGTACAATGACTATAAGAAATAAAGTCAAATTTACTCAAATCTATATTCTGATTTAATTTCACAACAACTAGTAATGTTTATATAAATATAGAATTAATTCTTAGTTGTTATATGCCAATTTTAATGATTGCATTGTATTATTTCGTAAATTCGTTTATAAAATCCAATCATATGAAAAAACTATTCTTTTTTTATACTTTTACTATAGCTCTATTATTGAGCTTATCAGTTAAAGCACAAGCCCCATATCATAAAATGCTTGCTCCAAACACAACTGATTGGTATATCTTTCAAGTGTTTATACCTGTAAAACATGTGCAAATGCCTAGTAACTCCTCTTTTAGTATAAATGGAGGAAAATATACTGCCATGGGAGATACGAATGTATTATCCACCAACTATAAAAAAGTTTATCATCAATATTACAGTCCTGGAAATGATCAGTTTTGGCTTTTGGGTTATATGAGAGAAGATTCAGTTGCCAGAAAAGTTTATTTTTTGGATAAAATGTCTACAACTGAAGAACTACTTTACGATTTTTCGTTAACAGTTGGCGCTAGCACTCAATTAAATTTTCCTGGATCTTTTGGCTCTTTTCCAGCAGGAACTTACACTGTAACACATGTAGATTCTGTTATGACAAGAGTGGGTTATAGAAAACAAATGAAATTTATTGGACCTGGAAGTGATACATTAATTCATATTGAAAGTATTGGCAATATTATGCACCCATTATACCTTTATGGTTATTTTAATCAAGGTGGTCAGTTTTATTTTAATGGCAGTGCAACGTGTGATTATCAATACGAATTAGGGCTAGCTTGTAAATACTCAGATGATGAAAAATATTACCAAAGTTGTACTTATACCTTAGCTCAATCAAATCCTTGTATTTACAAATACGATTCATGCAATTACTACACTAACTGCAGTTCTATAAAA
>Ga0066406_1000040_pt1 | contig 13350 bp, 8 predicted proteins | sample LakWasMeta8_HOW4_2_FD_59493 | JGI IMG/M metagenome (GOLD analysis project Ga0066406, IMG submission 59493) | Freshwater sediment methanotrophic microbial communities from Lake Washington under simulated oxygen tension - Sediment Metagenome 8_HOW4 | ecosystem: Environmental > Aquatic > Freshwater...
GCTTTCTTAAGAACTTATCAGCTATTAGTCTCTCCATCAACGGTGAGTTATTTAATAAGAGAGCAATTTTACAACTTTGTTCCTCGTCCAAAAAGTATTGAAGATTCTTTTTCTAAAAAAGTGAACTACACTTTTTATATGTTATCATTAAAAGAATATAATTTAGATACATTAATTTATTGGATGTGGCGTCCTTTAAAAATTATGGGACGAAGTTTAAACTTTGTAAGCCCTAAAAATGTATTGTTTTATTTTATACCAGCTTATGTTATAGGATTAATTTTATTAATTAATGAGCAATATATCCCAACTCAAGTGCATGAAGTATTACCAACATTATTTTCATTTATTGGATTTGTAATGGTTTTAAAATCATATACGGAGCGAAAAAATGTGCAATTGGCGTGGTCTTTAATTATCATGAATCACTTTTGGATTGCCTTAGCCATTTCTTTTAATGAACATTATGTATATACACAATCTTTATTATACTTAAGTGGCATTGTGACTATGGGAGCAATTGGATACTACATTATCCATAAATTAAAAACGATTGAAACGCATGTGGACTTAAATACATTTAATGGACACTCTTACGAACATCCTAAATTTGCATTTATGTTTTTATTATCTTGTTTAGGATTAACAGGTTTTCCTATTACCCCTACATTTGTTGGAGAGGATATTATATTTACCCACATTCATGAAAATCAAATTGCGTTAGCCTTTTTTACAGCATCTAGTTTAATCATAGATGGTATCGCTGCAATTAGAATTTACTCGAGAGTATTTATGGGCCCTCATATCAAAACTTACCACGAAAGCGCATTTAAGTCTTCGTAATTTGAACATAATATATATAAACAATCTCATGGCAAATGGTTATGAGATTGTTTTTAATTAATTATGTAATTCCATTAATATTTATTTTAAAAATCTAATGAAAAAAACTTTTCTTGGTATTTTTATTTTATTACGATGTGTTTTAATGTCGCAACAAAATTTCATTAATGTCCCCTCTTCTGAAGCAACATCAAAAAACAAACTGTTTTTTCAACAACAACTAAATTTTAATGAAATTATACAATCAAACACAACAATTGATGTGGGCTTAGGTAAAGGATTTGAATTTGGGGCAAACGTATTAGGGTTAAATTTTAGCGAAAAAAATAAATCATTTATTCAAAACGACACAAATGATGTTGACCCATATAATCCTTTAATAATGATAAACGGATTAAAACAATTTGAATTATCTGAAAACATATCTATTAGTAGTGGGGCTCAATTTGGACTTAATTTCAGGGATAATAAAAGGACAACCAATGCTACATTAATTTACACAAATTTGTTAATTAAAAATCTAATCATTAAAAACAGTAGCTTGGTTGTAGGAAGTTACTATAATTCTATCCATTATGGAGGCAGGCATGGCAACAGAATTGGCGCATGGATAGGATCGGAAATACCAATTATTAAAAAATTACATATCGTTGCAGAAAGTGTTATTGGGAATAATGCCATGTGTTATACTTCGGTAGGTATGATATATTATCCAAAAAAAAGAATCCCCATAACCTTGGGGATTCAAATTCCTAATGCAAAAAGTAATGCTTACTCCTTAGTGTTTGAATTAACGTTTATACCCAATTAAAAAGGTATAAACGTTAAACCTGCCATTAAATTAAAACGCTGACTAGGGTATTTTTCCCAACGGTAATAACGTGTATTAGCAATGTTATTAAAGTTAACAAAGAAAGACATCATTTTGCTATAACGGTATTCTGCTCCAATATTTACGTCAACAATACCTTTCATTAATTTTGGTTCTGTTGTATACTTAAAATTATTTTCAACTTGCGTTAACGCAAATTGATTACCAATTACAAAAACATCAGCTTTTAAAATAATTTTGCTTTTCAAATTATAAACTGTTGATAAGGTAATATCATAATCAGGTTTATGATATGCTCTTTCTAAATTTTTGGTATCATATAAATAATAATTTCCTTTAGCTATAAAGTGTACTTTTTCTTTATACTGATACTTCACTTGTCCAGAAACATTAAACAAATTAGTATTATCATAAATAACTTTATATTGATTGTCTAGCGTTCCATTTTGAGTATAATCAATCACAAAGAAATGCATGCTATCTACAATACTATAACTTGCTTTGGCGTCATAACTTGTTTTTGAACTTAAATTACCTTTTAAACCTCCAAATACATTAAATTTTGTATTAGAGTTTTTGTAGTTAATAACAGAAGATATAAATGGATTTTCGTTAGATAAACTTCTTAATGAATTTTTCTGTAATCCTCCATTAATCCCAACATAAGGAATAATAATACTTTCATAAACATCAAACTGAGCATTTAATTGAGGATGGAAATAGAATTTCGCACTTTCACCAGTATACATATCAACAGTTGCTGCTAGACCTATATCTGCCATCCATTTTTTGCCACGAGTTTCAAAATACGGATTCAATCTAATAATCATATCATTAAATGTATCATTTGGTAATTTATGATTATAAAAATCTGCATCAAATGCCACAAATAATCTTTCCTTATTAATGTAAGTATTAAACAAGGTATTTAACTTTACATTATTTTCAGCCACATGGTAGATGTCTGTTAAATTATGATAGCCTAACTTAATGAAATGATTAATCTTTGTACTATCTGTATAATGACTTTGAACTTTTATTACTGGTTCAAATAACTGATAACGTTGTTTAGTGTAATCTTTAGATAAGTTATTTTCTGTTGTGTCATATCCATAGAAATGCACCACATTTCGTTTATAATTAAACTCTCCAGTTAAGGTGTGTTTTTTATAAAACTTTTTACCAAATATTTCTCCTTCATTATCACTATACCCACTATATCCAACATCTTTTAAGTGTGAAGAAGATGAAATGTGTTTAATATGCGCTCCATAAGCCACATCTCTTGTTCTAATACTATTAATCCAAAATTCTCCGTAAGGAGTTGTGTATGTTCCCATTCCTATTTTTAAAAGCGAACGATATAATTTTGATAATGGCTCATTTTGCATTTTAGCAGCGTCAATAGGAATAACTTCATATTTAGAAACCAAAGGAGTAGATGCAATTCCGTAATTGATATTTGCTATCTTTTTAACTGTATCTTTTATCTCAGGCAAATCACCTAACTTAACTGCATCTTTAATTGTAGGTTCAAATGTACTTGTAGTAGTGTAAGTTTGATTTCCACCAACCGTTTGAGCCAAAGCTGCTGCTATGTATCCAAAAATAAGAACGAATACAAAAAACCATTGTAGTTTTTTAATTCTACGTTTTTGAATTTGCTGTTCTTGTTCGTACATAGCAGAATTACCATACTTACTAGAAGACAGTATTGTATTGCTATTAAATAATTTTATTTCTCTCATAGTATCTTTTCTGAAATATCTTTTAATGATTGTTTTTTAATGAATCCATTTTTGCATCATATAATTGATCAAACAAATCTTTATCTGATTTGGTTTCCTTAAATTCAATTTTCATTTCGTTACCATTTTGTTGTTCTTGTAACATACGAGCAGATTTTTTAGCTTTTAATTTCTCTAGCTTTGCTGTAGCCTCATCAATAAATTCTTGCTTAGGTTTACCATCAATGACTGTTTGCAACATTAATTCAGCATCAGCATCGTCTCCTTTAGCAATATATGAATCCGCTAATAACAATAATCCTTTTGTGTTCCAATCATCATTTGAGTATTCATAACCAACTAAAGTGGTAATCGTTTTTTCAACCGCTGTATAATCTTGTTTAGCTAGTTGAATTTTAGCAATATGATATAAAGCCTCTGCACCAGTAATATTTTTAGCAGATTTATGAATAGCCTTAAACTCTAATAATGCATCATCAAAACGGCTTAATTCAAATAAAGATTTTGCTTTATCATACTTAGCCTCATTAGTTTGTTGTGGTGTAATTTTTTCAGTGTTTAATACTTTAATTGCAAAATCTAAAGCTACTTCAAAGTTTTTTAAATTAAAGGCGCTACGCATTGCTCCTATTCTTCCACTTAACTTATTCGCTGGTGTTTCAGCATATTCTTCTAATTTTTGATACAATGGTAAAGCTTCTTCATACTTTTTATCTTTATAAAGTATATATGTCAATTTTAATAAAGCCGTTTCAGAATAAATACCTCTAGATTTATTGACGATATATTGATAAGAAGGTTGAGCTTTATCATATTGACTGTTACTATAAGCACACTCAGCATAGCAATAATGAGCTTCTGAAATAAATTTACCTTCGGGATATTTACTAATATAACTTCCAAATTTAGCCATTGCTAAATCACATTTTTTTTGATTATAGTAAGCTTCTTTGGCAGCTTCGTATAAAGACGACTCTAATTCATTTGTATTTAAAGGATTACCAACCGAATTAAAATATGTTGCCATCTCATCAATTTTTCCTTGAGCTTCAAATATTTTCTTAATCATTGGCAATACTTCGCGTGCCTCAGAACCTTTAGGATCTTTCTTTACAATTTGATCAAAATAAGAGAATGCTTTATCATCTTCTTTTTTATTATAATATACTAATCCTATACCTGCTAAGGCAGCATTTACATAAGATGAGTTTGGATACTTGTCTAATATTTTTTGATAATAAACAATGGCGTTATCTCCATCTCCTAAATCTTTGCTATATGTTTCAGCTATTTCAAAAATAGAGGCGGCCAAATAATTTGATTTAGGATATTTTGATGCTAATAATTTTAAATCGCTTATTTTTTCTTGATTATTTTTCAATAACCCACTACATAATGCTTTTTGATATATACAATAATCTACATCCAACTGATTTAAAGCAATAGCTGTTTCATAATAATCCGCCGCTTGAGGATATACATTATTCATAAAGTAGCTATCAGCTGTTCTAATATTAGCATCAGCAACTTTTTTAGAATCATATGAATTTTTACTAATTAAAAATTTACGGAATGAAATATTCGCATTTTCATAATCCTTTTTATTTTTTTGCTGAAAATAGGCGTAACCAATATTATAATTTGATAAATCATACTCTTTTAAACTAAATGCCCCTTCGTTTAATTGAAAAGATTTCCAAGTTTCGATAGCTGTTGCATAATCTTTTTTAATATAAGAGATTTCGCCAAGCCAGTATAGAGATAATGCATTATAGGTTTTATCGAAATTAACTGCTAATGATTTTTTAAAATAGCGAGAAGCACTATCCAAATCTATATTATTAAAGAATTCAACTGCCTTAAAATAAATCAATTTTTGATAAGTAATTTTTAAAATTGGATCAAGAGGTTGAATTTTCTCAATAGAAGTAATAGCTTGAGAATAATTTTTAGTAGTAGAATATACATTCACTAAATAATTATAAGCTTCGGCTTTTCTTAAAGACTCAGGATAATCCTTAATGTATTTTTGAAATGCAACAACCGCATCATTATAAGGCGCAAATGATAATTCGTAACATAATTTTGCATAACTAAATAAAGCGTCTTCTGTTATTTTGGGATCAAAAGTAGAAATTGATGCTGCGTAAAAGGCATTACGTGCCTTTGTTTTACTGTTATTTTTTACATGACAATCCGCTAAATGATACCAAGCGTTTTGAGCTAAACTATCTTTTGCTTCAGTAGCTTTTTCGAAATTAATAATGGCATTTTTATAGTCCTTAATTTGATAGTAACAATAGCCAATTTCATAACTTCCTTGCGAATTAAATCCAGCGCCAGTAGTTTCAGATTTTTTAAAATAGGTTAATGCATTATTAAAATCTTTTAAGTTAAAGTACGATTCTCCAATCATTCTATTAATCTCACCTTCTTTTTGAACATGAGTAGTATCATCTAATAATGCTGGTGCATTTTTCACAACTTCCGAGAATTTTCCTTGAATAAAATAAATTTGAGTAATGTAATAAGGCACAACCGAGCCAAATGTTTCGTTGTTTAATAAGCGATTAAACCCTTGTAAAGCTGTTTCATATTTTTTTTCTTGATATAAAATATGAGAATAATAATAATTAGCAGGATGCGCATATTTGTTATCTACATCTTTAATTTCAAATAAATCAGTTTTAGATTTTTCGAAATTTTTAGTTAAAAAATAACTATAGCCTCTTTTAAAATAAAGTTCCGCTAAATTATCTTTACTTAAATCGTAAATATCAACTTTCTCTAAAAACTGAATAGACTCTTCGTATTTCTTCTTTCTGAAATTAGATTTTCCTAAATAAAAATAGCCCCATTTAACCTTGTTACTTTCAGGATGGCGTTCAATAAACTCCTTCATTCTCCATTCACCATCTTTATGAAACAACTCTATTCCACATGCCGCTGCATAATATTCGGCATCGGTTTTAAGCAAGGTATTACCTTTAACTAAAGCCATGTAATCTATAAACGATTTTTGAGCAGCAGTGTATTGTTTTTTATCAAACAATTCCATGGCAGTTTTATAAGTTGCATCTTTATCAAGATATAACTGTGTTTTTTGAGCAAACAACAATCCTGAGAACGTTAATAACAGTAGGCTTATGAAATACTTTTTAATCATCATGTTTTGTATAATCGTATATATAAAAAATCGTTACAATAAATTTTTATAAAAAAATTATTGTAACTAAATACTCTCTAAAATTTGTTCTTAAAAATAGCTGTCAAATAAACGTCCTTAACACATTGATTACGTAGTTATTAACCCAGTCTTGTTAAAACTTGAAACACTTCACTTTATTATCAAGCCAATTACTTTCTAATTTCACAAAACAATTATTTACTATGATTAACGACTCAGTTATTGAATTTAAAGACGCCACAATTTTTCAAGGCGATGTACCAGTGATTACTAATTTAAACTTAACCTTAAACAAAGGCGAGTTTGTGTATTTATTAGGAAAAACAGGGAGTGGCAAGAGTAGTTTATTAAAAACTATTTATGGTGACTTAGAACTAACTCAAGGATTTGGGGAAGTTGCAGGCTTTAAATTACATAACTTGAAACGTAAAGAAATACCCTTTTTACGTCGTAAACTTGGTATCGTATTTCAAGATTTTCAATTATTAAGTGATAGAAACGTGTATGAAAACCTTCGTTTTGTAATGAAAGCTACTGGCTGGACAGATGAAGTGAAGATTAAAATGCGTGTAAAAGACGTTTTATCAAAAGTTGGTTTAGAAAGTAAAGAATTGGCAATGTCTTTTCAGTTATCAGGAGGCGAACAACAGCGTATAAGCATTGCTCGCGCTTTAATTAACGAGCCTGAAATAATTTTAGCAGATGAGCCAACAGGAAATTTAGATCCTGATACATCTGAAGAAATCATGAAAATATTATTAGATATCAGTAAACAAGGACGTTGTATTTTATTTGCAACACATGATTTACTATTATATAGCAAGTTTCCGTCTCGTACGTTAATGTGCGAAAACAATAAAATCGCAGATAGTGTTTCGTTAAAATAAATGAACGACTCCTTTGATATATCTTACTACCAGTCCCCAATTGGATTAATTCAAATAAAAAGTATTAATCAAAAAATTTGTTCTGTTTTATTTGTAGAAAAAGAATCGGAAGCTTTAATGATTGATTCTTCTCTTAATAAAGAATGCATCAAACAATTAAAAGAATATTTTGCAGGTACTCGTTTGCAATTTGATTTACCAATTTTTCAAATCGGTACCGACTTTCAACAAAAAGTATGGGAAGAAGTATCTAAAATTCCTTATGGAGACACTAGCTCTTATGCCCTATTAGCTCACAAAATTGGCGACGTTAAAAGTGTTCGTGCAGTTGGTACAACTAATGGAAAAAATAAAATAGCTATCATCGTTCCATGTCACCGTGTTATTGGAACTGATGGGAGTTTAACGGGTTACGCTTGGGGTCTTGATAAAAAAGAATGGTTATTAAAACATGAAATAGAATATTCTGGCCCTGTTGAGGGAAGGTTGTTTTAGCTGGTCATGCTGAACTTGATTCAGCATCCCACGAGACCCTGAAACGAGTTCAGGGTGACGAAATCATAAATCACTTCACCTTTTCCAACCTCACATACACATTTCTATCCAAAGAAATTGTTTTTGTTTTCTTCTCAAGATGAATAGTTTGCCATTGGCTTGTTGGCTTGATTAAAATTTCTTTATCTATTTTAATTTTCACTGATATATTAAATTCATTTAAACAGTTTGTGTATCTAAATGACAATTTGTTTTTCTTAATTTTATACTCAAGTATTGGTATTTGAGTAGTTCGTAAATACTGATTAAACAAAGGCGTAAAATCAATTCCTGTATTTTTAATAATAAATGATTCTAACTCTTTTGAAGAAACTGTTTTGTGATAAAACGTTTGATTCATCTCTCTTAATAATAATCTAAATTTCTCGTCATCATTCATTACTTGCCTAATCATATGTACAACCTGACTTCCTTTGTTATACATGTCTCCGCTACCCTCTTTATGAACGCCATACTTTCCTATAATTGGAATATCATTACTAATGGATTTCTTTACACCTTCACAATAATCATTACCTGCCTCTTTACCAAATTCACATTCGGTAAATAAAACCTCAGCATAAGACGTAAATCCTTCGTGAATCCAATTATCAGCCACATCACTAGCAGTGATATTATTGCCAAACCATTCGTGTCCACTTTCATGCACAACAATAAAATCCCATTTCAAACCCCAACCTGTGTTTGATAAATCTCGTCCTGCGTAGCCGTTTAAATAATAATTACCATAAGCTACATTACTTTGATGTTCCATCCCTAAATATGGAGCCTCTACAATTTTATATGAATCTTCATAAAAAGGATAAGGTCCAAACCAGTGCTCAAAGCATTTGATTGTTTTAGTGACATTAGGTTTTAAATGAGCAATGGCTTTTTGTTTATGATAATTCAATACCCAATAATCTGTAATTAATTTTCCTTTTTCTCCTTCAACTGAATCATGTAATAATGTGTATTTCCCAATGTATGGAATGATGTTGTAATTATTGATTGGATTAACAACTAACCAAGTGTATTTATCATAGCCATTATTTAATTTTTCTTTTTTTGCTAAACGACCATTTCCAATCCCTATTAAAGTATCAGGAACTATAATGTTTAATAAAGTAGCATTATCAGGTTCATCACTTTGAATATCTTTACAAGGATACCATATACTTGGTCCATTACCCTGACAAGCCACACTCATCCATGGATTACCTAAAGAATCTTTTTTCCACACCCAACCTCCGTCCCAAGGTGGATTTTTTGCGAATTTTGGTTTACCAGAGAAAAATACATTTAAAACATGTCGAGAATTTTTAGTTTGATTTTCTAATGATATCATCCAACGATTATTTTCTTTTTTGAAAGAATTAATTTTAATGTCATCATAAAAAACACTGTCAATCGTCATCGGTGCTTGCAAATCTAATTGCATTAAATTCGAAGTTTCTAAAACACTATATTCAATTTTATTATTTCCTATGAGAGATTTAGAACTATAATCAGGCTTAACTGTCAGATTATAAACCTTAACATCCCACCAAGAACGGTAAGCATGATTACTACCTAATAAGGTGTCTTCTTTAGTAAAAGTTTTTGATTGGGAAAATCCAAATACAACAGACAATAATAAAATCAATATTATACTATTTCTCATAATGATTGGCTTAATGTATTTTTTAATTGCTCATCAAACTCTCCAAAAACTTCATTATTTAATAATTCATATTCATTTGGCAGATAACTTTTCGCGAAATGTTTATTTTTTAAATGATGGATTTGATGACACAATCCAAACAATGGTTCTATAATATGTGAGGCAATGAATATTGTTTTTCCTTTTTTATTTAATAGTTCAATGATATACTGTAACGACTTATTTGACTCAATATCCAAACCATTAAAGGGTTCATCAAAAATAAATAATTGTTTATCTTGTTTTAATTGAGACATGATTAATAATTTTTTCTTCATTCCAGTAGAGTAATTTTCAATAAACTCATCTAAAGGTAAATTAAAAATATGAGCTAACTCTGTCTCATTAAAATTGCTGTTAGTTTTAGGGAAGACAGATAAAAATTCAGAAGCCGTAAGTTTAGGATAGAAAAAAGATTCTGCATCAATGTATGCGATGTCTTTCTTCAAAACCTCAGCATTGTTTAATAATATAGTTCCATTGTCAGGCGATATAAAACCAGCTAATACATTAAAGAAAGTTGTTTTACCACTTCCGTTTAAACCAACAATTCCATGAATGTGGTTAACTTCAAAAGAAATATTTACATCTTTTAAAACTGGTTCTTCGTTATAACTAAACGACAAATCTTTAATTGACAACATCTAAATAATGACTTAAATTTTTAATAGCTCCCGCTCTTGATTGCACATAAAATATAATGGCTAATGGAAATAAATATGGAATAAATAATCCTAAAATCATCACAATTAATTTTATTTGATGATTACTTGACGAAGTTTTATATTGATAACTCTCATATTTTAAAGCAATGACTGAGGCTAATATCAAAACATTATAAGCAAAAAAATACATATTAAACATCCACAAATCCGGGTTAAAAATAGAATTGATTAATAAAATAGGAAAATTAACGATAACCATTTTCTTAACTCCCGAGTTTAAAAGAGATGCCATCAATTTCTTTGGAGTATGTTGAGATGCTTGCAGCATCTGTACACTTTCATTGGCTTCATAAAAAGAAAATATCACATTATTAAATAAAAATAATGCCACTAAAGGAAACAACTTTAAAGGGCTAAGAACCAAAGCCAACAAAAACAAGATAATTAATGAGATTAAATTTCTTCTAACTCCTGAAATAAAAATATAATCATCCTTAAAAAAACGTGTAATAAAACTGAATTTAAAAGTGTACTTAGATTTTATATTAAAAAATGGAATAGCTAAAACAAAAATATGCAGAACAAAAAAACAATACCAGTAATTGGTGAATAAACAAAGTATTGAAATCGGCAACAAAAATAATTGATACTCTATAAGTATTTGAGATTTTGCTTTCTCAAAATGCTTACTTATAAAAGCAATATCTGCGCGATTTTTATGAAAATTATAAAACAAATACACCACTATACCAGCTGCGTATAAGCCTATTTGTTTTTGATGGTTAAATACCAAAAAAGAAATACAAGATACTAATGCAACAATAACAAAAAATAAAAAACCTAAATCTCTTTTTAGTTGAAAGTATCTTATTTTAAGGAGTTGTGTCATTAATCACTACTTCGCCTCCTTCGCTTTTTGCATAGGATTACCTCCAGTGCTTTGTCCACGACCAACGGTTTTACCTTTAAATATATCAAAACGACTAGAAGTTTCTTTTACATTCCAAGTATTATTCTTTTCATCAATGTCGCAAGTTTCTTTATAAGGATCTAAAACAATAGAAGCTACTTCTTTATTTTTAGAATATGTTTTCACTACATTCTTTTCATTCTTGCGCCATACATAAGCATTCACTCTGTCTATTTCAGAAGTACCATCTTTAAAATTCCATTGGATAATTAATGGAGTAACACAACCTCCTTTATTAGTAAAATAAATTTCGTAATTATATTTTCCTTTAATGCTTGCAAAAGCAGAGTCACTTACCGCTTCTAAATTTTCATTACGGTTAACAGCTTTTTTCTCCACTTCTGTTTTTACTTCTGGTTTATAATGGAAATAAAAATCACGTAAAGTTGTATCTGCGTCTACTAAGAACTTTAATCCTTCTTGTTTATTTCTAATTTTAGAAATAGGCTCAAATGTGTCTTTTGCTCTTGGGTAAATTCTCATCGTATCCATTTTCACAGGAACTTCTTTGTTATTTATGAAGGTGTATACCTTCACTGAATCAACCGATACATCTACTGGCTCTATATCATAAAACCACGCTCTCCAATACCAATCTAAATCAACTGCACTGGCATCTTCCATACTTCTAAAAAAATCGGCAGGAGTAGGATGTTTAAATGCCCAACGAGTACAATATTGTTTAAAAGCAAAATCAAATAATTCGCGTCCCATAACCGTTTCACGTAAAATATTTAAAGCAGTACAAGGTTTACCGTAAGCATTAGCTCCAAAATTATTAATGTTCTCACTATTCGTCATTATAGGTTCTAATTGATCTTTTGGCAAACGCATATAATCCACCATTTTATGAGCAGGTCCACGATTAGATGGATAATTATTATCAAACTCTTGCTCTGTTAAAAATTGTGTAAACGTATTTAAACCTTCATCTAACCAACTCCACTGACGTTCATCACTATTGATGATCATAGGAAAAAAGTTATGCCCTACTTCATGAATAATAACACCTAACATTCCATATTTAGTTCCTTCTGTATAAGTTCCATCTTTTTCTGTACGACCAAAATTAAAACAAATCATAGGATACTCCATCCCATTAGATGCTTCGATACTTTGAGCAACTGGGTATGTATAAGGAATGGTAAATTTTGAATACGTTTTAATTGTATGAGCAACTGTTTTAGTTGAATACTTTCTGTATAAACCATGAGCTTCTTTTCCATAAAAACTCATACACATAACTTTTTTACCTTCTACTTTAATTGGCAAGGCATCCCACATAAATTTACGAGAAGAACCCCATGCAAAATCTCTCACGCTATCCGCTTTAAAAATCCACGTTTTAGTACCTGTTGCTTTATTTTTTTCAGCTGCTGTGCATTCATCCAATGTTACAATTTCTGTTACATCATTATAATTAGCATTTGCTTTTGTCCAACGAGCCATTTGATTTGGAGTTAATACTTGAGCATAGTTTTGACATTCTCCAGTAGAACAAATTATGTGGTCTGCAGGAACCGTCATCTTAACAGTATAATCTCCAAAAGCTAAAGCAAACTCTCCACGACCTGTAAATTGTTTATTTTGCCATCCCTGAAAATCGCTATACACACACATACGAGGATACCATTGCGTCATCGTAAATAGATAGTTACCATCTTCTTTAAAAAACTCGTAACCACCACGTCCACCAATTTCCATACGGTTACCCATTTTATATTGCCATTTTATAATAAACTTTACTTTAGTATTCGGCATTAATGTTTTAGGCAAATCAATACGCATCATTGTTTGATTAATAGTGTATTTAATTGGCTTACCTAACTCATCTGTTACCGATAAAATTTGATCCCCTAATCCTTTTAAACGTTCATTCACGTCCATTCCCTTAGCCGTATTCAAATCAAATGGCGCACCCATTTTATTGCTATCAAAAAAATTAGCGTCGTTTGTTGGATTATGTTGATTTTCATCTAACT
>Ga0066406_1000041_pt1 | contig 13251 bp, 10 predicted proteins | sample LakWasMeta8_HOW4_2_FD_59493 | JGI IMG/M metagenome (GOLD analysis project Ga0066406, IMG submission 59493) | Freshwater sediment methanotrophic microbial communities from Lake Washington under simulated oxygen tension - Sediment Metagenome 8_HOW4 | ecosystem: Environmental > Aquatic > Freshwater...
ACCGGAAAATTGACAAGAGTTACGAAATTTATTTAGCCTTGTATCAAGGTTTATCTGGAGCCGATGAAGATGCTAATGCTTACAAACAATTTTCGCCTGATTTTTTTGATTTAATAGTTATCGATGAGTGCCACAGAGGAAGTGCAAAAGAAGATAGTGCTTGGCGCGAAATTTTAACCTACTTTAATAATGCTACAAAAATTGGTTTAACAGCAACTCCAAGAGAAACTAAAGAAACAAGTAATACTGAATATTTTGGAAACCCGGTTTATACATACTCATTAAAACAAGGTATTGATGATGGGTTCCTAGCACCATACCGTGTAGTAAGAATTGGATTAAATGTTGATGCCGAAGGATGGAGACCAAACCAAGGCAAAACAGATAAAGATGGTCATGAGGTTGAAGACCGTATTTATAATAGAAAAGATTTTGATAGAAGTTTAGTAATTGATGAACGAACCGAATTAGTAGCTAAAAAGCTCACTGAGTTTTTAAAAGGTTACGATCGCTTTGCAAAAACAATTGTGTTTTGTGTCGACATTGATCATGCTGAAAGAATGCGTACTGCATTATCAAAGTATAATGCAGATTTAGTTGCAGAAAATTACAAATACATTATGCAAATTACTGGTGATAATGATGAAGGTAAGCGTGAATTAGATAACTTCATTAATCCCGAAGAAAAATATCCGGTAATTGCTACAACTTCAGAACTAATGACCACTGGTGTTGATGCACAAACATGCAAGGTAATTGTACTTGATGCAAATATTAAATCTATGACCAAGTTTAAACAAATTATTGGTCGTGGCACTCGTATTAATGAAGAATACGGTAAACTTTTTTTTACAATTCTCGATTTTAGAAATGCAACTGATTTATTTGCAGATAAGGATTTTGATGGCGATCCAATTAGAATAAAACCTGTTACTCAAGACGACGACCTAAGCGGAATTGTCGATGAAGAAGAAACGGACAGTACTCCTATAATTGATGAAATATCAGGCGAAGAAGTTGTTATTAAAAAGCCAAAAATACGTTATCCTGATAATGAAATAATAGATGGAGTAGTTAAAGAACCCAGAAGAAAAGTATACATAAATGGTGTCGATGTTTCTGTTTTAGTAAGCAGAGAAATGTACTTTGACCAACATGGTAAACCAATTACAACAAGTTTAAAAGACCATACAAAAGAAATAATAAAAGGGCAATTCGCTTCTTTAAACGACTTTTTAAATAAATGGAATACAACTGAACGTAAGGAAGCTATAATAGCTGAATTACAAGAACAAGGGGTTATGGTTGAAGCATTATATGATGCGGTTGATAAGCAAGTGGATTTATTCGATTTGATTTGTCACATTGCATTTGACCAACCCCCAGTTACTAGAAAAGAAAGAGCAAACAAAGTTAGAAAACGAAACTATTTTACTAAGTATGGCGAACAAGCTCGTAAAGTTTTAGAAGCTTTATTAGATAAATATGCAGATGAAGGAATTACAAACATTGAAAGCATTGAAGTGTTGCGAGTAAATCCTTTTGATGAATTTGGGTCACCAACTGAAATAATAAATGAGTTTGGCAGCAAAGAAAAATATTTACAAGCTGTAAAGGAGTTAGAAATTGAATTATATAAAACTGCATAAAAGACAATGAGTAACATATCAGGTATAATAAAAAGTATTCAAAATATCATGTGGCAAGACACAGGATTAAATGGTGATGCACAACGCATTGAACAATTGGGTTGGATGCTTTTCTTAAAAATATTTTCAGATAAGGATAAAGAATTGGAATTATTGAACGACAAATACAAATCTCCAATTCCCAATAAATTTCATTGGGTAAAAGAAAAAGGTAATTGGGCAGGAGATGATGAAGGGATGACAGGGGACGAATTACTAGAGTTTGTTGACCGCAAGTTATTTCCTGCAATGCGCAAAATTGATTTAAGCACAGGCAATCAACGTGCGGTAATTGTGCGTGAAGTTTTTGAGGGAAACAATAATTATATGAAGAGTGGTATCAACATTCGTAAAGTGTTGAATAAATTAAATGAAATTGATTTTAACGTAGCTAAAGACCGTCATGCTTTTGGTGAATTGTATGAAACCATTTTAAAAGAATTACAAAGTGCAGGAAAAAGTGGGGAGTTTTATACACCAAGAGCAATTACACAATTTATAACCGATATTATTAATCCTCAATTAGGAGAAAAAATATTAGATCCTGCGTGCGGCACTGGCGGGTATTTAACTTGCGCAATTGAGCATTTAAAAAAACAAGCCAAAAATGTAAAGGACAGAAAAAGCATTGAACAAAATATTGCCGGTTGGGAATACAAGCCATTACCTTATTTATTAGCTACTACTAATTTAATATTGCATGATATTGAAGTGCCAAACATTAAGTTTGGAGACGCTTTAGACCAACCACTAAGTAATTTTACTGAGAAGCACCGTGTAAATATAATTCTTGCAAATCCTCCATTTGGTGGCATTGTAGCTAATAGTAACGAAACAAATTTTCCACAAACATATCGTACTAAAGAAAGTGCTGATTTATTTTTAATAATGATGATACATTTATTAAAACAAGGTGGGCGCGCTGGTATAGTTTTACCTGATGGATCTTTAACTGGAGATGGCGTTAAACAGCGCGTTAGACAAAAATTGTTAGAAGAATGTAATTTGCACACTATAATTCGTTTGCCTAATTCCGTTTTTCAGCCCTATGCCTCTGTATCAACTAATTTATTGTTTTTTGAAAAAGGGAAACCAACTAAAGAAATTTGGTATTACGAACATCGACTCCCTGAAGGATACAAAGCATATAATAAAACAAGACCTATTCAAATTTCAGAATTTGATCCTATTAAAAAATGGTGGAAAAAAAGAATTGAAAGTGAAATCAGTTGGAAAGTAAACATTAAAACCATTATTGAAAATGGTTACAATTTAGATATTAAAAATCCAACAAAGCCGGAAGAAGAAAAGGAATATAGAAGCGCCGAATTAATTAAATTACTTGAAAAAAGTTTTATTAAAACCAATCATTTATTGAACCAATTAAAAGAAGCTATAAAATGAGTTGGGTAAAAGTAAAACTAGGCGACATTTTAACTGAAAGTAAAATTGTTTCGGAAAACCCTAATCCAGATAGAAGGATTACGGTTAGGCTTAAAGTACTAGGTATTGAAAAAAGAGGATTAGAAAACGAAATTGAAGGTGCTACTAGGCAGTATATTAGAAAGTCTGGTCAATTTATTTATGGCAAACAAAATTTTCATAAAGGCGCATTTGGCATAATCCCCCCTGAATTAGATGGGTTTGAAAGCAGTTCTGATTTGCCAGCTTTTGATGTTGATAAATCTTGCTTGCCTGAATTTTTATTTTACTTTTTTAAACAAGGTAATTTCTATTTAGAGTTAGCTAAAATTGCATCAGGTGTGGCAACTCAAAGAATAAATACTACTCAATTATTTGAAATAGAAATTCCCTTACCTGATATTAAAGTCCAAAAACAACTATTATTAAAAATTAAATCTATTGAAAATAATAGCATTGAAATTTCAGATGAACTTTTTCGCCAACTTTCATTAGTAAAAAAAATGAAGCAACAATTATTGCAAGATGCGATAGAAGGTAAATTAGTTGAACAAAACAAAAAAGAAGAATCTGCCAGTATTTTATTAAAAAAAATAAGCAAAGAAAAAGAACAACTTATTACAGATAAGAAGATTAAAAGAAGTATTGCCCTACCTCAAATATTAGAAGATGAAATTCCATTTAACATCCCAAAAAATTGGTCGTGGGCTAGACTAGGAGACCTCAGAAACTTTCTATTTACACTTTCCTATGGTGTTCTAATTCCTGGTAATGATGTTGTTAATGGAATACCTTTTATTAGAGTACAAGATTTAGATTATGCAGATAGTAATGAATTGCCAATTAAAAATATATCTGTAGCAACTGACAAAAAATATTCAAAGACAAGACTTGTTGGGGGAGAAATATTAATTTGTGTTGTAGGAAGTATTGGGAAGGTTGCTTTGTCCTCAGATAATTGGATAGGAGCTAATATTGCTAGGGCAATATGTAGGTTTATGCCAAATCAAAATATTTCTAGGGAGTATTTATACTATTGTTTGATCAGTCCATATGTTCAGAAAATTTTTCAAAATGAAAAAAAATCAATCAACCCCACATTAAATGTAAATATTCTTGAGAAAACTATAATCCCAATTCCTCCACTCCATGAGCAAAAAAGAATAGTTCAACAATTAAATAATTTAATTAAAATTTGTAATGAAGTAGAAGATAGTATAAAAGAAAATAAATCACTAAATGAAAAACTATTACAACAGTTTTTAAGAGAGTCCTACGGAACAGTAGATGGTTTAATAGAAAAAAAAGTACCTGAAAAATTGAAATTAGAAACAAGAAGACTTCATTTCGAAGGAGCAGAAGTATTAGAAGTTATAGATATGAAAATAATAGAGATTTTAAAATTAGCTAAACAACCATTGCTTGCAAGTACAGTTTGGCAAAAAAGTGAATTTAGTGATGATATTGAAGGTTTTTATGCAGAACTTAAAAAACTTATAGATATTGATAAAAAAGTAGTAGAAGAGAAAGATGGAAAAGAATCTTATTTAAAACTAGCAGGCAATGAGAATTGATTATGTAAATATAACTGAGTTTAAAAATCTAAAAGGCTTTGAAATAGATCTTGACGAAAACTTCATGGAAACTGTTTTACTTGGACAAAATGCAACAGGTAAATCAAATTTCATTGAATCTCTTGTTCTTATTTTCAAATACCTTGATTTAGAAAAACCATGCGATTTTGATTATAAAATTAAATATACGTGCCGTGGTTTTAATATACTAGTTGAATTTAAAAATCACAGATATGAATTTCACGTTGACGAAAAAAAAATAACTTCTACTGAATTTAATAAAAGAAAAAATGAATTATTACCAAAGTACGTTTTTACTTATTATTCAGGTATTAGTAATCGTTTAAAAGAACACTTTGATCAACACCAAAAAAGGTTTTACGAGAAAATAATTAAGCCAAATATTGATAAAAGTGAAATAGATAATTTAAGAAGACTCTTTTATGTACAAACTGTTCATTCGTATTTTGTACTTCTAGCATACTTTTCATTTGATAAGCATGAAAAGGAGTCAATAGATTTTCTTAAATCTGTTTTAGGTATTGAAGATTTAGAATCCATACTGTTTGTTTTACATAAACCTGATTGGAAGGGAAAAGGTGATGAGCGTTTTTGGGGTGCAGACGGCATGGTACAGGAATTTTTAGAAAAAGTATGGGAATTATCTATAGCACCAATTTATGATGAAGTAACAATTCCAGTTAATTTCAGAAAAACGACTAAGCAACAAAGACTTTATCTTTATATAAGTTCTAAGCAAAAGCTAAAAAAATTATCGAAAATCTATAATTCAAATACCGAATTTTTTAAAGCATTAGAGAGCACATATATTTCCGATTTAATTGAAGAAGTAAGAGTAAAGATTAAGAAAAGAAATGTAAACGGCGAAATTAGATTCAAGGAATTAAGTGAAGGTGAACAACAACTTCTAACAGTTATTGGATTATTAAAATTTACTAAAGATGAAGAATCACTTATATTACTTGACGAGCCAGACACTCACTTAAACCCTCTTTGGAAATGGCGCTATATTCAATATTTAAAAGACGTTGTAAATACTAAAAAAGATGCAACTCAAATAATCATTAATACTCACGACCCTTTGGTTATTGGTAGTTTGGTTAAGGAACAAGTACGCATGTTTAGTGAGAATAATGGAATTATTACGGCTCTTCAACCCGACATTGATCCTAAAGGTCTTGGTGTCGCTGGTATTTTGACAAGTGAGTTGTTTAAAATGCCAACAACACTTGATACTGAAACGCAAAAAAAACTCGATGAACGAAATGAACTTTTAGCGAAGCAACATTCAAAATCATTAACTCAGAAAGAATTAAATCAATTAAATGATATATTCAATGAATTAAAAAATCTAGGTATTAACCAGACTTTTCGAGATCCTATTTATCAAAAATTCTTAATAGCAGTTTCTGAGCGTGATGAATTCAAATCTAAAGAAAAGTATACTTCGGATGAGCTTAAAAAACAAAATGATATCGCTATTTCAATTTTAGATGAAATATTTAAAGAAGATAAGAAATGATACACATAGATTTAAAAGGTAAAGAGCCTGATAAAAAATGGAAAGCTAGAGCTGACGTTGCGACAAAAGAATTGTTAGCTGCTGTTGATGTTAAGTCTAGGAATAAAGTTATAGATAAGTATGTTACTTTATGGGGTGAATTAAAAAAACATCTGTCAGATTTATCGCATAAAAAATGTTGGTATTCGGAATCTAAAGATAATTACTCTCATTGTCATGTAGATCACTTTAGGCCGAAAAAAGAAGCCATTGGGCTTGATAAAAAAACTGATTTCGGTGGTTATTGGTGGCTAGCTTTTGAATGGACTAATTATAGGTATTGTGGTGGTGCAGGGAATGTAAGGAAGAATTCATATTTCGCAGTAAAAAGTAATAAAGCTAATAATCCAGGAGAAGCAACCGATGATGAGATTATTTACTTTCTAGACCCTACGGACATAGATGATCCTTTAAAAATAACATTTACAGAAGAAGGAATAACTAAACCAATTTCTATAAAAAATACTGATTGGGATTTCATTAGAGCAGAGTATACAATTCATTACTTGAATCTTAATTTTGAGAATTTAAAAGAAGCAAGGAAAATTACTTGGAAATATTGTTCTGATTTAATAATTGAAATACAAGGATTACTAGATGCTCAACAGACGACTCCAAGTGCCGCAAGAAAACAAAAAATAAAGGATAAAATGGAAGAGCTTAAAAAATATTCTTCTATTGATGCTGAATTTTCTGCAACAGTTAAAACTTGTTTATTAAGTTCAGGTTTGCCTTGGGCAATGAAAATAGCGGCATAAAAAATATTTAATTAGATCTTATTACTAATCAAATAGAATATAATATTATGAAAGGACCACAGTTTTTAATATACATTAATCCAATACTCAATACGCTAAAAGATATGGGAGGTGCTGGTGTTACTTCCGAAGTTATTGATTCTGTTATTGAGGAATTAAAAATTTCTGATGCTGAAGTTGAAGAAACAATTAATAGTGGTCAATCTCGAGTTAGAAATCGTATTCAGTGGGCAAGATTATATTTAACTAAGGCGGGCTATATTGATTCTAAGATACGCGGTACATGGAAATTAACGGATAAAGGCTTGGGGGCTAATTTAAGTGAGAAAGATGTGATGGATTTGTTTAAAACAGTTCAATCTAGTTTCTCTAATAAAGAAAACACCTCAAAAGGAAAAACATCAAAAGTTGTTGAAGATGAATTTTCTACTGAAGAAGAAGAACATTCACATAATTTATTATCAATAATTCAAAGTTTAAGTCCAGCTGGATTTGAACGCATATGTAAACGCTTATTGACGGAGTGCGGTTTTCAAAACGTACAAGTTACTGGTAAGTCAGGGGACAATGGAATTGACGGAATTGGCTTGTTGGAAATAAATGATTTAGTAAGCTTTAAAGTGTTGTTTCAATGTAAACGCTATAAGGAATCTGTAGGCTCAGAGCCTGTTAGAAATTTTAGAGGAGCGATGCAAGGGCGAGCGGATAAAGGAATTATTTTAACTACTGGAAGATTTACTAAAGAAGCTAGAAACGAGGCTATACGTGACGGAGTTCCACCAATTGAGTTAGTTGATGGAGAAAAATTAGTTGAGCTATTCGAAAAATATGAATTGGGATTAAAACCGAAGACTGTTTTTGATATTGATCCAACATTTTTTGAAGAATTTAAGTAAAGCGAATTATAACCATGGCATCAAAACCTTTACATACATTAACGCAAGAAGAGTGCTCTAAGTATTTTGAGTTCTTACAAGGTAATGCTGCTGAACAATGGAAAATAGCTGATACTTTATCGGCTGCTGGACAATACGGTGCTGCAACGTCACATCTGTTAATTAGTATTGAAGAATCAATAAAGTCAATTATTGTATTTATGGATTCTCAAGGATATCAATTTCGAAGCGTGAAAGGAATTGATACAATATTTAGTAATCATCGCATTCGATTTTTTATTGCCTACTTTATGTTTGCGATTGGTATTTTTGGAGATGATTTAATTAAATGGCTTAAAAAAGTAAAACAAAACCCTGAATTAATTCAGGAACACATGAAGTTATTTGTTGGGCAAAATGATTTACCCCCATCATTAAAATATTACTTTTTAAGGAAATTAGCGTTATTAAAAACAGAAATGATCTTTTTTAAGAATGCAGATTTAATAAGACAAATTGGTTTTTATGTTGATTACAATGAGCAGGTTCAATCTCCGCAAACTATGTCAGAAGATACATATAAAGAAATTTATGAAAGGATGGTAAAGGTGAAACGTTTTGTAAAAGGGTTAATCGATGCTTACACTCCCGGTGATGAAACAATGAATAAGTTAATTGCAAAAAACAAACAATTATTCAACGATGAAAAATATTATAAATTAATTGAAGACGGATTATTTAAAGTGAAAAAAACTAAAAGTAGCCCTTTTGATTTATTAAATAAAAGTTTATAACTAATGCACTGTATAATTTGAATACATACTTCTATTGAATGGAACAATTAAAAAAACAAATATTTGAAATAATTAAAGATTACCATTGTGATGAGTGTAAACCATTGCAGGTAGAAGATATTGGTAATTGGGTTGTTCAATTTGAAGAGGGAGATAGACAATTTGTACTAGGAGAGTTTTTGCATCTTTTAAAACAAGGTATTTATGTTTCAAAAGAAAAGGCTCTGACTCTACTGTGGAATAATTTTGAAGAAATTGGTAGCAAGCTAGGGTACGCAGACTTGAGGCAGTTTGTTTGGGAATCTCATTTTTTTAATGTACAGAAAGAAGGTAAAAGCCAAACTATATTATTTGGAATGTTAAATGATTTAGTGGAGCAAAAAACCGGAATTAAACTTAACACTGATGGAGGGTTTCCAACAAAAAATTTTATATACATCGATGATGTTGTAGCAACAGGCAAAACCTTACTTGGAACTATACGTAGTTGGTTGAGTGCAGATGATAACTTTAATGCAAAAAAAGTAATTGCTGGAGAAATAAAGTTGATTGTAAGTGTATTTTGCATGCATCAATGGGCACTTGAAAATTTAAGGTGGTCTTTAAAAAGTAGTTTTTCAAATGATGCTTTTCTTAAAGTACCATTAGTAAAATGCAATTATGTGATTGATAACAGAATTTTATTTCCTTCTGCAAAGTTAAACTTCGCCTTACCTAAAAAAGATCAATCTAAAGAAGTTTTAGATTATTTTGAAAATATAGAAGCAAATAGTTATGCTGATCGAGCATTTAGGGTTAATGATCGACCAAATCAAGAAACACTATTTTCTTCTTCGGAAAACAGGGATCGTTTTGAGAAAATAATTCTAGAAAAAGGGGTCGGAATATTACAAAAAGTTAACAAATTAAATCCTGCACATCGCCCCCTTGGAGCAACGTATCCACACTATAAAACACTGGGAACCGGTACTTTATTCTTTACTTGGCGCAACATTTCTAACACTTGTCCGTTAGTATTTTGGTGGGATAACCCAGCGCATGAGTGGAAATGTTTATTTCCTTTGAGGGGAAGAGGTAATTAATTATTCACTATATTAGCCATATCAAAAATGGGGCAAACTAGAATTTATAATATCAACGAAGTAATTAGTTTTAGAAAAACTACTGAAACTTTCGGTGGATTGTCAAACATGGCAGCTGGTTACAGCTTAAATGTTAATGGTATTTTAGTGCCCACAGCAGAACATTTATATCAAGCTTGTCGTTTTCCAAATCATCCTGAAATTCAAGAAGCAATTATTCTTGAAGCAAGTCCAATGAATGCGAAGCTTATTAGTAGAAAAAATACGGACTTAACTCGTGCAGATTGGAACGAAGTTCGAGTTAAAATAATGAGATGGTGTTTGCAAATAAAGCTTTCTCAAAACTGGGAAAAGTTTTCAAAATTACTACTTGAAACTAGTAACAAACCTATTGTAGAGTTTACTAAAAAAGATAAGATGTGGGGTGCTATCCAAGAAGGCAACACGTATGTAGGTGTTAATGCACTCGGCAGATTATTAATGGAATTAAGGGAAGATTTTGTAAAACAAAGTGTACAACCATATTGTGTTGAGCCTGCACCAATTGATAATTTCAAATTATTATCTTCTTCAATTGAAATCGTTTGTAATGATGTTTACATGACTGAAATTCAATTTAGTGAATCTGAGGAGCTAGAGCTCGTTTAATTATTACCATTCATTTTTTGAGATTATAACTTTTCATGTAATAGAAAAAATCTATATACATCCACTAACTATGAAATAATCCCGACATATATTCCTACAAGCTGTCGGGATATATAGTTTTTATTTGAAAACATATTGCCTCTAAAAAAAAGAAAGGGTTGGTAGATAAAATTCATTAAACTTATTTATTATCAGATACATAAGTGGTCAAAGTTGGTAGATGGGTTGGTAGTAAAGGGTGAACTCTAAGCAACATGAATAAATCTCAATAATCAAACATTTACCAGTAAAACGTGTTTACAGGCAAATGTTTGAAGTAAAGCCAATCAACCTTTATAGACTTAATTGCACCACCCATTGCACCACCTATTGCACCATTTAATGCCGCGACCAAGTTACCGACCTAGTAAACGACTAAGCTACCGACTAAGCAAATACTATTATTAAGAATTGTGAATCAATTATATAACATAGTTTTTGCACAATAACATATACTATGTTATTGTGCATTTTTCAGTGGAATTTTATTCTGTATTTTTAATTTCTGTGTTAGTAATAAATTAATAAAAACAACTAACATGAGAATAGTAAAAGGCATGGAAAGATTTGCGAAGGGCAAAATCTTTTCCGAAAACAAAAGCAACAACACCTGCGTTATTTATACAAGGGTTTCAACAAAAGAACAGGCTGAAAATAATTTGAGCTTGGAAACACAGAGAAAAGCATGCGAGGATTATTCAAAAAAACATAGCTGTAAAGTAATGGCTTATTTTGGAGGAACCTATGAAAGTGCTAAAAACGATGAAAGAGAAGAGTTTAACAATATGCTTTCTTTCGTCAAAAAAAGTCGAGAAAAAATATCTTATATCATTGTATTTAGTATTGATAGATTTTCCAGATCAGGAGCAAATGCAATTTATATAACCGAGCAACTCAAGAAACAAGGAATTAGCGTTATTTCAGTAATGCAGCCAACGGATGTAACAACTCCCAGTGGAATCTTACAACAGAATATTCAATTTATTTTTAGTGAATATGATAACCAATTGAGGAGAGAAAAGACAATCACAGGAATGAGGAATAAATTTCTGAAAGGCGAATGGTGCGTTAAACCACCAAAAGGATATGATATTGTTACCATTAATGGAAAAAGGTCAATTGTAATTAATAAAGAAGGCGAACTTATTCGGAAAGCATTTCTTTGGTTGTACTATGAGAAATTACCACAATCAGAAATACTCATGAAGCTAGAGGCTCTTGGTTTAAAAACCACTAAACAAAATCTATCGAGAATGTTTAGAAATCCATTTTATTGTGGATTAATATCAATAACTACTTTACAAGGAAAAATTGTTGTGGGTAAACATGAAAAACTCATTTCGCAAGAATTATTTCTTTCAGTGAATGATTTACTAACTAAGCATCGGTTTCGGGGAGTATTCAACTTAGAACAAACGGAATATCCACTAAAGAGATTTATGAAGTGCTACAAGTGCAAAAGTATGCTAACTGCATATGTTGTTTTGGGCAAGAAGCTATACTATTATAAGTGTCCAACCACAGGGTGTTATAATAATAAAAGTGTTAATGAAATGCATGGATTATTTTCCTCAATTCTAAAAAACATAAATTTTGATGAGCGCAAGTATCCGAGTATAAAGAATGAATTTGCGCAGCATTTTATTTCAATTGATCGGTTAGGACGCAAGGATGAAAGAGCTTGTAAGCTAAATATCGGGAAGTTAAAAGGCAAATTAGAGCTACTTGAAGAAAGACTGGTGCTAAAAGAAATCACTAAAGAACATTACAAAAAGTACTCTGATAAAATATGTAAAGAAATAGAACAAGCAAGTCAGCAATATGATAAAATTAAAGCAGGATTGATTTCAGAAGAAGAAAAAGAAAGGCTGAGAAATGGGCTATTTAAAAATTTAACTAATTTGTGGTTATCCATTAGCCTTGAAAAGAAAAGGGTTGTGCAGTGGTTAATTTTTCCGGATGGTCTATTTTATGATAAAGGTTCCAATAAACTTGTTTTTGAAAAAATTGGCAGAGGCTTTTCAATAACAGAACCCGTAAAAACGGATTCGTGAACCGTCAAAACGTTTCGTTTTTACGGCTTTTATCCTTTGGAATCGAGGTTTGGGTAATTCCGAAAGAAAAACCCCACAAAAGCAATAAAAATGGGCTATTGTGGGGTTAATTTCAGGGGCGATATACTTGTGGGGCTTATCAGGTTAAAAGTCTAAATTTAGCCTATCTTTTAGCTGATAAATTTTAAGCATGTCTTCGTAAAGTTTGGCTCGACATTTTGTACCTTCGCCTGACATAAGTGGCTACTTCACCTTTGTTGTATCTCCAAGGTTTTTAAAAGCCTCATCAACTTCTTTCACTAGTTTTTCGTAGCTTTCTTTAGCCGAATTAATTTCTGGTTTCATTAATTCTAGTTCATCCACATGAGCGGTGTATTCTTTTTCTACTTCTGATGGATTCGCAGAATTATCATTTAGTTTAGCAATCAACTCTTTGTTTTTTTGAATGATTACTTCTAAGCGAGTTATTAAAGTGTTTTGTTCGCTTACTAACATCGTTAAAACTGTATCTGCTGGTTCAATTTCCTGATGCTTTGTGGTATCCGTAAACACAAGCTTCGAAAGTTCATTTCGTTGATTGGTTAATGCCGAATCTTGTTGTTGTAATTCGGTTTGCGTGGCTTCAATTTTTTGAATCAACTCCGAGTAATCTTCTTTACAAGAAGTTAAACTTAAGAATAAAGCAATTGCACTAGCGATGGTGATGATTTGATTTTTCATGAGAAGTTTTTTTAA
>Ga0066406_1000048_pt1 | contig 12362 bp, 8 predicted proteins | sample LakWasMeta8_HOW4_2_FD_59493 | JGI IMG/M metagenome (GOLD analysis project Ga0066406, IMG submission 59493) | Freshwater sediment methanotrophic microbial communities from Lake Washington under simulated oxygen tension - Sediment Metagenome 8_HOW4 | ecosystem: Environmental > Aquatic > Freshwater...
TCTTCAAAAATTGGTTTAGAAGAAATAAAGAAGTTAGCTAACATGCCTTGTTTTAAGCTACCTATTTTGTCTTGTACTCCAATAAAATTAGCAGGAGTATAAGTTAATGCGCGTAAAGCTGTTTTTTCAGATAAGCCATAAGCAATTGCTTTTCTAATATTTTTTAAGAAAACAGATTTATCTTTTAAATCAGCGGTGGTAATACAAAATTGAACATAATTTTTTTCAAGAGCAGCTAAGTTTGATGGAGCCATTTCCCAATGTTTTAAATCGGTTAACGATGCTTGTTCAGCATCATAAGGATCTTCTACATCAATAGCATCAGGATAGTTTACAGGAATAATGTATTTTGAAAATGTGTTTTGAATGTCATATAATCTCTGATATTCATTTCCACCACCCTTGATAATATATTTTACTTTAAACTCATCAGCAATTTTTTTACCTCTTAAATCATTGTATTTATCATTACCTTCAAAAATAGATGGTAATTCCTGTAGTTTATTGAAAGCATCTAAAGTGATGTTATATTCAGTTTTTGATTGATTAGTTTTATACCAATCAGCATCATAATAGGTTTGTCTTAATAATGCAATGGCTCCCATTAATGAAGATGGGTAATCTTGCGGAGATGTGCCTTTGTTTAATGAGTAAAATGCTGCAGCTCTGTCTTTAATAATGTTTTCGTTTTCTTTGTCTGAAGCTAAGCTTACAAGTGCGCCACTTCCTCTTACAATACCGTCTTTTTGAGATGTAACTACTGCTCCAAAACCTAATTTTCTTAATTCGTCGGCTTTTTGAGAGTTTTGTAAAAATATTTTATGAGCTTCTGTTTCGCTTTTTATAGCTTGATTCCAACCATATGCGCCTTTTTTAGGAGCATCATGAAAGTCTGTTCTTTTTACTTCAGGCATGCCGTAATCGCTATATAAATCAACAAATGCTGGGTAAATATGTTTCCCTTTCAAATCTAAAGTGATAGCATCTTTTGGAGTTTCTAATTTCTCACCAACGCGTACAATTTTACCATCTTGAATAATGAGTGTGGCATTCAAAATAGTTACATCTGCATCCACATGTAATGTACAATTTGTAAATGCATAAATGGTATGCATGGTATTAGGAGCTCCATTTGTTGGAAAAGTGGTTTGACTAATTGCTAATTGAGCAATCATAAAAACGGAGAATATTAAAAAAAATAGTTTACGCATAATGTATAGTTAATTGTAACAAATATAACATTCTAGAGCATGTATAAAAATAAGTTTCTGTCTTTTATTTAAAGATAAATTGTTAATTTTGAAACACATTTAAAATTAAACTATGGCAACAGGCATGTTACACTCTCACTACTTATTTGTAGTTCTTTTTACATTAATTTATTTAGTTAAAACAATATTACTATTAAGCGACAAAGACGAACTTTTAGAGAAATTTAAAAAGAAGACTAAAGTTGTTGAAATGATTGTGAGCTTTGGTTTTTTAGCTACTGGGGTTTTCTTGTTAACTCAAGTTCCGGTAATTACTATGTTGATGATTGTTAAAATTGTTTTAGTTGTATTATCTATTCCATTAGCAGTTATTGGTTATAAAAAGAAAAACAAAGTATTAGCTACTTTATCGTTTTTCTTAATTGTGGTTTCTTTTGGATTGGCACATAAAGCAAAAGATGCTAAAGCTGGAGAAAAAACGATGGCTTTATCTGGAAAAGAAATTTTTGAGAAAAAATGTACTTTATGTCATGGTGCCGATGGTAAATTAGCTCAAGCGGGGGCAAAAGATTTATCAGTAACTCAATTACAACATGCAGGTATTGTAGAAATAGTTACCAATGGTAAAAATACTATGGCTGCTTATAAAGAAGCATTATCTGCTGAACAAATTGAGGCAGTGGCTTCTTATATTGAAACCGATTTAAAAGGAAAATAGTACTATTGAAAGCAGATCTCCATTCTACCGAAACACAAGCATCAACGGCTGTTTTAATTGGCGTTATTAATAAACGACAAAATGAAGCGGTATCTTATGAGTATTTAGATGAATTAGCTTTTTTGGCAGAAACCTACGGTGTTGAAACTAAAAAAGTATTTACTCAAAAGCTAGAACGTCCTGATAAAGCTACTTTTTTAGGTAAAGGAAAACTGAATGATGTAAAAGCTTATATCAAAGAGCATAAAATTTCGGTAGTCATTTTTGATGATGAGTTATCTCCCTCTCAACAACGAAATTTAGAAAAAGAATTAGGTACTAGAATATTAGATAGAACCACTTTGATTCTGGAAATATTTTCGCAACGAGCACAAACGGCTCACGCTAAAACACAAGTACAGTTAGCGCAATTACAATATTTATTACCACGCTTAACGGGCATGTGGACTCACTTAGAACGTCAGCGTGGAGGCACGGGTACGCGTGGTGGAGCAGGGGAGAAAGAAATTGAAACGGATAGACGTATTGCTCGTGATAAAATTGCTCAGCTAAAAGAAGATTTGAAAGTGATTGATAAGCAAATGGCGACGCAACGCAAAAACCGTGGTGAATTTGTACGTGTGGCTTTGGTGGGTTATACTAATGTGGGTAAATCTACTATCATGAATATGATTAGCAAAAGCGAAGTATTTGCTGAAAACAAATTATTTGCCACATTAGATACAACAGTACGTAAAGTAACCATTGACAATTTATTTTTCTTGTTAACGGATACAGTTGGATTTATTAGAAAATTGCCAACTCAATTAGTAGAAAGTTTTAAAAGTACTTTGGATGAAGTACGCGAAGCAGATATTTTATTACACGTAGTAGATATTTCGCATCCAAATTTTGAAGATCATATTAATGTAGTGCGTCAAACCTTGATTGATATTGGTGCTGGAGATAAAGAAACGATTTTAGTATTTAATAAAATTGATGCCTTTAAATACGTAAAAAAAGATGAGGATGATTTAACGCCTATTACCAGAGAAAATTTATCATTAGATGAATTGAAAAAAACCTGGATGACAAATCTCGACCAAACCTGTGTTTATATCAGTGCATTGAATAAAGAAAACATTGCTGATTTTAAAAAGCTAGTGTATGATACGGTTAAGAAAGTACATGTAGTGAGATTTCCTTATAATAACTTGTTTTATTAAGAATCACTACAAAAATCAAAATTGCTATATTTCATAACAAAGCTCTACTATTATATTATTTAATTTTATACTAAACAATGGTATCACAATTTGTGATACCTAAGATTATAATAAAAATGGTAAAGCACGCAGAAACAGTATTACTTCCTGAAGAAAGAATTATTAATAAAATTTTTTGTAATAAGAGCAGAAAAAGTGATGTTAGACATTCACTTATCAGAAATTTATGGAGTAGAAACGAGAACGTTAAAGCAAGCCGTTCGTAGAAACATGGACTTGTTTCCTAGTGATTTTATGTTCGTATTAAGTGAAAAAGAGGTTGAGATTATGGTATCACAAAATGTGATACCTTCTAAACAATCTTTAGGAGGAGCATTTCCATTTGCTTTTACTGAAACAGGTGTGGCAATGTTATCAAGCGTTTTAAAAAGTAAGAAAGCTAGAGAAATTAATATTGCTGTGATGAGAGCTTTTGTTGCTTTACGTAAAATGATTTTAAATAATGCAGAACTTAGGCTTGAAATTGATTTCATTAAGAAAAAAGTAAGTAATCATGACAAAAATATTGAATTAGTATTTCAGTATTTAGATGAGTTGTTAGAGAAAAAAGAAAATAAAAAGGAAAGAACACAAATCGGATATAAACTTCCTAAGAAGAAATGAAATTCCCTTATAATAATTTGTTTTATTAAAGCTTACTTCTTAGAAAGCAACTCTCCAATTAATTTTTCTGTCTTAGTGGTATAATCATCATAAGCTTTACCAGTAGCGGGCCCACTAAAACCTGTGTAAACAGATTTTACTTGATGATTTTTATCTAAGAAAATAGTGGTTGGAAAAGCCATCACACTATTTAAAAAAGGCAAACTTTCTGAGGCTTTTTCTTTACCTGTTAAGCCAGTCAGTAAAATATCATAACCAATATTAAAACGTTTGCTTAAGCGAGTTAAATTTGTTTTAGCACGTTCTGCATCCGATGTTCTTTCGTAAGCCAAAGCAATAATTTCTAATCCTTTTTTATTGTATTGTTTGTAAACCTTCGATAAATAAGCGCTTTCGTCCATGCAATTAGGACACCAACTTCCCATAATTTGTATAATTACTACCTTGTTTTTGTATTTAGGATCACTTAAACTTACTTTTTGGTTTTTGGTATTGTAAAAAGCGAAGTCAATTTTTTCGTTTGGATTTTTTAAATATGTTAAGCTTTCAGGATCATGTAATTCAAATTTATCATTTCGTTTTGCTGTCCAGTTTTCGTGCCAAGTAGAACCTGAATAAAAATCTCCTTTAGTAATTCCTGTGCCATTATGCTCGGCAATAAATAAAAAAGCGTGTGAACCATCAAAGCAACTTAAATATAATTTACCGTTGTTTTCAGTTCCTTCTAAAAAACGGTAGTCACCAGTTTCAGTTAAAAAAGTTCCTTCTACAATACTTGAATTAGCCACATGTTTAAAAATACCAATTGCTTTACTGCTGTCTTTTGCTTCTGGACTAAAAGAACATTCCCATCTTCCATCGTAAAAATTTGTAGGTTTTTCTACAGGAACTATAAAACGGTTTATATTTCCATATTGTGCTGTAAAGGCAATCGTATTATTTTCTTTTTTTGTATGATTAATCCAAAAACCTTTAATGATGCTATCGCCAACTAATTGAGTTTTGAACTCAGTATCAAAAATTGGCATCTTAAAATTTAATGAATCTTTTGTAATGCTAGTTTCGTTAATTAAAATGCGTTCTTGTGCATTATGGATTACTATGGCTACTTTCCCTTTAGTGGTTTTAATTTCAAAAGTAAAAGGAAGCTCTAATTGTTTTTCAGGATTTAATAAAAGAGTACCACGCCAAATGCCAAGTTTAATTTTTGTTTGAGCAAAGCCAATAGAAGATATAAAAACTAAAAAAAGGGCTAAAAATTTCATCACACTAATTAAAAATTATTTTTTCAAATAACCTATTTATCTTACCTCAATTTCATCAATAAATATGAACGCATCACCACCTTTTCCTTGATGCCAGTCTGGTAATTTACCAAAATTGATCGCTTTTATTTTTATATATCTTGTATTTAATTTATTGGCGTTTGTATTAAAAAATGTACGCATTTGTAAATCGTAATCATCTGCTGTTACGCCATTTTCAACAATTCCCAATGGAGTGTAGTTAATACCGTCTTCTGATACCGAATATTCAACTTGTTTTGGATATAGTATCCATGAACGCGTATCTTGTAAAAAACTAGTATTAACAAATTGTATGTTAGTTGTTTTACCTAAATCTAATATGCAATTAAAGTCCTGTCCTTGATATCCTTGCCAGCCACCGCTTCTCCAATTTGTGGTTCCATGCTGCCCATCAATAATACCATCGTCACCACCTGCATCATATTGTTTATAGTAACTACTTTGAATGGTTATTTTCCAGTTATTTGGTTTTTTGTATAAATGTGCGGTGGTAGTTGTGCTACTTTCATTTTTAATAAACGCTTTGGCTTTTACAGTAGTGGAAGTATCGCAAATAAAAGAAGCAGAATATTTTTTAGAAGAAAGTGTTGGTTCTGTTCCATCTAACGTATAATATATAATTGCTTTATTGTTTGGATGTTCTATCGTTACGGTTTTTTCGCTTTCAGTTATTTTAATTGGGCCATTAATAATAGGAGATTGAATAATGGGTTTATCAAGTATTTTAGTGTTTGGACGCAATAGATTTGTTTTTCCAAATAAAGATTTTTCATCTAATTTATCGTTCATTAATAACTCTAATTTTCCTCCATTAACAATGTTGGTATGAGTTAATACTGAACTATTGGAAAGTTTTCCATTAAGTATTGATGATTGAATGTATTGAAAGTTCGCGTTTGGATTTTGTTTTTTGATTTCAAATGTTTTACCGTTTTCTAAATGAATGATCACATTATCAAATAATGGAGAGCCAATGGTGTATTCTGGTTTGCCAGGGCAAACTTGATAAAACCCTATGGAGCTTAATACATACCATGCACTCATCTGTCCACAATCTTCATTACCAATTAATCCATCAGGGTCATTTTTATAAAATTCGGTTAGTATTTGATGAACTTTTTCTTGGGTTTTGTTTGGCTTACTAATATAGTTGTATAAGTATGTCATGTGATGACTTGGTTCGTTACCATGCGCATACTGTCCAATTAACCCAGTAATATCAGCTTGAGTTCTTCCTTCTGTTGTACTATTTGCTGAGAACAAATCATCTAATTTTTTTTCAAATTGATTTTCGCCCCCCATTAAATTAATTAAGCCAGAAATATCTTGAGGTGCAAAAAATGTGTATTGCCAACTATTTGCTTCTGTGTAATGATTATTAACTTCTCTTGGCTCAAAGGGAGATAGCCAGTTTCCATTTTTACGTGGACGCATAAAACCAGTTTTTTTATCATACACGTTTTTATAAGCTTGTGCACGTTTGATATAAATATCATAGTCTGATTTTTTATTTAATTTTTTAGCAATTTGTGCAATACACCAATTGTCATAAGCATACTCTAATGTTTTAGAAACACTTTCTGATTCATCATCTATTTGTAATAAATTATTTTTATTAAATGCTGGAATACTCATATTAGAATAATTAGAAGCCGCAATCATAGCATCATAAATAGCATTTTTATCGTAACCATTAATATTTTTGGTCATGGCGTCAGTAATGGCCGAAACGCTATGAAAGGCAATCATGCAATTAGTTTCATTGGCAGATAATTCCCACATTGGTAAGCGACCACTTTCTTTATATTGTTGTAAAAACGTGTTGATGATATCACTTGTTCGTTTTTGTTCGATAATAGTAAATAATGGATGTAATCCTCTAAAAGTATCCCATAACGAAAATACAGTGTAAGGAGTAAAACCAGAAGCTTGGTGTACTTTTAAATCACGACCTCTGTATTTTCCATCTACATCACCAGCTAATGAAGGATGTATAAAACAGTGGTATAAAGCTGTATAGAAAATAATTTTTTGTTCGTTGTCGTTTGTTTGAATGTCTATTTTTGATAATTCCTTATCCCAAAGTGATTCAGCATCTTGTTTATATTTATCGAAATCCCAATGAGAAGTTTCAGCTTCTAAATTTTTAATTGCACCATCAATACTTGTTTGTGAAATACCTACTTTGATAATTAGGGGCTGACCGTTTTTATTGTTGAATTGAATTAAACCAGTTGTAGTTTGTTCTTCTTCATTTGGTTTTTTTTGATCTTTTACGATGGTATTTAAATTTTTTGAAATAATAGGCTTGTTAAATTTCATGACGAAGTAAATGTACTGTTGTGAGGCCCAAGCGTCGCTAATACGAGAACCAACAATAGTTACACTATCAATAATTTTCAAAGTACTCATTAATGTTTTGTCTCTATGTAACAAGTCAATCACTATAGAAGCTGTATCCATTTTTGGAAATGTATATTGATGAATTCCCACACGTTGTGTAGCAGTTAATTTCACATCAATATTATTTTCTAATTGTACTTGATAAAAACCAGCACTTGCTTTTTCTTTTAAATGAGAAAATTTTGTTGGATAGGTTTTGTTTTTGTAATGTTTAGCAGTAGTAATTGGCATAATTAAAATATCTCCATAATCACTTACACCCGTGCCACTTAAATGTGTATGCGTGAAGCCATAAATAATAGAATCTGAATGATAATAACCGCCACATCCTTCCCAACTTCCATCAATTCTGGTATCTGGACTTAACTGCATCATTCCAAACGGCACAACAGCACCCGGAAAAGTGTGCCCAGCTCCGCCAGTTCCAATAAAAGGATTAACGTATTGTGCATATTTTGTTTGTGCAAATAAATGCGACGAAGAAAATAAAAAACCTAGTAGTAAAAAGTATAATGCCTTCATAGTATAATGTGTAGTAAATTTACTGAAAAATTGTAGTTTAATGATTTATATCGTATAAGGAAATGAATTGTATTTGCTTTGATAATTCCATTCCTAATCTGGTAGTGACTTCAATAGTTTCGTTTGGCTCAATATCAAAGTAATTGTTTGAAATTTGTAACTCTTCTTTGTCATTGTACAAGTACAAATCTTTTATAAATACGTCAGATTTTATTTTTATAACATCATTGGTTTGTGTGATATTAACATGAGGTTTATGCAAAACTAGCTCTTTAGGCTTTACAAAAAAATAATTTTTATGTGCGATTGTTTGCTTATTCAATATCAAATTACAGCTTAAGTATATTTCATTTTTATGAAATGATTTTAACTCTTCTTCTGAAAAATATTCAACTATTTCACTGCTATTTTCTTTTACAGTAATAGGTTTTGTTTTAGTTAAAAGTATTTCGCCTTTAGTGTTTTTGAGTTTGATTTCTAAATTGGCATTTACACTTTTTAAAGAATCACTTATCACATAAATTTGATATTGGTCTTTAACTTTAGTGACACTAATGTAGAAATTAGCATACAGTTTTTTAGTTGCATAATACAATGCTTTAGGACGGTTGTCGTAATCAACAGCACTCCAAGAAGTAACAGGCCAGCAATCATTCCATTGCCAATACAATGTTCCCATACAGTATGGCTTGTTTCTACGGTGTGCTTCTATAGCAATTTGCATTCCATCGCGTTGTAAAAGCTGAGAGGCATAAACATATTTGAAAAAATCTTTTGGAATTATGTAATCACGCTCCATATAGGTTTGTATAGTTTGATATCCCGTAGGATGTTTTTGATGTGCTTTGATGTACGCGGAATTTAAATTTAAACTATCTCCGTAGTGTTTTAAGGTAAAATAACTTGGCATTCCTTGAAAACCGTATTCACTCATAAATCGTCCAACTTTTTTTTCGTAAACCTCAAAGAGTTCCATTCCCCACCAAACGCCCCAGTAATGAGAGTCGCCACGGAGTAAACTTTCTTTCTTACCCCATCCTATCATAGGAGAGGAGGATACATAGGCCGTTTTGGAATCATATGTTTTTACAGCATCTGGTAAAATGTTGTGAAATAGTTTTTGATAATCGTTCCAGATTTTTGCTGAATCTGTTTTGGAGTAATTGTATTGTTTTTGCCAACCCCAGTTGTGCCATCCCTCATCTACTTCATTATTACCGCACCACAAAGCTAAACTAGGATGGTTTCGCATACGCATAACCTGTTGTTCCGCTTCTTGTTTAACGCTATTTAAAAACGTGCTATCGCCCGGATACATAGCGCAAGCAAACATAAAATCCTGCCAAACTAGTATGCCGTTTAAATCACAATATTTATAAAATGCATCATCTGCATATAAGCCGCCACCCCAAACGCGCAACATGTTTATGTTGGCTTGCTTTGCCATGTAGGTTTGTGTGAAATATTCGTTTTTTTGAGTTCTAGAAATAAAATTGTCTTGAGGAATATAATTGGAACCTTTTATAAATACTGGTAGTCCATTGATTTTAAAGTAAAATGTTTCTCCAAAAAAATCTTTATCTCTTATAAGTTCTATTTTTCTTAAACCTATGTTAAAAAGCTTATGTTCAACATATTTTTCATTTTGAGAGATTTCCACATTGCAGTCATATAAGTTTGGATCTCCAAGCCCATTACAAAACCATAATTTTGGTTGCTGAATTGTACATAAAAAAGTATCAATATTAATTCCCTTTTTTAAATGAATCTTGCGTGTTTCTCTTTTAGATATTGCATTAATTTTAGATTCATTTAGAACAATATTTATTTCTGCATCAGTAATTGTGTCGCTTTTAATTAGTGAAATAATATTAACCTTAGCTAGACTATCAGTTAATGACACAATTTCGTAATGCATTGATTTTATTTTAACATCATCCCAATAAGATATTGTAATCGGTTTATAGATACCACAGGTCACTAACCTTGCTCCCCAATCCCAGCCATATTGATACTGTGCTTTGCGAGTAAATACCTTTTCGTCGCCAGGTAAAGTATAATTTAATTTTGCTACTTCGGCTTTTCCTTTTTTAACAACAGATTCGAATTCGATACGTAAAGTATTTGAACCTAGAGTTAAATAAGATTTTATATCAACGTTCCATGAACGAAACATGTTATTGCATTCTAAAATCAATTGATTATTTAAAAACACTTTTGCATAAGTATCTATGCCTTCAAAATTTAATTCAATGTGTTTACGCTGTAAAGTTATTTTATCACAATTAAAAACTCCCACATATTCCCAATCTTCGCTCTCAATCCATTGCACACTTTTTTCGTTGTCTTCTAAAAATGGATCTTTAATTAATTGGTTGTTAAGTAAATCAGTATGAACAGTTCCTGGAACGCTAGCAGAGTAGTATTTGGAGGTTCCCTTTTGTTTAAATTGCCATGAAGCATTTAATAAGTTTTCCGATACTTGAGAAAACAAATATTGAGATATAAATAGAAGTATGTAAAGCCATTGTTTTATCACGCTAACACTGATTTTAATTGTTTGACTTCTACAATATTTAATAGTTCTGTTTTATCTACAATCGCTGCCGAGTGATATTCTTTGTAATTAGTTTCTCGTATCAATTCTTGTAAGTTATTGTGACGAATCCCGCCACCAGGAATAATGATAATTTTTTCTCCAAATGTATTTTGACAATCTTTTAAAACATCAATTCCTTCTAATGCATTTGATTTACCTCCTGATGTTAAGATTCTTTTAAAACCTAAAGAAACAACATCGTTCATCGCTTTTTTTATGTCAGCACATTCATCAATCGCTCTGTGAAAGGTTGTAGACATGTTCCCTGCTAATTCAACTAATTCTTTATTAATGAGGCTATCTATTTTTTTATCCTGAGTTAGTACACCAAACACTACTCCATTGATTTGATTTTGTTTACAAAATAGAATATCGTTTTTCATGATTTCTACTTCTTCTTTATTATAAACAAAATTTCCTCCACGAGGACGAATAATCACATGTAAAGGAATATGCAACAAATGCCTTGCTTTTAAAATGTCTGTATGATTTGGAGTTATGCCGCCAACCGAATAATCTGCACAAAATTCTATCCTATCTGCTCCAGCTTCCTGAGCTAGCAAACACGATTCAATATTAAAACAAGCTATTTCTAGTAGTTTGTTAGATAATATGTTTGGCATCAATTAATTGATTATTTATTTGGGGAGAATACACTGCATAATTAAAACCTTTTTGTAAACAGTAAGCGCCGTGCTCTCCTTTTTTATTAATAGCAATAAATCCTATTTGTAACTCGTCTAACGATTTGTTTTTATTTTTTGCAATTGTAATAATTCGTTCTACTGCTTTTTTGCAAGCTGCTTCCGGCGAAAAACCTTGGCGCATTAATTCAACAACCGTATGACTACCAACAATGCGCATTACTTCTTCGCCATGTCCTGTGGCAGTTGCGGCCCCCACTTCATTATCTACAAATAAACCAGCGCCAATAATTGGTGAATCGCCAATGCGTCCATGCATTTTAAAAGCCATGCCACTAGTTGTACAAGCGCCCGATAAATTTCCATTCATATCTAAAGCCACCATACCAATGGTATCATGATTTTCGATATTTGCTTTTGGTTTATATTCGGCTTTCTTCAACCATTCTTTCCATTCATCTTCTGATTCCTTAACCAGTAAATTTTCTTTTACAAATCCTTGAGATAAAGCAAATTCTAATGCGCCTTCGCCAACTAACATGGTATGTGGTGTTTTTTCCATCACGGCTCTTGCTACTGAAATAGGATGCTTAATATGTTCCAAACAACCCACTGAGCCAATATTAGATAGTTCATCCATGATACATGCATCCAATGTTACTCGTCCGTCTCTGTCGGGTCGGCCACCATAACCAACACTTCGTTCTTTAGGATCGGCTTCAGGAATTTTTACCCCTGCTTCCACAGCATCTAAAGCTCTTCCTTGGGTCGATAATATTTTCCAAGCTTCAGCATTGGCTTCTACTCCAAATCGCCATGTAGAAATCACAATAGGTTTAATTGTTTTTTTTGTTGCGCTTTCAATAATTTCTACAGCGTTACTTTTATTAAAAGCAAATAGCGATGATGCCAATGCAGAAAGTTTGATAAATTGTCTTCTACTAGTCATATTACTTTATTATAATTTCATCACTAAATAGCCAAGCATTTTCTCCAGCACCTGGTTTACCACTTGGTATTTTACCAAAGTTTTTTGCAACAACTTTTACATACTTTGCTTTTATAGTTTTTATATGAATACTTGCAAAGC
>Ga0066406_1000057_pt1 | contig 11600 bp, 6 predicted proteins | sample LakWasMeta8_HOW4_2_FD_59493 | JGI IMG/M metagenome (GOLD analysis project Ga0066406, IMG submission 59493) | Freshwater sediment methanotrophic microbial communities from Lake Washington under simulated oxygen tension - Sediment Metagenome 8_HOW4 | ecosystem: Environmental > Aquatic > Freshwater...
AGGATTGTAGGTTTCCATTCTCTTGATATACTTTTCTGTCTTCTTTATTTTTAGCACGTAAACTATCAAAGCTTAATACAAAAATACTCAACTGCTCTTGCACACTCGTCGCGTTAAAACTACTGCCTTGTAATAAGGCTTGTTTATCATACACTTCCACCTTATTTCCAAAATGTGAATTTATTTTTTGACGGTAAGGATGATTGGTGTTTTTTAAATTCTTAATGGTTTGATCTAAAATAGTAATAGATGGTACTAACCAAACCACTGCTTTTTTACGGTCATAATGAAACGCATCAAAAATGGTTTTGATAGCATTACAAGCAATAAATGTTTTACCACCTGCTGTTGGCACTTTTACACACACATGCGGTACTTGCGGAATATTATTTTTGTAAGGCTCAATGGCTTTACCTGGAAAAGGTTGTAGTGGCGTTTTTGGATGCATGGTCCAAAAATCAGTAAAAGCATCTGCCACATTTTTAGTTTCCTGAATGGTTTCTAAAAACAATCCTAAATCATTGATGACTTCTTGCTGATAAGGTTTAAGTTCCATTTTAAAATTTAGTAATATCTCGTGGAATTTTTTTGAAAATAATATGATGCTTGGTCATAAATTCTTTAGTAAGCAAACAGTTATCTGCATAAATCACATACTGCTCCGCTTTGGTTTTGATGGTACTTAAAAAATCGTGATTCAAGGTCGTTACCATATCTTGCTCGTAATAAAAATAGTAAGCAGTGTTGTTGTGTTTGTTTAATAAATAGTCATTGTCTTTTACATCCCCCGTCCTGCGGACACCCCCTTCAAAGGGGGAATTTAGAACACCCTTCGTTTCGGTGTAATAAATATACTGACGTAATTTTTCTACTCCCACTAATTCATTGATCTCATTATCTTCATTAAATAAAGCTGGGCCTAACTCGTAATAATCAAAATTACCGCCTGTGCCTTCTTTATCTCCATAACCACTAATAATTCTCTTCACTCGCTCTGCAGTAATCGTTTCTGCATAATCTTCCATTTCAATGCAAATAAATTTACGATTACCTCCATCTTGTTTATTTAAATTTAAAACAGCATGAGCGGTTGTTCCACTTCCTGCGAAGGAATCGAGAATGATAGAGTTTTTACATGTTGTGATTTGAAGTAAGTCAATAATTAATTCAAGAGGTTTCGGAGTTTGAAATACTTTATTTTCAAAAATTTGTTTTAGTTGATTGGTTCCATTACCACTGCTATACTCTGGTCTATAAAAAAATGATTTAGGTTTTTTAGAAGGCAAATCGCCAATCTCTGGGCGTTGTTTCTTATAAAGCGTAATTCCTGTTTTAGTTTGATTTACTATTACATCATAACTTAATCTATTAATCGTATTTTCATTATATCCCCACCTCCATCTTCCATAATTTATTTTGTCTTCTATTGGCAAAACAAATTCATAACCATTTGCTTCGTAACTTAAACGAAGCGATTGTAAATAGTCATCATTAAATTTATTTTCTTCTTTATTGAAAAGTCTAAGAAATTCATCTTTCTTAATTGTTGTGACACGACCACTTTTAACAAGGATAGGAAAAAACATGAATGGTCTATCACTTCTCTTTGACTCAGTTCCTGTCGCTCTAATTGGAGCTCCTTTTTTAAAATAACCTATATCATCAACTTCCCATGTTTCTAAATCTTCTTCTTCAACCGATAGATTATTTAGTTCCAAAATATTTTTATTTTTAGAATAAATTATCGTGTACTCATGTGTTCCTGCAAAGCCAAACTCGTCTTGATTTCCCTTCAGGTTCATAACCGTAGGCAAACAAGCAACAAAGTTTCCTGAACCAAAAATTTCATCGCAAAGTAATTTCAGATTTGTTTGTTCATTATCATCTATGGAAATAATAATTGTACCATCCTCGGTTAATAATTTACGTAATAATTGTAATCGTGGCGCAATCATACACAACCATTTATCATGGCGTGTTAAATCTTCGGCCTCCTTACCAACTACTTGCCCTAACCATTTTTTTATTTTTGGATCGTTTACATTATCGTTGTACACCCAGCCTTCGTTGCCTGTGTTGTATGGAGGATCAATGTAAATGCATTTTATTTTTCCTTCGTATTCGGGAAGTAAAGATTTTAAAGCTTCGAGGTTATCGCCATGGATGATTTTGTTTCCGTTGTTAATTGCATGGTCGCTGAGCGGAGCCGAAGCGCCATGCTCACTATTAAAAGTATACTGATGCTCTAATACACGGTAGGGCACATCGAGGTGATGGTTAATCACCTTTTCTTTTCCTATCCAATGTAATGTGGGCATACTTTTTTGTGAATTCCAAATGTATATAAAAAACATACACAGTGTATATTAAATAAACACACAAATTTTTACAGGTTTTAGATCAAAAGATGACTTTTGTGGAGATGGCTAAAGTGCACATAGGCAAGAAGATAAAGGAAGTTTGGACTGCGTCCAGATTAAAAGGAACTGAGTTTGCCACTCTTATTAATAAGGACAGACAGGTTATCTATGACATCTTTAAAAGAGAAACTATAGATACTGGCTTACTTGAAACCATCAGTAAAGTATTAAATCACGATTTTTTTAATTACTACGAACAAAATCCATCCAGTACGGCTAAAGAAACAAAAGCAGAATATGGCAATGTAACAAGAGCCGAAATGAGAGCTGAAATAGATACTATCGCTCACGCCATTCTTAAACTTACTAAAGCGGTGGAGCGTATGGAGGAACAGTTGCCGAAAAAGAAAGCGGTTGTTAAAAAGGTTTCCAAGAAGAAATAATTTATACTAGTACAAACTCTGGTAGGGTTACTAAAAAAACGTAACTACACCCTCACGCCAATCACGCACACATCATCGGTTTGTTCGTGATATGATTTCCACTCTTCAAACTCATTATTTAAAATTTCTTTTTGTTTTTCCATTGGTTCTTGTGAAACAGAAATGACTAATTCTTTGAATTGAGAGTATTTAAACTTTTTTCCTTTTGGTCCACCAAACTGATCTGCAAATCCATCTGTAAATAAAAAAACCGAATCGCCTTTTCCTAATTTTATATTATGATTTGTAAATGGCATCATGTTTTCATGATATCCAATTGACTGCTTATTTCCTTTTATTTCCGTTAAGGTATTTCCTCTTAAAATGTATAAAGGATTATTAGCTCCTGCCCATTGCAATTCATTTGTTTTATTATTAAAACACACTAGTGATATATCCATACCGTCTTTGCTTTCTCCTTCTTTCCCTTTTTGTCCAAGCTCCTTCACAATTTTTTCTCTTAGTGAATCTAAAATTTGTGCTGCGGATAACTCATCAATGCTTGCCGAAATTTCATTTAAAAAGGCTATTCCCAGCATGCTCATAAAGGCACCTGGCACTCCATGCCCTGTGCAATCAGCAACTGCTATATACCAATAATCATTTTTTTCAAATGCCCAATAAAAATCGCCACTTACAATATCTTTAGCTTTATATAAAATAAAATGTTCTGGTAAATGTTCGCTTACATGTTCTTCTTCTTTTAATAACGCTACTTGTATTCGTTTTGCGTAATTAATAGAATCAATAATGTTTCTGTTTTTTTCCTCAACTATTAAGTTCTTCTCTTCTACTATCTTTTTTTGTTTTTCGATAATGTTTTTTTGCTTGTGTGTCGTTTTTAATGCTCTCCAAACAAATACAGATAGAGAAACAGTTATCATTAATCCAACAATTGAAATAATAATTATCAATTTTTGCTTTCTTAAATTAGAATTTTGTAATTCTTTTTCTTTATTTAAAATATTAATTTCTTGTTCTTTCTTTTCTGTTTCATACTTCACATTCATATCAGCTATTTGCTTCAAACTTTCTTTTGTTATTAACGAATCTTTTATGTCGTAAAACAACAAATGATATTTATATGCTTGATTAAAATCTCCTTTTTTTGAATACAACTTTGCTAAACTTTCATAATAAGTTGCCTCAAAGTCTTTAGACCCTAACTGTTTTGTATAACTCAATCCTTCTGTAAAATAATTTTCAGCATTAACAACATCTCCTTTCGTAAGATAAATTTGTCCTATGTGATTATAAACTTCTGCTAGTCCTTGCATGTTTTCTACACCTGCATAAAGGGCCTTTGCTTTTTGAAAATAATTAAATGCTGAATCTTTTTGATTTGCTTTATTATACCATAAACCAAAAGAATTATAAAGAGTAGCCATCCTTTCCTGATCCCCTTCATTTATATATAATGGTTTTGATAAGTTGTAATACATCAAAGCACTATCATTTTCATTAATATCAAACTTAACGTTACCTATATTCAATAAAGCATCTGCTATTCCTTTGTTTTTTTGAGCTTTCTTAGCATAATCCAAACTTATTCTGTAATATTTTAAAGCGCCTTTAGCGTTATGTTGTTGTGATAAAATATTACCAATATTATTTGATGCTGATAAAGCACCTGCGTAATTTTTTAATTCCTCGTTAATTTTTAAAGAACTTATATAATGAGTAATTGCTTTATTGTAATCACCCCAATAATCATAAATAGCTCCCATATTATTAAATGAAGACGCCATTCCTTTTTTATCATTAATAAGGCTTTTTATTTTCAGAGAACTAGAAAAGAAATACAATGCAGAATCATAATTGCCAATATTATAGTATGTAATACCGATGTTGTGCAACGACTTTGCGCAACCTTTTTTAAAGTCTAATTTTTTTGAGAGTTGATAGGCCTCTTGTCCGTATAGTAGTGCCTTCTTAGCATCAGAAAACAAATAGCATTTACTTAACTCGTGTAAAGTATTTACTTTTTGCGTGTCTATTTTACTTTTGAATAATCTTTCTTTTAATGAATCAATTTCATTACTTTGAGAATGGAGATCAAAATTTATTATGACAAAAAAACATAACAAAAAAATTCTAAGAAAGAAGGCCATAAATAGATTCAAGAAATTTAGATAAATGTAATAAATCTATCTCTAATTTTAAAATCTAAAAGGGTTGATAACTGTTAAATTCTAACGCCAATTACACACACATCATCGGTTTGTTCAATATTTGTTTTCCAATTTTCAAACTCATATTGCATGATGTCTTTTTGCTTATCCATTGCTTGTGTGTTTACCGAAATTAACAATTCTTTTAGTTTCGAATACTTATATTTTTTTCCTTTTGGTCCACCAAATTGATCTGCAAATCCATCTGTGAACAAATAAATACAATCTCCTTTTTCTAAATTAATTGTATGATTTGTAAATGGCTGCATGGTAGAATGAAATCCTATTGGTTGTTTATTTGCCTTGACTTCGACAAGCTCAGTTGCCGCATTTTCATTTCCTTTCATTATGTATAAAGAATTGTTTGCTCCAGCCCACTGTAATTGTTTTGTTTTCATATGAAAACAAGCTAAAGAAATATCCATGCCATCTTTGCTTTCGCCTTCTTTCCCTTTTTGACCAAGTTCCTTCACAATTTTATCTCTTAATAAATCTAAAATTTGTGCTGGAGATAACTCATCTGCACTTGCCGAAATTTCATTTAAAAAAGCAATTCCAAGCATACTCATAAATGCACCAGGCACACCATGTCCAGTACAATCAGCAGCGGCTAAATACCAGTAGTCGTTTTTTTCGAAGGCCCAATAAAAATCTCCACTCACAATATCTTTTGGTTTAAACAAAATAAAATGTTCGGGCAAATGTTCACTAATATGATCTTCTTCTTTTAAAAGCGCTTCTTGAATTCGCTTAGCATAGTTAATACTATCAATAATGTCTTTTTGTTTTTCTTCCACCATTAATCGCTGATGTTCGGAATGGTCTTTTTGCAATTCAATGATTTTCTTTTGTTTTTGAGTTAAGCTTAGCGATCTAAAAATAAAAATGGCAAACACCAACACTAAGCCTAATCCAGTTGCAACAAATGCTATCAGTAAATTTTGTTTTCGATTTTTTTCTTCGGCTAACACTTGTTGATTTTCCAATTCTTTTTTATGTTCAGCTGCAGCAATAGCATCTTTCTTTTCAAAATCATAGGTCATTTGATTTTGAATTGTTTTTTCGCGAGTTTCTTCGTTATTTAAACTATCACGGTATTGAACAAATAAAATATGATTTTCATAGGCATCTTTATAATTTCCTTTAGCGTAACTTAACTCTGTTAATACTTTATAAGTTTGTCGTAAATTTTCGCGATAACCTATTTGCTGAGATAATTGTTTTGCTTTCTCTAAACACATTTCTGCCTCTTGATACTTTTTTTGTTTGGCATAAATTTCACCGATGTTGCAATATACACCTGCAATACCTGGTTCGTCTTCAATCAATTCTTTTATTTTTAAGGATAAAAAATAGTTTTTCAAAGCCTCATCATAATTACCTTGATGATAATACACTAAGCCAATGTTATTATAAGACCCAGCAATTCCTTTTTCATCATTTATTTCTTGTCTAATTTTTAATCCTTCATAATGATTTTTTAAAGCTTCATCGTATTTTTTTTGTTCGGTATATACCAAAGCAATGTTATTATAAGTTGTAGCAACACCTTTTTTATTATCAATGCTTTGCATGATTTTTAAACACGAAAAATAATTTTTTAACGCTAAAGGATAATTCTCTTGGTCGTTATATACATTTCCAATGTTTCCATAAGAAGCTGCAATTCCTTTTGTATCACTAATAGATTCTCTCAATTTAAGTGCTTCAAAATGATGTTTTAAAGCCTCAGGGTAATTTCCTTGAATATAAAACACCATCCCTAAACTATTAAAAGCATTAGCTGCTCCTTTTTTATTTCCTATTGATTCAAATGTTTTAAGAGAAAGTTTATAGTTTTTTAAAGCATCAAAAAAATCACTTTTATCATCGGACAAAAAACCATAATACATATAAGTAATAGCGATTCCTTTTTTGTAGTTTGTTTTTTGAGCAAGTGCTAAAGCTTTGTCTAAACAATCTTTTGCCTTAATATCATCTTCAAATTCATATTCCAAAAACAATTCATTGTAGATGTTTACTTTCGTAGAATCTTGAATTGTTGTTTTTAAAACGCGTTGTAAAGAATCAATGATTGCGTTTTGAGAATAACACAATAAAACCTGAGTAAAGAAAAATAAATTAAACGCAATAATTTTTTTCATATACTTAAATGTAAGCAAAAAAATTAAACTTTGATACCAATAATGGTTACATCATCTACCTGTTCTAAATTACCCTTCCAATTATTAAAAGAATTTGTTAACTCCTCGTATTGAAGTTGTATCGATAAATGATGTGTGTTTATTAGTTTTTCTCCTAAGGCTTTATACTTATATTTTTTACCTTTTGGTCCGCCAAATTGGTCGGCATAGCCATCCGTCATTAAATAAAAAACATCTCCTTTATGTAATTCTAACGAATGTGTTGTAAATGGTTTTGGATTATCTGTTTTTCCAATAGGTTGTTTATCTGCTTTAACTTCAACGAGCTCAGTTAATGCCTTTTCGTTTGTTCTTATATACCAAAGCGGGTTATTTGCTCCGCTCCATTGAATACTTATTTTGTCTTCTTTTATACTTTGAGTTTTATCTTTTTGAATTCGTATCAACGATATATCCATCCCATCTTTAATCTCTTCTCCACTCTTGGCAAAAGTTTCTAAAACTAACTCGCGAGTTTTGTTTAATATTTTTCCTGTATCTGTTAAGTGAAATTCATCTACCGCACGATTAAGGGCATTACTACAAACTACACTTACCATAGCTCCTGGAACTCCATGACCTGTACTATCAGCAGCTGCAATAAATATATAATCACTCACTACATGCATCCAATAAAAATCTCCTGCAACTATATCTTTGGGATGATATAAAATAAAATGTTCGGGAAGATGTTTTTTTATTTCATCGTTCGATGGTAATATAGCTTGTTGCAAACGCTTTGCATAAGTTATAGAATCTATAATTTCTTTTTGGTGTTCTTCTAAAATATGCTTTTGTTGTTCAATAACATTTTTTTGTATGCGTGTTAATCTTAATGATCTCAAAACATAAACTGCAAAGATCAATACTAAAATTAAACTAATCACTACAAAACCAATTACTATCAATTGCTTTCTACTCTTTTCCTGAGATAGTGCTTTTTGGTGTTCTATTTCTTTTTGATGCTCTGCCTTTGCTACCGCTTCCTTTTTTTCAAAATCAAACGTCATTTGACTTTCTACAGTTTTCTTACGAGTTATTTCATTATCAATACTGTCACGATACTGAATAAATAATTTATGATGTTTATACGCATTTTTAAAATCTCCTTTTGAACTATCTAAAAATGCTAAGGCTACATACGTTAATTTTAAATTTGCTTTAGCGCCAATGTTTTTTAAAATTTCTTCCGCTTTCAATAAATAATCTTGTCCAAGATTATACTTTTTTTGTTTAGTATAAGAAATTCCAATATTACCATAACACGAAGCAATGCCTTTTTGATTTCCGATTGCTAAATTCATTTTTAAAGCGGCAAAATAACTTTTTAATGCTTCATCGTGTTTTTTCTGCATATCATAAACACCTCCTATGTAATTGTAACAATCTGCAATGCCCCTATTATTACCTTGTTCTTCAGCAATTTTTAATGCTGCTAAGTAATTATTTAAAGACTCAGGATAGTTTGCAAGATAAAAATAAACAAGTCCAATATTGCTGTAAACTATACCAACTCCTTCTTTATTTCCTATCTCTTTATATAACTTTAATCCTTTTTCGTAATTTTTTAATGCTTCTGTATAGTTTCCTTGATGAAGATAAACCAAACCAATATTAGTGTATGAGCCAGCAACACCATCTGAGTCATTAATCGCCTCTCTCATTTTTAAAGACGTGAAATAATTTTTTAACGCTTCGGGGTAATTTGCCTGATTATAATACACATTGCCAATATTATTAGCAGCGGCGCCTATACTTTTTTTATCCTTAATTTCTTGCGAAACTTTTAATGATAAAGAATAATTTTTTAGTGCCTCCTGATACTGACCATGATCTTCTTCAGAGTATCCTAAATGCATATATGTTGTTGACAAGCCTTTTTTATGCTTAATTCGATAAGCTAGTTTTAAAGCACTGTCCAAATATGTTCTAGCCTTAATGTCATCTTCAAATTCTAATTGTAAAAAAAGAGAATTGTAGCAAATTACTTTAACAGTATCGTGTTTAGTAGTTTTAATAAGTTTTAAAAGAGAGTCCGTTTTATTTTGCGCAAAAAAATTTGTGCTTAAAAACACAAACATAAAACCTATGAAAAAAATCACTTTTTGCATATACCTAAATATACAATTAAGTTTTTAAAAACAGAGCAGCCATAAACATTATTATTAGTTTTGTAGTCATGGATTTATTTTCTGATAATCAAATTACAAACTTATTGCCTTACGATGGCACTGTACTGTATTATGGAATGATAGTGTCTCAAGCCGAGGCCAATCATTATTTTAATGAACTTTATAACAATATAGAATGGCGTCACGATGAAGCCATCGTTTTTGGAAAACATATCATCACCAATAGAAAAGTTGCTTGGTATGGCGATAAAGAATTTGATTATACCTATTCAAACACCACAAAAAAAGCCTTGCCCTGGACTAAAGAATTATTACTTCTTAAAAAAATAGCAGAAGAAAAAACAGAGGCCACTTACAATTCATGTTTACTTAATTTATATCATGATGGAAATGAAGGAATGGCGTGGCACAGTGATAGCGAAAAAATGTTACAAAAAAATGGAGCAATAGCTTCTTTAACTTTTGGTGCCGAAAGAAAATTTGCTTTCAAACATAAAGAAACTAAGAATACTAGCTCCCTCATTTTAGAACATGGGAGTTTATTAGTGATGAAAGACAATACACAAACTCATTGGCTACACCGATTACCTCCTAGCACTCATACAACACGTCCAAGAATCAATCTGACTTTTAGAACAATTGAAGAATAATACTATATTTGATAAACAAAGTTCTATTTATTTTTGTTTTACTCATTATTTTATCATTTAAACTGTTTCCTAGTTAATTTATTTTTTGAAAAATCTATACAACTCCAACCTTAGCGAAACCACTTATGATTCAATTATTATTGGTTCTGGAATGGGTGGATTAACTGCAGCTGTTTGTTTGGCAAAAGCAGGAAAAAAAGTTTTAGTGCTAGAGAAACATTACGTAATTGGAGGATTTACCCACACTTTCAAACGTAAAAAATTTGAATGGGATGTTGGTGCACATTACATTGGTCAAGTAAACAATCCTGATTCCTTAATTCGAAAAACATTTGATTACATTACAAATGGTAAATTAAAATGGGACGACATGGGCGAGATTTACGATCAAGTAATTATCGAAGGAGATACCTACAATTTTAAAAAAGGATTAAATAATCAAATTACTCAAATAATCACTTATTTTCCTGAAGAAGAAAAAGCGATTCGTGCTTACTATAAATTAATTAATAAAGTGAGTGGGCATGCATCTATGTTTTTTGCCGAAAAATCAATGCCTAATTGGTTAAGTAGTTTAGCTGGCGGATTGCTTACAAAGAATTTTTTGTTCTACTCAAAGAAAACCACATATGAAGTATTACATACAATTACCCAAAATCAAAAATTAATTTCTGTATTATGTGCGCAATGTGGTAATTATGGTTTAACACCAAAAAAAAGTAGTTTTGGTATTCATGCATTAGTGGTAGCTCATTATTTAGAGGGTGCAGCATATCCAACAGGTGGCGCTGCTAATATTCACAAAAGTATAGAAAATGTTATTGAACAACATGGTGGAAAAGTTGCCATAAAAGCAGACGTAAAAAATATAATTATTGAAAATAATAAAGCTATTGGTGTATTGATGCAAAATGGCGATAAAATTTTTGCAAAAAAAATCGTCAGTAATGCAGGAGCCCACAACACATTTAATAAATTAATTTTACCCGAACTTCAAAAAGAAGAAAATACAACAGCATTAAACAAAGTAAAACCATCTGTATCTCATGCTTGTATTTATGTTGGGTTAAACGCTACCGATGAAGAATTAAAATTGCCTAAATACAACATGTGGTTATATAATAATTACGACTTAGATTTTAATAATGAACACCACTTAAAAACTAAGGATAGTATTTCTCCTGTTTTATATATTTCATTTCCATCAGCAAAAGATAGCGAGTGGCAACAAAAACATCCAGGTACCTCAGCTATTCAAGTTTTAGGCTCTTATCCTTTTAATTGGATAGAAGAATGGGAACATATGAAGTGGCAAAAACGCGGCAATGATTATGAAGCAGTAAAAGAAGAATTAAAGCAATTATTTCTTGAAAAACTTTACAAAACTCTACCTCAAATAAAAGGTCATGTCGAAATCTGTGAACTCTCTACTCCCCTATCCACCAAGCATTTTAGCAATTACGATAAAGGCGAGATTTATGGTTTAGAACATACTCCCGAAAGATTTAAATTAAAACAACTACGTCCAAAAACAAATTACAAAAATTTATACCTTACAGGTCAAGACATTGTAGCCGTTGGAGTTTCATCAGCCATGATTGCAGGAGTATTTACTTCTATCA
>Ga0066406_1000059_pt1 | contig 11382 bp, 8 predicted proteins | sample LakWasMeta8_HOW4_2_FD_59493 | JGI IMG/M metagenome (GOLD analysis project Ga0066406, IMG submission 59493) | Freshwater sediment methanotrophic microbial communities from Lake Washington under simulated oxygen tension - Sediment Metagenome 8_HOW4 | ecosystem: Environmental > Aquatic > Freshwater...
AAAATACCATCTACCGCTGATGATGTATATTCATAATTCAATTCTAATGCACATATTTTTTTAAATCTAAACTCATCATACAAATACAAACTAAACGTGGGCTTATTGTTAGTAATAATTAATCCGCCTTGGTTATAAGTAAACGTATTAAAAAAATAACCAAAATAATTAGAAGTAGTCCACCATTTTAATTCATAAGGAATAGTAATTCCAAAGGAATAAGTTTCAGCTCTATCTAAATTTTTGGTTGTGGCGGTAAAAGCATCCGTACCATTATTTAATTTATCTACAACTAATCGTAAGGCTCCATTAGTGCGACTATAGTTAAAAGTTAAACTAGCTTCTTTCATATAAATTAACGAAGCTTCTGCTGAATAGGTATATTCTGGTAATAAATATGGATTTCCTCTAAAAGAGGTAACAGAGTCAATGTAGTTAATAAAAGGATCTAAGTCTTGAAATGTAGGTCGTGTAATCCGACTTGATAATGTAACAGCTGCCGTTAAGTCTTTTGTAAAATCATATCCTACAAATGCGCTTGGAAAAAAATTCAAGTATTGCCTTTCAATCAACGACTTATTGCTGGTTTTTGAAAAACCATCCGAATGTGTTAACTCTGCTCTGCCACCTAATCTGGCATTTAATTTTTTCTGTTTAAATCTCAACTCACTGTATACCGCTCCAATATTTTCATTAAACCGAAAACCATTTAAATAATTAGGGTCAGATACCCAACCATCGCTTACTTTGTAATTTTCAAATTTAATATCACTTGTCTTTGAAATATATGTTTCTTTAACACCACTTTCTAACTTCCATTTTTTATTAAAGACTTTTGTAAAATCTATTTGAGCACTTATAATATTAATGTTGTTTTGATTGGTATTTCGTTTCTCTAGATTAGTTGTTAAGCCTCCAAAAGTAGTCTCTTGATGAATGTTGGAAATGTTTTTAATATTAAAATCGCCATACTGAGCCGCTACAAATAATTCTGTTCCCAATGTATCAAATCGTTTGGTGTAATTGGCGGTAATATTATTATTTATAGATAGTGGTTGGGTTTTAGTATTTGTTTTTAAAACGTATTGTTCAATACTATTTTGAGAAATACTATTAGCATTTTGCGAAACATCATTTCTGGAATTATAAAAACCATTGTATTGTAAGCCAAACGTACTTGTTGAATCAAACCGATAATTAATACCCGCTCTATAATAATACATATTTGTATGACGTTGAATATCGTAAATAGAATTATTCATTTGCATCGTAATCGTATCTTGCAATTTATATGTTCTTTTATATAAATCCGAACTCCATTGTTCGCCCATAGTTGTTCCAATACCAGAGTTAACCGACCATTTCTTTTTAGTCACATTTAATCGCAAGCCAGTATAGCTAAACAATGATTTAATGTATAAGGTATTTTGAATGATATTACCGTTATAACCTTGTAAATTATTTTTAATGGTAATGATATTGATAACAGCTCTACCTCCTGCATCGTATTTAGCTGAAGGATTATTAATAATTTCAATACTTTTAATTTCGGATGAAGGAATAGATTTTAAAATATCAATGGATGAAATTTGCATTCCATCTAAATATATAATAGGGGCACCTTTTCCAAATACTGTAACCGCATCAGAGCTACTAACCATAACACCTGGAGATCGTTTTAAAACATCTAAGGCATTGCCAACGGAACTTAAACTAGTTTGCTCAACATTTACTTTTACTTTTTCGCCATCCATTTCAAACAAAGGCGCTTTAGCTACAATGGTGACTTCGTTTAAAGTATTATCTATTAGTAATGTTATTTGTCCAACATCAATTAATGTATCATTAGAAACTTTGTAAATAGGCATTATAAAATCTTTATAACCAACCGAACTAATTTTAAGCAGAAACGAATCCTTTACCAATCCATCTAACTTAAATTCACCATTTTGAAATGGCGCACCTTTTATAATACTTGAATCTTTAATAGATAAGACAATCACATTTCCAAACTCAACTATTTTATCCTTGTCGAAACTAACTTTACCCTTTATAGAAAAAGAAGTGGTTTGAGCTAATGATTGTATTGATGAGTAAAAGACAAACACTAAAACTAAAGTGGCTTTCTTAAAAAAAATATTAAATGATGTGCTCTTAGTAATTGTTTTTTCCATAAGCTAGTATAATACCATTTTATCTAAAAGTTACGTTCTATAAATTAAATAGTTTTTATTTATATAAACCTAATGAAATCTAATTTCTAAATACAGGAGTTTTTTAGGCCAATGCCCCTCATTTTCAGGTTTTAAACGTTTATTTTTTGACCAAAACAATCGATATTTAGACACCCCAATATTCATTAAATAATTCCCTATATCGGATTTAACTGAAATTTCGGTATATCCATGCTCAGAATAATAATCAGTTAACGATATTTCCGAAATATGATCCGTTCCGTTTCTAGAAACAAAGGACTGAATAATTTTTTTATAGTGACTCAAAACACTATCTGTTAATCCTTCATAATAAATTTGAACCACTGTATCCAATAATGCTAAACCTTTTCCTTTAACATCAACACTATTTATTGTATCTTTTTGTATACTATCTGTGGCGGATGTTTTCTTAAAATCATCAGATTTAGAATAAGAAGGATTTTTAGAATTTTTACTATAACTACTTTGAGAAGATTTTAGCTTTCGTTTTTTTCCTCCAAATGCAATTTGCATTTTTTTCTTCAAGGGCTTTAAACTAAATTGTTGTTTCACGCAACTTCCTTTAAAACAAATAAAAGGAAATTCGTGATGAATAGCACATGAACTAAACAATCCGCTTATGACTATTAAAATAAGTATTCGCAAAAAAATCAATTTAAAATATTAATCATGTATACTATTATATATAACACATTTAAGTAACAAGTACTATAACGTTAAAATATCAGGTTTATTAGTAATAATACCATCCACACCTCTTTTGGCTAATTTTCTTGCTTTTCGTGGATTATTCACTGTCCAAACATAAACCGTTTTACCTAATTTATGTATTTTTCGAATCACACGTTTGCTGCAAAATTTATAATACACATTAACGCCTTCCCAATTTTTAAAATCATCTTTATTAAAATGCTTATCAAAATTAAAACTCACTAAAGGCAAATTAAACACAATCAATTTTTGCAGATTAATGCTACTATCCCTTTTTGCTATATTCATCAAAGGTTCTTTTTCAAACGAATGAATAGTACTTATCCAACTTTGGGCATTGTATTTTGCGATTAGATCTACAATATGTTTTTCGATATTGGGGTAATAAGAATTTCCTTTTTTTAATTCAATTAATAATTTACAGCGACCGTTAATGAGTTGAATCGTTTCTTCAAATGTTGGAGGGCAGACGGCTTTGTTCTCGACTCCACTTCGACTCCGCTCAGTGTGACAGCTCGAACTGACAACAAGTTGTTTAAAGTCGATTGAAGACATGTCTTTTATCAATCCCTTCCCATTGGTTGTTCTATCCACACTTAAATCATGCATGATAACCACCACGCTATCTTTAGTTTGATGCACATCTGTTTCGATAACCGTTGCACCCATTTGAATAGCTTTTTCAAAAGACTCCAACGTATTTTCTGGAGCATAAGCACTGGCACCTCGATGAGCTATAATGATGGGGTTTTGGGAATAAATAGAAAACTGCAGAAAAATAAAAAAAAGGAAATATTTTTTCAACCACATAGGCACATAGAATTCAATAAATAGCTTCAAATATAGCAGTATATTTTTTAGTAAACATAGTCATCCCTCTCCTTCGGAGAGGGATTGAGGGAGAGGCTGTTCTAATCCCTAACCAATTCAAGATTTTCCATATTAACCGTCATTTTTAAAATACCGAAGGTGATGCTTACTTTTTCATCTTTCATAGATTCTACAACACCTATTTCAGTACTATTTAAAATTTTGACTTTGCTTCCAACTTTCAATAATGGCTTAATGCGTGCTACTTTTTTCTCAGCAAAATTATCGCGCTTATTTTGTTTAGCCAATTCTTTACGCTTATTGGTTTCGGCAGTAATGCCATCAATAAAACGTTTAATTACTGCTTTTCGATCTTCATTTTTATTCCAATCATCTAATAATTTTAAATACTTCTGACCGAAATCTGCTAAACGCGCCAATTCAATTTTGCGTTCTCGTTCTCTATCTATTTTATCTCTAAAATTAGTCGATAGTACTTCATATTTTTCTTTCGAAATTTTTCTTAAAAATTCTTCGTGCTCTGTTCGTTCAATGGCTTCTGCTAATTTTGTTTTTTGTTGTTGAACTTCTGCTAATAAAACATTCAAATCAACTTTATCTGTGTCAATTTTCTCTTTAGCTCTTGTAATTAAATCTTTTGGAAACCCAACTCTTTCAGCTACTTCAAAGGTGTAACTACTACCTGGTTCTCCAACGGTTAATATATATTTTGGATCTAAGGTTTCTAAATCAAACAACATACTTCCATTTGAAACACCGTGTAATTTATTAGCTAATAATTTCACGTTTGAATAATGTGTTGTAATAACTCCAAATGTTTTTGATTTTACTAATTCCTCTAATACCACTTCAGCCATAGCACCTCCTAACTCTGGATCTGTACCGCTTCCAAACTCATCCATTAACACTAAAGTTTGTGCATTCACTGTTTTCAAAATAGAAATCATATTTTTTAAACGTGCACTATAAGTACTTAATTCATGTTCAATACTTTGTGTGTCTCCAATATCAATTAAGATAAATTTAAAAAAACTCATCACCGAATTATCTGCCACACTTACCAATAAACCACTTTGCAACATGGTTTGCAACAAACCAACTGTTTTTAAAGTAATAGACTTACCGCCAGCATTGGGTCCGGAAATAACTAATAAATGATTTTCTTTATCTAAATGTAAGTTTAAAGGAACTGTCGTTTTTTCATGTTCTTTGTTTTGTAAATATAAAACTGGATGAAAAGCTTTATTTAATTTTAATTCAGAATTAGAAGAAATACTTGGTAAAGACGCATTAATTAATTGAGCGAATTTTGCTTTGGCTTTTAAAAAATCTAATTCAATTAACAATCCATCGTATTGTTTTAATTGAAATGCATATGGGCGAAGCGTATCAGCCAACTCTCGAAGGATACGATTAATTTCTCTGCGCTCATCGATTTCTAATTCGGCAATATCGTTATTAATACTGATGGTAGCACCTGGTTCTATAAAAATGGTTTTTCCGGTTTCACTTTTGTTATGCACAAATCCACTCACTTCCGATTTATATTCAACCAACACCGCTAAGGTTCTTCGACCATTAAAAAAACTTTCTTCATTATCTCTAATAAACCCTAGTTTTCGTAATTCATTGACTTGTCTATCAAACTTTACATCGCTCTCTCTTCTTTTCTCCGACAAATCTTTACGAATCTTTTGTAATTCTTTGGAAGCAGAATTTTTCACTGTCGCATCAAAATCAATAATGCGATCAATCTCAGCAACAATAATTTTATTATCCTCTAAATCATCTGCTAACTGAGATAAATAAGGCAATGTTAGTTTTTTATTTTTTAAAAAACGTATGGCAGTATTACTAATTTCGGTAGCTTGTTTGATTAACAAAAATTGCTCTTCGGTTAGCATACTACCTGCTAAACTTAACAAGGATGCTTCTTTTCTAAAATCCTGAAATTGAATGTCAGGAAAAAAAGAATCGCTACTGAATGTGTTTTTTAATTCAGAAACTCTATTTAATTCTATACTTAAGTTTTCGTGATTCTCAAAAACAGAAATTTGTGATGCTTTATTTTTTGCCCCGTTACTATGACAAAAATCAGTAACGTATTTTTTAATTTTATAAAACTCTAATAATTCGAGGGCTTCGGACTCTATGATATTCATTTCAGCAATAAAATTAACCTTTTATTTATATAAAAAAACGCTTTGAAAGTTTTGTAAACTAAAATTTTCCTTTATTTTTGATAGGTTAAATAAATTAATTATTTAAACACATAGTAACATAGAAAATATACAGTATTAAAAGTTAAATTTTTCATACAAAGTATCACTCTATAAGAAAAGCGAAGCTTTCTATATCAAACTTTAAAACGATATAAAACTATGTGTCTATGTGGTTAATTGATTTCTAACATTATTATAAATTAAAAACAAAAACCCTAAAGAAAGGTTTATTACAAAATGAAAAACGTAATTATTACAAAACTGGAAGAAATGCTTCAGCAACCTGAAGCTAGTGCTGTTGCTCACCAAATGCGCACTCTGCAAAAAGAGTATCAAAAGTTGTGGACAGCCGAATTTGAAAAAGCGAAACAAGAATTTGTGGAAGAAGGCGGCAAAGCAAAAGAATTTGAATATGCCAAATCTCCCGAAGATGTTAAAATTTCGGAACTGATTGACAAAATCGAAAAAAAGAAAAAAGAAGAAGATGCTCGCTTAGCAATTGAACAAGGTAAAAACTTAGTGATTCGCCAAGAGATTATTAATAAAATAAACGACTTAAGTCAAGTAAGTGATAATATTGGAGCTGCTATTAAAAAATTAGTAGAATTACAAGCGCAATGGAAAGCTACTGGCGCAGTGTCTCCTCACAAATACAAAGAGAATCAAGCGGATTATAGTAAAGCAATTGAAGAATTTAACTACAAATTAAGTTTATCAAAACAATTACAAGAGCATGATTTAAAACGTAACTACGAATTAAAAACGGAGTTATTAGAAAAAATCAAAGGCTTAAAAAATCAAGAAAACATTAAAGAAGCAGAACGCTTAATTAAAATTTACCGTAACGATTGGGAAGATATTGGACCAGTGCCAAACGATAAATGGGATGAGTTAAAAGGTAGCTTTAGAGCGGCTTTAGAAGAAGCTTACTCAAAATTAAAAGCACATTACAATTCGGTTGAAGAAGAGAAAGAAGCAAACTTAGCTTCAAAAAAAGCAGTGATTGAAAAAATAAAAGAAATCATTACTAAATCTGAAACAGCAAGCGGACAAGTTTGGAATAATTTAACCAACGAGTTAGTAGCTTTGCAAGTCGAATGGAAAGGTATTGGCCGAGCAAACGCTAAAGACAATGATAAAGTTTGGGCTGAGTTTAGAGAATTATGTGATTCTTTCTTCGAAAAGAAAAAAGCATTCTTTAATGTGGTTCACGAAAAAATGGGCGTGATTAAAACTCAAAAACAAGAATTAATTGCAAAAGCAAATGCTTTAAAAGAAAGTAATGATTGGCAAAAAACAGGTTTAGCTTTAATTAAATTACAAGACGCTTGGAAAAAAGTACCTCATGCAGGTGGTGATGAAACTAAATTATTCAATCAGTTCCGTGCTGCTTGTAACCACTTTTTTGATGCAAAGAAAGCGCATTTTGGTGCCATTGACGCAAGCTTTGACAGTAACTTAGTGGCTAAAGAAGAGTTATTAAAAAAATTACAAGACTTTAATTTATCAGAAGATTTAGCAGCTAACCACGCCGCACTAAAACAATTCTCTGCCGATTGGAATGCAGCAGGCATGGTGCCAATGAAGGATAAAAAACGTGTGAATGATGCGTTTTATAATCGCTTAGATGAATTGTATGATAAAATGAATGTAAGCGCTTCTGAGAAATTCATGATGCAATTTAAAACGAAGTTAGAGCGTTTATCTAATGGAGAAAGCCCTGAATTAGCATTAAAGAAAGAAGCAGAATATTTCAAAAAACAAATTGACGAAATTAACGGCCGTATTAAAACTTACGATAACAATTTAGGTTTCTTTAAAACAAGTAGCAAAGGAGTAAATCCTTTTATGAAAGAAATAGAAGATAAAATAAACGCTGAAAAACAAAAAATTGCTGAGTTAAACGACAAACGCAAAATGGTAATGGCAGAGTTGAATAAACTCAAACCTGCTGAAATGGAAGCAAAGTAATAATTAAAAAGCTATCACTAATGTGATAGCTTTTTTGTTTAAATTCGAGTAGTTTATAATGAAATATTATTTTGATAAAACATTAGGTTTTTTCATTTCGATGAAACCAAAGCATTACAATGGTATTACTACCGCTATTGTGACGGCTGGGTTAGGTATAATGGGTCAACCACTTTGGTTATCAATATTGATTTTCTTTTTTCCTAAACATGATTTTAGTGTATTTCAAAATCTTCATCCATTTTATGGAATAATTTTAATTATCGTGGGTCTTATATACAACTATAGTTGTTTGAAACATGAGAATAAAATTATTTATGATTCTACGAATAAAAATAATGTAAAAGATTTTGATATTATTCCAAGTAATGATTTTTACGAATTATGCGAATTACTAATTCCATTATTTGACGAAAACGACTATATCTTCAAGACCTATGGACCAAATTCAAGCGCAAATAGCGAAGGAGAATTAAGAACAAATCTTACACTTTGGGAAAGTACAAAACAAGACTATTTAGTACCAAATAATAAAATAATTCAAGAGTTAATAAAAACAAATAAACATTTAATTCCTCGAGAATATATAGACACATTTGATAAATTAGACAATCATATATATGCCTTTCAAAAACATGTTGAAAATAAAAGTATTGATTATAGTGATTTTCAATTTCCTAAAAATATTACATCAATAATTAAAGACTTTGCCTACTCGCAAAACATAAACAATAGTACTACAAAAACACAAATTGAATTTATAAAAACAAATTTAAAAAAAACATATTTTAATGAAGGCTATGTATTTGGATCTGCTGTTTTTACAACTAATAAAAACAAAGATTTTGACATTGTTTGCATTTTAAAAATTAATGATAATGATAGTCTTCTGAATTTCAAAAAAGAGATAGAAAAATTGAATAAAACATTTAAAAAAAAATACAGTAAACCTCTACATTTTACTGTATTTACAGAAAATGAAAATAATCAATACTTAGCTTTTTTAGATAAAAACAATCACAAAATTAAAATATAATGGGAAAAGATCTACATTCATCAATAATACCATTCATTGAAAAAACATTAGCAAGTCATAACAAAGTAATAGGTATTGAATTGATTCAAGACAAAGAGTTTTATATATATAAATTAAAAAGAAGCACACCTCTAAGTGACGTAATTGTTGTATTAAGTGATGATTACTACTTCGGTGATTATTCAATTGTAAAAAATCATAAAGTTTTAAAAGATGGAGGTTTTATTTTAATAGCAAGGCCTGAGGCCACAGAATATAGAGGGAATGATGAAGCAAATAAAATTGGAGCAGGAAAAATCGGAAAGCTTCTTGGTGCACTAAATTACAATGAAGTCTGGAACTATATACAACCTTCTGATAAAAATTAAATACAGTTAACACTACTCAAGATACATTAACAAACTTTAAATTAGACCTGTCAGGTTTATAGCACTTTTGCTAAAAACCTGACAGGTCTTTAAATTTCACATTGCAAAAACATAATCCATTAGCTACCTTTGTTTGACAAAAATTTTGAAAAACGAAGTACATAAAATAGCTAGCTGGATTATTTGTCCTGAATGTAAAGGTCGAGGCAAAAAAAGCCATAGGCTTCGCAAAAAAGTGCGACTCCATTATCAAAATTCAATTGCTGAATTTGAAAAAACAAATGGAGAAGGCCCTGCTCCTATTCCTCCTAAAAGTCCTTTAGTTTCTTGCATAAATTGTCACGGAACTGGATTAGTAATTTCAAATAACCCTCCAATAGCTGACACCAAAAACTACCCACATGTTGCTATTATTGGAGCTGGGATTGGAGGCGTAGCTTTAGCGGTGGCGTGTATGCATCGCGGCATTCCTTTTACATTATATGAACGCGATAGTAACTTCGAAGCTCGATCTCAAGGCTATGGTCTCACCTTGCAACAAGCTACTAAAGCGATGGAGGCATTGGGTATTTTATCTTTAGAAAAAGGAGTGGTTTCAACAAGACATGTGGTTCATAATACAGAAGGAAAAATAGTGGGTGAATGGGGCATGAGAAAGTGGCTACAATCAAATGAAAAAATATCGCCTCGACGAACAAATATGCATATTGCACGACAGTCTTTACGCTTAGTTCTTCTTCAACAACTCGGTGAACATAATGAAGTACAATGGGATCATCAATTAATTGATATAAAAGAAAGTGGAGAAGATGGTGTTAATTTAAGTTTTCAGGTAAACGGAAAAATAAAAAATGCTAAGGCAGATTTAGTAGTTGGAGCCGATGGTATTCGTAGTGCTGTGCGCAGCTTACTGATTGGTGAAGACAGCAGCCCTTTACGTTATTTAGGTTGTATAGTAATATTAGGTATCTGTCCATTGGAAGTACTCCAAGGCGTAGATAGTGAATTACTAGATTCAGCCACGGTATTTCAAACGGCTAATGGCAATGAACGAATTTATATCATGCCTTTTGATTCAAACTCCGTGATGTGGCAATTAAGTTTCCCTATGTCTGAAAAAGAAGCTAAGGAATTGAGTGCAAAAGGAACTCAAGCACTTAAAGAAGAAGCCTGTCGAAGAACACAATGGCACGCCCCCATTCCTCAAATTGTATCATCAACCATGGAAGCTAAAATTTCAGGTTATCCTGTTTACGACAGAGAATTACTCACCTCAGACTTATTAGAGAAATGCGGGAAAGTAACTTTAATAGGAGATGCAGCTCATCCAATGAGTCCATTTAAAGGACAAGGTGCTAATCAAGCTTTGCTAGATGCGGTGGCATTAGCTAGAGGAATTTATAAAGGCTGTAATCCCTTATCCAAATGGAGAGAAGTTGGAATCAGAAAAAGTGTATTAACGGAATTTGAATCTGAAATGTTGGAACGTAGTGCCACTAAAGTAAAAGATTCTGCAGCGGCGGTGCATTTCTTACATTCCGACATTGTGCTTCATGAAGGTGATGAACCGAGAGGGCGATGTGTAAAGAGAAAAGATGTGTAAAGATTTCCTAAAGTTTAAATGAGACCTTTCAGGTTTTTAGCAAATCGTGCTATAAACCTGAAAGGTCTTTTAGTTAAACAAGCTACTTACCAAAAGTATAGCGGCGTTGCAAAAGCATCATACATTGCCTACTTTTGTAATGAATTAATAATCACCTTTCGGTTTGTTCTCGACTCCACTTCGACTACGCTCAGTGTGACAGCTCGAACTGACAACCTCAAGGCAAAAAAACAAGAACAATGAAAGTAGAAATTTGGAGTGATGTGATGTGTCCGTTTTGCTATATAGGCAAGCGTAAATTTGAAAATGCATTATCGCAATTTCCTCATAAAGATAAGATTGAAGTGATTTGGAAAAGCTTTCAATTAGACCAAACAACGGTTACTGATCCAAGCTTAAATACGATAGATAATTTAGCAGAAAA
>Ga0066406_1000062_pt1 | contig 11171 bp, 9 predicted proteins | sample LakWasMeta8_HOW4_2_FD_59493 | JGI IMG/M metagenome (GOLD analysis project Ga0066406, IMG submission 59493) | Freshwater sediment methanotrophic microbial communities from Lake Washington under simulated oxygen tension - Sediment Metagenome 8_HOW4 | ecosystem: Environmental > Aquatic > Freshwater...
GAACCGGGGCGGCACTGTTATTGGGGCCTCGGTTATGACTGCTCATTCAGGAGCGGTAGATCTTAATGTTAAACCTAAAATGCTGGCCGCGATTGCTCAGAAGCACGGGGCGGCAATGGATATTTTTTGGAAAGAGAATTTTGGTTATGGTATCGATAAACTCACTCAAGGCGAAGCCGGGCACGTCAAAGCAGCCGAGAACGCTGACGCAATCCGAGATAGAATTGCTGCGGCACGACATGCAAGTATCGAGCGATTGGATGAGGGCGGAACTCAAACGCCGCCGGGATCTGCGAGAAGGGCAACAGGGATAAGATCTGCCGGGAGCAGTATGGTCGGCGATGTACTGTTAGAGAGCACTCATGGCTTGGAGCAAGAACAACAAGCTCTATTAGAGGCCGCTCCCATTGAGCAAACGTATCAAGAAGCATTGGCGCTGTACGTTCAAGCTAAACACGCCCAGGTTGAACAGATCGAGGATCGGATTGAAAACTTGATCGATCGTCAGCAAGCACGTCTACAACACACTCAGGCCAATACGCCCGGTTTGTTGTCCATGCCTAGCACGAAACGGGCATGGCAGGCCCAGCAAACACAACAGCAAGCACGTCTGCAAAATCTGCATAATCGTCTTGAGACAGTGCGCGAAATCAAGGACGGGATGGGGATTCATGCCCCAAAAATTGAGGAACTGGCCACCCGCAAGATGCGGGCGGAGAATCCCGAACTTGCGTCTGATTGGGATGCTATGCGCGAGGCGGCGCGGCGTCATCAAGCGCTCATGCGCAAGCAGGAGAGGGAGCGCAAACAAACCCAGGAGCAGCGGCAAGGCCGCTCACAATCCTTGGGACTGTCAAAGCCCATATAAACGATAGACCGGTTATCCAGGCTATTTATGTTGTCTTCACATCGAGGCGGCCCAAAGGACCAGTCCAGCCGCTATGATCGTCATGCCGGCGGCGATCAGATTCATGAGGGCCACGCGCTTTGCTTCGCGGATCGGCGCCGCGAACTGCGCGGATGCCGCTTTAATCTCGCGGCGAATCAATTCCGCCGCTGACTTAGCGCCTTCCTGCATCGTATTGGTCATAGCCTCGCGGCTGGCCGTCAGGGCCGCGTTGAGCGTCCTTTCTGCCTTATTTTTTGCATCATCGCCCCATCGGTGCGCAATTGCCTCAAGCTCTTCCTTGAAGTGATCTAGGATCTCTTGCTGGGCGGCTGCGCTGTCCTGCATCAATCGCTCATTGATGGTTTGAAGGATCAGGATTGGATCGTCGCGACCAACAGCTATGCCATGTTTAACTGCAATTTCCTTGATGGTTTCCTCGATCTTGTCAGTTGCCATTACAGCACCGCCGCGTTCTCAAGATGCCCAAAAATCTGTGTGCGCACGATCTTGAGCCTCTGTCTAGTCATGATGGTTAGCGATTGCATTGCTAGGGCTTCATCGAAGGTCAGCCGGGCTTGCAGCATTTCCGAGAAATCCCGTCCGTAGGTTTCTTCCTTGAGCGTCGGAATTTGGATAATGGCCGATACACGATCTTTGTTGTCTTTGTATGCCTTCATTTGTTCAAATCCCTTGCCTTCGTGCTCGATAGGTCCCCAATAAGGATTCAGCCAGACGACAAACACGCATTCATCCGGGAACTGGCCGGCCAATTGAGCAAATCCGCTTACCGTGTCCTGAAGGGCCTGGCCACCGGTGATGACGGTATGAACAACCATCTCATGTCCCATGTCTTTGAGCAATGCCGGCACTTGGTTGCTTATGAGGTAATGCGAGAGCGGGACGAACGAGCTGGCCCCATTGTCGATAATTACATCGCTTTTGGTCGGCGCTATCAGTTCAACCAGGGCATCGAAGTTGCGGGTGTTGATTTCATCGCCATCCATGATATTCAGACGACGCGCTTTTAATGCCTTATATCCCTCAAACGTCGCATTTACAGGATCGGTATCAATGCATAAAGGAGCTTGCCCCTTGCTTGCCTTGTATTGAGCAATTGCGGCCGCGATCATCGACTTACCGACACCCCCTTTTCCTTGCAAAACCATATGAATTTTAGCCATTAAAATAAATCCTCTTTGTTGGGTTTTGGATTGAATACGAAGCCAGCCTGAGAAGAAGGCGGTGTCGTTGTTTTTTGTTTTTTGCTTGTTTTTGATTTCGTATCGTTATTGGCAGTGGCTGTTGATTTATTTTCGGTCCTGGTTGTGCGGGCTGCCTGCGGTCGGCGTATCAAGCGGTTTACGTGGTTTAAGAATGTGTCGTAACCAAATTCGATCCGCTTGGTATCGAGCATGTTGGCCCATATCGTTTTAACTGCGTAGCCCGCATCTAATGCTGCCTGCACATCGTTTTTAACGGCCAAGAATGCCACCAAGTTCTTGTCTCGTTTTGTTGATTGCCGTTTTTTGACCCATTCGCCAAGTTGTTCGGGATAGCTTTTAGCCATATCGATTTTTCATCCATAGTTTTCCTATTAATTGTCAACTTTGTGTCATCTCAATCCGGTTGTGTTCGATTATATGTCAATTATACTTATTTTCGCTATATCGTCATTTAAATTATGATATTTTCCAGTATTTATGTATGATAAATCGAAATTTCAGTGGTATCATTTCTTGGCGTAACCGTCCGTATGGACAGGGCAGGATGTGTGAAGTAGGCCCACCCGCAAGTGGGATGTTCCTACTTCACTGGCCTTATTCGCGCTACGCACTCAACGGACATCCTGCTCTGCGAGGCTGGCCGGCTACCGCCGGTTTTAGATTGAGAGGAAACAATGGGACATAAAAAGAAAACACGGAAAAGCACTTCACCAATCAAGGTGTATTGCCTTCCGGAAGAGCGGGAGCAGATTGAAGCAAACGCTAGAGCGGCAGGGATGAGTCTGTCTTCCTTTTTGATGACGGTCGGACAGGGTTACAAAATCACAGGAATTGTCGATTACGAACAAGTGCGCGAATTGGCACGTATCAACGGCGATCTCGGCCGTCTGGGCGGCTTACTCAAACTCTGGTTGACCGATGACGTGCGTACTGCTCAGTTTAGCGCTGCCACTATTCGAGCCCTGCTGAACCGGATTGAGGCGACGCAAAATGAAATGGGGCAGGTCATGAAGGCTATAGTTCAACCAAGAGCTGAGTCATGAAATTTTTAGCGGCTAAAATTCTAAGGATAGTGTCTTGATTGCAAAGCATGTCCCCATGCGGTCGCTTGGTAAAAGTGACTTTGCAGGCTTAGCGGATTACATCATCGATGAGCAAGAACAAACCGAGAGATTGGGGGCGGTTCAGGTCACGAATTGCGAGGCCGGTACGGTTCAAGCCGCAATTGCTGAGACACTGGCAACCCAGCATCTCAATACTCGGGCCAAGGGCGATAAAACCTACCATTTACTGGTCAGCTTTAGAACAGGCGAGAAGCCCGGCACCGATGCCTTAAGGGCCATTGAAGAGCGCATTTGTATGGGGCTTGGTTATGGCGAACACCAGCGAATTAGCGCAGTGCATCACGACACGGATAATCTGCATATTCATATTGCAATAAATAAGATTCATCCGAAACGTCACACAATGCACGAACCGTATTATCCGCATAAAACTTTGGCCGAATTATGCACAATCCTTGAGCGAGATTACAGACTTGAGCCTGACAATCATATTCCGCGCAAGAGCGGTTCCGAAAATAGAGCGGCCGACATGGAACGCCATGCAGGCGTTGAAAGCCTGTTGGGTTGGATTAAGCGGGAATGCCTGGACGAGATCCGAAGCGCCAAGACATGGACGGAATTTCATCGGGTGATGCACGAAAACGGTCTGGAATTGCGAGAGCGTGGCAATGGATTTGTCATTGAGGCTGGCGACGGTACGATGGTTAAGGCCAGTACCTTATCGCGCGATCTGTCAAAATCGAAACTCGTGGATCGTCTGGGACAATTCGAGGCATCACCTCAGCGACAAGCCCAGGAAAAGCGACAATATCAAAAAAGCCCGATTCGTCTACGGGTAGATACTGTTGAGTTGTACGCCAAGTATAAGGCTGAGCAGCAAACGTCGACGGCGGCTCGTGCAGCCGAGTTGGACAAGGCACGGAAACGTAAGGATCGGCAGATAGAGGCCGCCAAGCAGTCTAGTAGGCTGCGTCGAGCAGCTATCAAAACATTGACCGAAGGGCGGTTGGTTAAGAAGTTGCTGTATGCACAAGCCAGTCAAGCGCTACGTAACGAAATACAGTCGATCAACAAGCAGTACCAGCGGGAGCGGCAAGGTTTCTATGATGAGTTCCGGAGACGTACATGGGCCGACTGGCTCAAGAAGGAGGCGATGCAGGGCAGTACCGAGGCATTGACCGCCTTGCGTGCCCGTGAGGCCGCACAGGGGCTCAAAGGTAACACTGTTAAAGGTGATGGGCAGGCTAAACCTGGTTCCGAAAAGCCTGCCCTGGACAATATCACAAAAAAAGGCACGATCATTTTCCGAGCAGGCATGTCAGCCGTCCGGGATGATGGCGATCGCCTGCAAGTATCCCGCGAAGCTTCCCATGAAGGATTGCAACAAGCCTTGAAGTTGGCAATGGAACGATACGGGAACCGTATCACTGTCAACGGCACATCCGAGTTCAAAGCGCAGATCATCCGAGCCGCCGTCGATTCGCATTTACCAATCACCTTTGTCGATCCGATCCTGGAAAGCCGGCGGCAAGCGTTTTTAATCAAGGAGAACAGTAATGACAAACGAACAGAACAACATCGAGACCGAGCTGGACGCGGCACTGGCCGCGCTGGATCAGGAGTCGCTACCGACCAGCACGCTACCCGATCAGAATCCTATGGCCGAGCAGGCGGCGGTCGAGGAACAGGGGTTAATGTTAGCGCCGGCGTCAGCCGGAAGCCCGACATTGGAGGCATTGGACGAGTCCCGCCGCCCCAAAGCCAGCACCGTTTGCGAGAGCTGTCCCAACTCGGTGTGGTTCGCATCGCCGGCGGAAGTGAAGTGCTATTGCCGCGTGATGTTTCTGGTCACATGGAGCAGCAAGGAGCCAAACCAGATAACACATTGCGACGGGGAGTTTCTGGGGCAGGAGTGAGTCCTGAACAAATCACTGCCGCTAAAAAATATATTAGCGAAAGAGAGCAAAAGAGGCTTAAAATTAGCAATATACCGAAGCATCACTTATATAATGGACATAAAGGAGCCTTCGCTTATGCAGGGATCAGAACTGTCGATGGTCAGGCTTTGGCATTATTGAAACATGGCGATGACGTTATGGTTATGCCTATCGATCAATCTACGACTAGGCGATTGAAGCGTGTCGGGATAGGCGATTTCGTCACGATTACCCAGATAGGATCGATTAAAACAACATCAGGCAGGAGTCGATGAACACATGAGTACAAAACACAATAATGCAGTGGGTCCCCAGGTACGGCGAAGAAAAAAAGGCAATAAACTGTTGCCGGCTTTAGGGGGGCTTTCGCTGGGCGGCGGGCTACAGGCGGCCACACAGTATTTCGCCGCTTCATTCAACTATCAAGATAGTCTGGGTGCTCACATAAATCATGTGTATGCGCCCTGGTCGATTTTGCAATGGGGATCGACATGGTACAGCCAGTATCCGAATGAAATCATGCAAGCAGGAAGTGTTGGTATGTTGGTTTCGACGACGGGTCTGCTGAGCGTAGCTGTAGCGAAAGTTATCGCTTCGAACTCATCGAAGGCAACTGAGCACCTTCACGGTTCGGCTCGATGGGCCGGGGAGAAGGATATTCAGAATGCGGGTCTATTGCCACGGTCGCGCACTTTTCTTGAAGCGGTGACAGGTAAAGATTCGCCATCCTCTACCGGCGTGTATGTCGGTGGATGGGAAGATAATAATGGTAAATTTTACTATTTGCGCCATAACGGGCCGGAACACGTTTTGACGTATGCGCCGACCCGTTCAGGCAAGGGTGTCGGACTTGTGGTGCCGACCCTGCTTTCATGGCCGGCCAGCGTGGTTATCACCGACTTGAAAGGCGAGCTGTGGGCATTGACAGCGGGCTGGAGAAAGAAGCACGCCAAAAACAAGGTTCTGCGCTTTGAGCCGGCATCGGTCAGCGGCGGTGTATGCTGGAATCCCTTGGATGAAATCCGCACTGACACGGAATACGAGGTGGGCGACGTACAGAACCTTGCCACCCTCATTGTTGATCCGGACGGCAAGGGTCTCGAATCTCATTGGCAGAAGACCGCTTTTGCGCTGCTGGTTGGAGTAATCCTGCACGCACTCTACAAGGCAAAACATGAAGGCACGCAGGCCACTTTGCCATCTGTCGATGCCATGCTGGCCGATCCTAACCGTGACATTGCCGAGCTCTGGATGGAAATGGTGACATACGGCCATTACCAGAACGGCGAGAACCATCCGGCCATCGGATCGGCCGCCCGCGACATGATGGACCGCCCCGAAGAAGAAGCCGGGTCGGTCCTTTCCACGGCCAAATCCTACTTGGCCCTGTATCGAGATCCCGTCGTAGCCAAGAATGTCAGTAAGTCAGAGTTTCGCATCAAAGATCTAATGAATCACGATGACCCTGTGAGTCTGTACATCGTTACTCAGCCGAACGATAAGTCCCGTCTGAAGCCGTTGGTGCGCGTGATGGTAAACATGATCGTTCGCCTGCTGGCCGACAAGATGGAGTTCGAGAACGGTCGCCCGGTGGCACACTACAAGCATCGTTTGCTCTTGATGCTGGATGAGTTTCCAAGTCTTGGAAAGCTGGAAATCCTGCAAGAGTCTCTGGCTTTCGTAGCCGGTTACGGTATCAAGTGTTATCTGATCTGCCAGGACATTAACCAGCTCAAGAGCCGTGAAACAGGATATGGTCACGATGAACAGATTACATCGAATTGCCACGTTCAGAACGCTTATCCACCAAACCGAATTGAGACGGCCGAGCATCTTTCACGCTTAACCGGGCAGACTACTGTGATTAAAGAGCAGATCACAACCAGCGGACGCCGAACAGCTGCTATGTTGGGGCAAGTATCACGCACAATTCAGGAAGTGCAGAGGCCCTTGTTGACGGCCGATGAATGCCTACGTATGCCAGGGCCGCGCAAGAATGCGACGGGTGAGATTGAGGAAGCGGGGGATATGGTCATTTATGTAGCCGGTTATCCAGCCATCTATGGAAAACAACCACTCTATTTTAAGGACTCTATTTTTCAAGCTCGGGCTTCTATCCCGGCTCCGCTATTGAGCGACAAGCTTATTCATGTGCACCACGAAGTGGAGATCACGATATGAATATCTTGAAACGCTTCACGGATAGTGTTGCGAGAGCAGGTATTGCCGCTCTGGTCGTCAGTGGGTGCGCGTATGCTGCCGGAGCACGCATTAACACAACGAAAAGCATTCCGGTTGGATTGTATTTGACTAGCAATGCTCAAGTAGCGAAAGGCGCCTATGTGCTGTTTTGTCCGCCACATAATGAAGTGTTCACAATGGCGAAGGCAAGGGGGTATATCGGAGCCGGGTTTTGCCCTGGCGGATATGGTTACATGATGAAACGCATTTTAGCGGCTAAAAACGACATCGTAGTGATTGATGAAGAGGGAGTACGGGTCAATGGCGATCTTCTTCCTCTCAGTGTACCCCGCAAGGTTGATATTGCCGGGCGGGCGTTGCCACATTTCCATGCAGACCATTACATATTAGGCGACGCCGAACTGCTGCTTATGTCGGATGTTAGCAGTACATCCTTTGACGGTCGCTACTTCGGACCTGTCGATCGTTCACAAATCAAGGCCGTGATACGGCCGGTTATTACTTTGTAAGGAGCGGGTATGAACCTATTTATTGCTGAAAAGCCCTCTGTGGCAAAAGCCATTGCCGGTGAATTGGGGGTTACTGGCAAAGGCGATGGCTTTATCCAGTGTGGGAGCGACAAAGTAACCTGGTGCTTTGGACACATGCTCGAACAGGCCGAGCCGGATGATTACACACCGAGTGATGTACCACGCGGCCAAAATGGCAAGAAGGTTTGGCGAGTTGATGAACTGCCTATCATTCCGACGACCTGGATACTCATGCCCAAGGATGATGCAAAGAAACAATTGGCCGCGATTGGTAAGCTACTCAAAGAGGCCGACGTAATTGTGAACGCCGGCGATCCCGACCGTGAAGGACAATTGCTTGTAGATGAGGTCCTTGAACACTTCAACAATACCAAGCCTGTACGTCGTTTCTGGGTGTCTGCGCAAGACTCTGTTTCAGTCAAACGTGGATTGGCCGCCTTGAAGGATAATACCAACTTTGCCGGCTGGGCTGATGCCGCCAAGGCACGGCAGCGTGCCGACTGGCTCATTGGTATGAACCTTAGCCGTGCATACACGTTACGGGCGCAACGTGGCGGTTCTCGCGCTCTTCTGACCGTTGGTCGAGTACAGACACCCACCTTGGCCCTAGTTGTTGCGCGAGATAGAGAAATAGAAGGATTCAAGCCGGTGCCGTACCACACTATTCGAGCTGAGATTCAGCATGCGGGTAGTTCCTTTTTCGCCGCTTGGAGGGCTAAAGAAGATCAAGCCGGCCTAGATTCCGAAGGCCGCCTTGTCGATACCGCTATTGCCAACGCGATTGTCGAGAAGATAGCTGGCAAGCCCGGCATCATTGCCGAGTATAAGCAGGAGGCCAAGACACAAAACCAGCCGCTGGCTTTCGCGCTGTCTGACATTACTCTATTAGCATCCAATAAATTCGGATACAGCGCTGAAGAAGTGCTGAATGCCTGCCAGGCGCTTTATGAAACCCACAAACTGACTTCCTATCCGCGTACTGATTGCGCCTATCTGCCGGAATCACAACACGCCGATGCAGCCGGTATTTTGGAAGCGATCAAATACGTCAATCCCGAGCTGGGCGGGATCGTGGACGGTGCCGATCCATGCATCAAGTCCAAAACGTGGAATGACTCGAAGATCACCGCGCACCACGGGATCATCCCGACGATGCACAAGGGTGGAAAGTCCGGCCTTAGTGACAAAGAGCGCAATATCTATGAGCTGATTGTTCGGGCTTACCTAGCTCAGTTCTATCCGTTGCACGAGTACATGCAAACAACCGTAGGTGCAGAAGTCGAGAGCGAAACCTTCACCGCGAACGGGAAGGTCATCACTCGCAACGGCTGGCGAGATGTGTTTCAAGAGGGTGGCGAGGACGACAAACACGATTCGGAAGAAGGCAACGGGCAACGCTTGCCGGCCATGAAGCAAGGCGACGATGTGACCTGCGTACAGGCCACCAGACGGGATGCCAAGACGAAGCCGCCGGCCAGATTTACCGAAGGCACGCTAACTCGTGCAATGGAGAACATACATAAATTTGTATCGGACCCGGATCATAAGAAGGTGTTGCGTGAAGGCGATGGCATCGGTACATCGGCCACCCGAGCATCCATCCTTTCGGAGTTAAAACGCCGAGAGTTCCTGGAGCTCAAGGGCAAGCATATTGTTAGCACGACATTGGGCCGCAGCGTCATCGATGCTTTGCCAGAAGTAGTGAAAAGCCCGGTTTTGACTGCCTTGTATGAACGAATGTTGAAAGGTATCGAGCAAGGCAATACCGAGATGGGCGCATTTATAGCCAGGCAAGAGAATTTTATCCGAGAACAAGTGGCGAAGGCGAACGAGGGAGCCGTGCGCATTGCCGGCGGTAAAGAGGGTACTCCAGTATCTTCGCTGCACAAGTGCATGGCGTGCGGTAGTGGCCTTTCACGCCGGCCCAGCAAAAAACCAGGGCATTTTTGGTGGGGATGCAGCAATTTCCCTACCTGCAAGCAAACCTATCCCGAGCTAAAAGGACGACCTGACTATAGCAAGGGCCGTGATAACAATGCAGTCATTAAGGGGTAAAACCATCATGAATAATGAAAATAATAGCAGTTCAAACACCGAAATCGAGATAGAGACCAAGCCAACTGACGCAGTGATTGAAAAGCTTAGCGACGCAGAAACGGCACCAGGCTTTGAAGTGGAGTTTGATCCAGATGAGGCCGAGAAAGCCGGCGCATTTGAAGAGGACGCTATCAGTGAATCAGACGCGTTAGATAGCAGTGTGGACTTAATCTCGGGTAGTTAAATATGGCGAAGAAATCTAATCCGGATCAATGGGATTTATTTAATGACTGGCTGGTTGTTGCTGATGCGCCGATATCGCTGGTTGTTCATTCACAAGAAGAGGCGGACTCATCAACGGTATCGATAGATCAGTCTCGCTATGTTCTCGCGTTACGACTCGCTGAAAAGCTCGATAAGGACGGTGAAATCACGACAAAATTCTTAACTGATGAGGCCAATCGCGCTTTCGGCGGAACGATGGCCGAAGGCGTTTATTCATCGAAAGACGCCTATGATGCGATGGAAACGGCATTCAACATCCATCTAGGCAACACCGAGAAAGCCGATTGGACTGAACAGGATGCCACATGGGCAACAAGCAAAACTAAAGAACTCACCAGCCGGATCCAGAAACTGCCCACGCAGACGCGGCGGGATGAGGAAATGGATGAGTTTCAGCAATTCAGCACACCGCCTGCATTGTCATTTGTCGCCAATTGGGTGGCAAACGTCAAGCCTTATGATGTGATGGGCGAACCATCCGCAGGGACTGGAGATTTAGCAATCTGGTCAAAGATTGCCGGGGCCGAAATTGTTTTAAATGAGTTATCGCCACGCAGGCAGGCGTTACTTTCCTCATTGTTCCCCCTGGCGAGACTGTTCAAGGAGAACGCGGAGCAGTTGGACAACGTACTACCACCCGACATAAAACCTTCAGTCATTGTCATGAATCCGCCGTTTTCTTCGACCGCTGGCCGAGTGCGGGGGCAACGCGACACATCGAACGGCGCTAGACACATCGAACAGGCATTAAAACGGTTACAAGACGGCGGCCGGCTGGTTGCTATTGTCGGCAATGGAATGGCCGCTGATCGACCGGCATTTAGCAAGTGGTGGAAGGATATAGAGAAAAAGTACAACGTACGTGCGAATGTCGGCATAGCCGGCAAGGAGTATGCGAAGTACGGCACGACGTTCGATAATCAAATATTGGTTATCGATAAAACCGGGCCGACGACTCAGCCTGTCTTAACGGGTAGAGTCGATTCGGTCGCCGATTTACCCAC
>Ga0066406_1000072_pt1 | contig 10352 bp, 6 predicted proteins | sample LakWasMeta8_HOW4_2_FD_59493 | JGI IMG/M metagenome (GOLD analysis project Ga0066406, IMG submission 59493) | Freshwater sediment methanotrophic microbial communities from Lake Washington under simulated oxygen tension - Sediment Metagenome 8_HOW4 | ecosystem: Environmental > Aquatic > Freshwater...
TTTAGTTATTAATTCAGTTTTAAGTTTTTATAAATCTTAAAAATTACTCGTTACTTATTTTTATAAATTTCTTAATAAAAATTTTGTCATCAATTACGGTTTTAATAATGTAACAGCCTCTAGCATAGTTTGAACTAGGCAATGTAATTAGGTTAAGTCCAATCACACCATTTTGTGATGGCTCTTCATAGATAATTTGTCCAGTTGAATTATAAATTAATACACTAAAGTTCATATCTTTATTTAAGATAATTGGCAATGTGATATCTGCATTAGTTGGGTTGGGAATAGGATTAGAAACAGAAATTTCATTTGAGTTTAAAGCACTACACAGTTTATTGTTATCAAGATTTTCATCCGTTATATCATTTACTTTTTTTGCATTAACGCAAGTGATATGATTAGTGCTTTGAACTTGAGTAGCTGTTTTTGAATTAAAAATATATGTGAAGTATGCATTTGGGATAAGGGTTCCTGTCCAAATTTCTTTAATATTTCCACCATCACTTACTTGGTAGTTCAATTCAATGGAAGAAGCAGGAATAGTTCCGTAATTGACGATATCAGTTTGTACAGTTACAAAACCGTCTAAGTCTTTAGAAGAGTTAACATTTAAAATAGCAATATCTAAAAATCGTTTTGTGACTGTTAAATTTTTAGTAATAGAGTTTTTACAGCCTTGTTGGTCCTGTAATAATAAAGATGCCGTATATATTCCAATGTTGTTGAAAGTTACAGTTGGACTTTGAATAGTAGTCGTAGGAACAGACGTTATATTCCATAAATAAAAACTAGCATTATTGATAGAGGGACTAAACGTTACAGGAGAATTAATATAGTAATAAGCAGCAGGATTAGTAGTAAAATCAACTATTGGCAGTGGATTAACAGTAATTGTTTTAGTTAAAGAATCTTTGCAACCAAAATTATTGACAGTCGTTAAGCTAACCGTATAATTTCCAGCAGTTGGAATACTAAGAGTAGGATTTTGAATGGATGAGAAAGGCGTATTATTTAATCTCCAATTATAGGATGAGATAATGCCGCTTTGTGCTATGGATGTGTTGATGGCAGTGACTGTATCTTTCGCGCAAAATGTTGGTATGGTAAAACTAGTAATGGGAGGATTGAAGATGGTTATGACTTTAGAGATACTAGAATTACAACCATTATTACCTGTTACTGATAAGGTAACCGAATAAACCCCAGAATTTGTATAGGTTTTTGAAACAGTGACACCACTTGCCGTGCTAGTTCCAAAATTCCATGAGCGAATGTTTGAAGCATTTGGAGCAGGAACAATAGAATTGTCTTGAAAGAAGGTAGATGTATTAGTGCAAGCTGAACTGTATGTAAAATCAGCTTTTACTTGTCCTTTCACAGCGATGATATTTGTTAAAGAATCTATACAACCAGCGTTATTGGTGGCAATTAATTTAATAGTATAATTTGCTTGGTTACTAAATAAATGTTTAGGAGAAATATTGTTTGAACTGTTAGCACTGCCGCTAGTAGGATCTCCGAAATTCCATAATAATGAAGAAGTGTTATAACCACTAGCGTTTGAGATTGAACCAAAAAATGAAGTACTATCGTTTTGACAAGATAAACCAACAGTAAAATTAACAGTTGGTTTAGGAAATATTTGTATAGTTTTAGTGATAGATTGACTACAGCCTGTATTTGTGGTAACAGTTAAGCTAATGGTATAAGTGCCAGTGTTAGTATAAGTATGGATTGGATTTGAAAGTGTTGAAGTATTTGTTGAAGATAGATTGTCTCCAAAATTCCAATCGTAGGAGGAAATTGTATTCCCAGAAGGCGGAATGGATAAATCTGTAAATGAAACAGCATTGTTTTTACAGCCAATACTAGTAGTGAAATTTGCCACAGGAGCTTGACCAGTAATACTCACATTAATAGTGTCTTTAGCTACACAATTGTTGGTATTAGTAACAATTACCGAATACTGTCCCGTATTATTAATTAATAAAGAATCATTATTAGAGCCTGTACTCCAGGTGTAGGTTAAGGATGCAGATGCTCCAGAAGTTAAGCTAATAGAATTCCCTGCACATAAAGATGAATCAGGACCGAGAGATACAGTATTTGAAAAATTATCTATTGTAATGTGGGCAGTATCAGAGGTTATTGAACAACCAAAAGAATCAGTGATTTTAACATAATAGTCTCCTGCTTGATTTATAGTAAATATAGAATCAGTTGAATTATCTTGCCATTGGAATGTGAAATCTGATTTTGGTAATTGCGTGTTCCATAAAAAGGAACTGTTTTGACAAACTGAATTTTGCATTGGCTTATTATACGAAGGAAAATTAACCATAATAGTATCTGAAGATATTTTTCCGAAAATATTAGTAGCATTTACCCAATATTTTCCTGATTTGTTAATTGATATAGTTGCAGTTGTAGCCCCAGTTGACCATTGATAGTTGGAGAAGTCTGTACTACTAGGGTTTAAAGTGAGACATAATTGCTTGCTTAAAGTTGTATCTGGACCTAATGAAATTTGTTTTGCATATTTATTATAAAGGTAGTTTTCAACTAGTGTAATGTTTGAAGCATTTAAAGGGTTATCATAAATAATAACTTCAGCAATTTCCCCTTTCCATACTCTACTGATATTAGAGCGGTCTCTAGTTAGATACTCTGCTTGCGTATTGCCAGTTGTAACTAAATTAATTACAGAAAAATTTGTAGGAACAAATGTGGTAAGAGGATTTATGGTATTGCTGTTTATAGAATTAATTCCTTGATAAACAAAGTTACTTGCAAAATTACCATCCCAAAATTCTCCATTTGCTCCTCTTGTGAAATCCAGACCAGAAGAATGGCCTAATAGAGGCCTATAATTAGAAGAAGTTCCAACATCTTCTTTTATAACCCAAAACACGGTTCGGATATTGTTGATTACATTAAATTGAAGGAAATCGTCGGTACCATCAAATTTAATTGTACTATGTCCATTCAATGATGCGTTTAATTTTGAGGGTTGTGAACCTGCCATGGATTGAGTGGCATGGTTTAAATTATTAGAAAGGTCGTAACATTTACTAATATCAGAACCAGATAATACTTCAACACTGTCGCCAGTTAGCCAAATAGATAAACCACTAATGCTTTTTGGCGTAAAACTCACCTGAGAATATAAATGATTATATAAACATATTAAGATAATTAACCAAACATTTATTTTTATTGATGAACGCAAAAAATTATTGTGATATAATTAATAATGATAACTTATTATTGTAAATTTACAACAAAAAAACACTATTAAAAATAATTTATTTAAAATAGGATTTGTTTTTTTACAATTGTCACGTAAATGAACCAAACTCTTTCTAAGAACATCATTCGGCAGTTTACGGCTCAAATTGTTGGAGTTATCACTGGTTTAGGTTCATCAATTATTACATCGCGTATACTGGGACCAGATGGAAGAGGCGATTTTGCAATATTAATAAATTCAGCTTCGTTTTTAAGCTTGATATTAGGTTTTAGTTTTGGTTCTGCGGTAGTTCATATTGTTTCTGCAAATAAAGCCCCTCTCAGAAATTTAGTAAATACAATTTTATTAGGCGTTTTGATTTTGGTTGTAGTTTGTTTTTTCGTTCTGCTAATATTTTTGTCGATAGATTCGTTTAATTTTTTATTTCCTAGTTCACAAAGCTTCAGTTTCAACTTACTCGCACTTTTAACGTTGTTTTCAACAATGATGTGTTCCATTTTATTTAACTCAATAATAAGTGGAAAAAAAATGTTTTTTCAGCAGCAAGTTAATTATTTTTGGATTGCAGGTATTTCTTTAGTTTTGTACTTACTTTTTTATTATCTCAATAATAACTCCCAAATAAGTTTTAAAAATTTTATTTATTTTTATTTAATAATAAATACACTCCCGTTAATTGGTATTTACTACATATATGTAAAGTATGCCAGACCTACATTTAAATTTAAATTATTAGATAAAATTCAATTTAAGTATTTAGCAAGCTTTTCGTTTTTGGCATATTTAGCTAATATACTTCAGTTTTTAAGCTATAGAATGGATTTTTGGTTTGTAAAATATTATTTTGGAAGTAATGATTTAGGGATTTATTCACTTTCAGTAAATTTGGCACAAATGCTTTGGTTATTACCTCAAGCTGTTGCAAGTGTTTTTTTGTCATATTCAAGTTCTGAACAACCTGAAGTGCTGATTAATCAAACCAATGTTTTATCAAGGATTAATTTTTTCATTATGCTAGTCGCAACAATTATTTTAACTTCTTTTATTGGTTTCATTATCCCACTGTTGTATGGAGAACAATTTACTAATGCCGTGTTTCTATTTCGCGTTTTATTAATTGGAATTGTTCCTTTTAGTATTACTACGATATTAGCTTCTTATTTTGCCGGAAAGGGAATGCAAAAAGTAAATTTGCAATGTTCTTTAATAGGTTTTGTAATTTGTTTAATATTTGACCTCATTTTAATTCCAAAATATGGGTCTAAAGGTGCTGCATGTGCCACAATTTTGTCTTATACAATTAGCACATGTTATATTATTTTTATATATTTAAAGCATTCTAAATCCAATTTAGCAGAATTGTTGATGGTGCAAAAAGAGGATATTTTATTTTTACAAAAAAAATTAAAACCATAATTACATGAATGATAATAAGGTAAGTGATTTCTATGATGATTTTTCGGAAAAGCAGATAACTACGGGCGTTTCCACAAGAAATATTAAAATACATGAGTTTGCAGTTAAATTTGGTTTAAAAAAAACAGATAATGTTTTAGAAATAGGTTGTGGTATCGGAACACAAACAGGTTTATTAGCTGAATATACTAAAGGTTTTGGAAAAATTACAGCGATTGATATTAGTGAAAAAAGTGTTAATTATGCGAAAAACGATCTTAAGAAATTTAGTAACATAAATTTCTTAATTGGAGATATTGTGCAAATGAAGTTAGATATTAATAATAAATTTGATGTTGTTATTTTACCTGATGTAATTGAGCATATTCCTATTGAAGTTCACAGCAAGTTGTTTTCTATTTTAAGATCTTTAATTAAAGATAATGGTTTTGTTCTAATACATATTCCTAATCCTAATTATTTAGAGTGGTGTCACGAACATACAAAGGAATTACTTCAGATTATTGATCAGCCAATCTATACTAATTTACTATGTTCAAATGTTTATCCAAATGATTTTTATATTCATTATTTAAAAACTTATGAAATTTGGACAAACAATTGTGATTATCAAGTTATTGTTTTAAAACCAAAATCTTTTGCCAATAATTTTTCCTTTAAACCAATTCAAGTCACTTTAAAAGATAGATTAATTGCTAAATTAAAAAAACTTCAATCTAAATAAAATTTATGCATGCTTTGTTTTTAGCTGGCTGGTGGCCTACCAAAGAGCATCCACTTAATGGAGTTTTTATTAAAGAACATGCAGAGTCTATTTCTAATTTTTCAAAAGTGACTGTTGTTTATTTACAGTCTGTTAATAAGTCTAAATCATGGTTTGATTTTCCATCAACAATTCACCAAGAAACAATTATTATTAATGAAAATCTACAAGTTCTAATAATAGATCTTGATTTAAAAATTCGAAAATTTGGGTTATTAGAAAGTCAATTAATTAATCTAATCTCGAAAATCATTAAAAAATTTGAAGTTTATCAGCCAATAAGTCTTATTCATGTTAATGTTTTAAATACAATATTAAATACTACAGTTGTAAAGAGAAGCGAGCGATTTAATTTGCCAATTGTTATAACAGAGCATAGTTCGTTTTATCATACTGAAATTTTTCATTTACCAGAAGCCCAAGTCGAAACTAAAAAGTTAGAGTTAATAAAATTGTTAAATATGCCCCAGGTGAGATTTTTATTGCCTGTGTCGACTCAGCTGGGAAATCTTTTAATTAAGAATTATTTAGTACCATCTCATAAGGTTAAAAATATACCTAATGTTGCTAATGATGTTTTTCTATCGATCCCTATAGTTGATAATTCTAAAACTAATTCTGTTGTTATTTTTGCTGCGGCCATTTGGAATCCACCGAAAAATCCAATTCTATTTTTTGAATTATTAGTTTTACTGAAGCAAAGGAATTACGAATTATATAAATTATTGAAAATATATTGGGCAGGAGAAGGCTTACAAATTCAAGAAGTTAAACAGTTTGTAAATGAAAAACTGAGGGACTTGAATATTACTTTTTTGGGATTTTTAACTAAGGCCGAAATAGCATATCAGATGAGTTATGCTGATTTTTTAATACATCCTACAGATGCTGAAAATTTACCGTGTATAATTATTGAGGGATTATGTTCTGGATTACCAATTTTGACTTCAAAAGTTAATGGAAATATTGAGCTTGTTGATAGTAGCAGTGGATTGCTTTATGAGGCGAAAGATTTAAGTGATTTTTATGATAAATTTATCGAGATGATTTTAAATCTTAATAAATATGATAAAGTTAAAATAGCATCAAATTCACGAGAAAAATACAATTCATTAACGATTGGAAAGCAAATTTTTGATGTGTATTCTAAGGTAATATGAAAAAGAATAACCACTCTGTTATAGATTCAACGTTGTCTTATATTGATAAAAAACATATTCTAATTTTTAGTAATAAAACATTGCATAATGCACCACGTATTATTAGAGAGATAGAAGTATTGAAAAATAATTTTATTGTTTTTACTTTAGGAGTTACTAGGCCAATTGATGATCAGATAATTCACCAAAATATATACACACAACGATCCTTTTTTGATAAAATATACAATAGAATATGTAGTTTATTGATTAGACTGAATATTATAAAACATTATACGCCAAGGTTTAATAAAATAGAACAGTTTGTTTTAGAGAATAATATCAGTACTATTATTATTCATGAACCAGTTTTTTTGCCATTAGTGGTTGTTTTGAAAGAAAAATATAAAATCAAAATAGTTTTTAATGCTCATGAGTATCATCCTTTAGAGTTTGAAGATCAACTGGGTTGGCTTGATACAGTAGGTGTTTTTTATGATGCGTTATACCGAAAGCATCTTTCTCAATTAGATTTGTTTGTAAATGTATGTCAGGGGATCTCCGAAAAATGTTTTAAAGAGTATAGTGTCTCATCAATTGTTATTCCCAACGCGGCATTTTATTCAAATATTCCTATATATAATGCCTCTTATGAAAAAATAAAAATGATTTATCATGGAGCCATATTGGAATCTCGTAAAATTGAAGAGATGATTGAGGTGGCTAGGATTTTAGGTCCTGATTATGAATTTGATATAATGGGAACATCTACAGATTTTAATAGTGAGTATTATAATAAATTACAAAAAATCATCATAGGTATTCCAAATGTTTCATTTAAAGAACCTGTAAAGTTCCAAAACATTATCCCTACTATTAATAATTATGATATTGGTATTTATATATTAAATCCAAATGGATTTAATAATGAAAATGCTTTGCCAAACAAATTATTTGAATATATGCAGGCAAAATTAGCCATTGCAATCTCCCCCTCTATAGAAATGAGAAGACTTGTAGAAAAATACAAATTAGGGGTTGTTGCTGATGATTTTAGTCCTGAAAGTCTGGCAAAAAAAATTAGAAGGCTTACAAAGCAAAATATTTTAGAATTTAAGAATAATTCCGAATTAGCTTCTAAAATTGAAAATGCTGAAAAGTATAAGGAATATTATTTATCCCAGATAAGCGCTTTATTAAAGTAGGTTTTTGCTAATTCAATATAAAAGCTTAATTTTCTAGTCTAAATTCTGCGTTGGTAGAATTAGGCAACTGTTATGTGTGGTATAGCTGGTATAATAACTCTCAATCCTAATAATTTAAGTTTAGAAAAGCTTAAATTAATGACAAACTCAATTGCTCATAGAGGACCTGATGGGGAAGGGCAATGGATTGACGAAAGTGGAAAGGTAGGATTAGCTCACAGAAGATTATCTATAATAGATTTGAACAGTTCTTCGGATCAGCCAATGCATTATCTAGACAGGTATTCTATTGTTTTTAATGGCGAAATTTACAATTATATTGAGTTGAAAGAAGAATTAGTTGGTAAAGGATATAAGTTTTATACAAAATCTGATACTGAAGTAATTTTAGCCTTATACGATTATAAAAAGGATAGTTTTTTGGATGAATTAGATGGAATGTTTGCTTTTGCTATATGGGACAAACAGACTAAAACTCTTTTTTGCGCACGTGACCGTTTTGGAGAGAAACCATTTTACTATTATCAAGATCAAGATTCTTTCTATTTTGCTTCTGAGATGAAGGCATTATGGGCAGCAGGAGTTCCGAAAATCCCCAATGAAAAACAGGTTTTTTTGTATTTGGCTTACGGTGCCCAAAATGATACTCAAAATTTGTCTAACACTTTTTTTTCAAAGATTCATCAATTAGAGCCATCACATTGTTTTATAGTTGAACAAAATAAAATATGTAAAAAGCGAAGATATTGGGATATTGATTTAAAAAATAGAGACAACGGCATAGATTTAACTTCTGCAAAATCAACATTTTTCGAGTTGTTTAATTTGTCAATCCAGAGAAGGTTGCGTTCAGACGTAACTGTGGGTTCTAGCTTATCGGGAGGCTTAGATTCTTCCAGTATTGTGACATTAATCGATAAGATTAAACCGGCATCTCAAATTCAAAAAACATTTTCAGCCAGATTTGACGGGTTTGTAAGAGATGAAGGAAAGTTTATGAAATTAGTTGTGTCTGCTAATAAAGTAGAACCACATTATGTTTTCTTAACTCCAGAACTTTTAATGCAGCAATTTGATAAAGTTGCGTATCATCAAGAGGAACCATTTGGAAGCACTAGTGTTATTGCTCAATGGGAAGTTATGAAGTTAGCAAAAGAAAATAATGTGACAGTGTTACTAGATGGTCAAGGAGCAGATGAGATATTAGCTGGCTATAATCATTTTTTTTACAACTATTTCAGTTCATTAATGATTCACAATAAGAGAGAATTAATGAAGCAAAAAGAGAGTTTTTATAATTTATACGGTCAAAAGTATGATTATGGGAAAAATCTAATGTTGCACTCATATTTCCCAAAACTAAGAAAGAATATTAGGGTTATTAAAAATAAGATTATTCAACCTGATTATTATAATCAATTTAATGCTGAGTTTTTATCTGATTATAAAGATTTGAATTATGGTAGTGGATTTGTAACGGATTTAAATAAAGCTTTGTATAATATTACATTTTCTGGTGGTTTACAAAATCTTTTAAGATACGCTGATAGAAATTCAATGGCACATAGCAGAGAAGTGAGGCTTCCTTTTTTGAGTCATAAACTTGTGGAATTTGTTTTTTCTTTACCTGATGAGATGAAACTTCATAATGGTTGGACAAAATTCATTTTGCGAGACAGTATGTCTAATTTCTTGCCAAATGAAATATGTTGGAGAAAGGAAAAAGTTGGGTTTGAGCCCCCAAAATATAAATCTTTAGCGCCTGAAATTGTTAATGATGGTAAACGTATCTTAGTGGACAAAGGGATTATAAAAAAGCAAACAAATTTAACAAATTTGGATTGGGAATACGTGCAGGTTAGTAAGTTATATAAATAGTAATGAAGAAAAAGCGGATACTGTTTGCAGCTGTTGATGTAGGATATAGGATGGGTTTATATTCGAAATTCATTAATGATAATTATTCAGATAAAATGTATGCCGAAACATTAAGTACTTATATTTCTCCGAAAAATCATTACCAAACAGCTTATACTTATGAATATCCTTTTCATTCAAAATCAATTATATACAGGTGGTGTAGATCTTTTTTGAATTTTATTTTAGCATTATTTCGTTATGATATTTTTCATTTTATATCAGGAGAAACACTTTTAACTAGAAAAGTAAGAAGATTTGAACTAATGATTTACAAACTTTTAGGTAAACGTGTGATAATGCATTTTGTTGGCTCAGATATTAGGAATCCAGATTATATTAAATGGAAAGAACAAAATATTCAACAATTTTTGCAGGGTAAGGACAATTTTCCAAAAACACTATCTTGGCAAAATAAATTGATTTTAGATGCAGAAAAATATGCAGATTTTATTTTGGTTTCAACTCCTGATTTAACCGAACTTATTCCTAAAGCTAAGTATTATCCAGTAGTTTTAGATCTTTATAAATACTTAGATGAATTAGATGCAATTAAGATTCAGAAAAAAGAAAAAGATGAAATTGTTATTCTTCATGCTCCTTCAAACAGTAAATTAAAAGGAACGAAGTATATTCATGAGATATTGAAGAAGATCGTA
>Ga0066406_1000074_pt1 | contig 10231 bp, 11 predicted proteins | sample LakWasMeta8_HOW4_2_FD_59493 | JGI IMG/M metagenome (GOLD analysis project Ga0066406, IMG submission 59493) | Freshwater sediment methanotrophic microbial communities from Lake Washington under simulated oxygen tension - Sediment Metagenome 8_HOW4 | ecosystem: Environmental > Aquatic > Freshwater...
ATAGCGACTCGAAAAGCTAGAACTGGAAATTGGGATGGAGCAGGAGAGTTGTGGCTGCAAGATACAAAGAGTTCAAAAAGAAAATTAGCAGGTAGAGCATGTTATAATATGGCCATTTTAGGAGAAATTAATGGTGATTTAGATGGCGCTATTGTTTGGGCTCAAAAAGCGTATGAGAATTATAGAAACAAGCTAGCGCTGCAATATGTAAATATGTTGCGAAATCGGAAACAAAAGGTTGAGCGATTAGATTACCAAATGGGTAATTAATCTTTTCTCTCCTGACACAATTCTACTAATACACCATTAGTGCTTTTAGGATGTAAAAAGAAAATCAATTTATTGTCAGCACCATGTTTTGGTTCTTTATTCAGCACCTCAAAACCTTCTGTTTTTAATCTATCCATTTCTTGGTAAATGTCATCCACTTCGTAGGCAATATGGTGAATTCCTTCGCCTTTTTTATCTATAAACTTAGCAATAGTACTTTCGGGGTTAGTAGCTTCTAAAAGCTCAATTTTGGTTTCTCCTAACTGAAAAAAAGACGTGCTTACTCCTTCACTTTCTACAGATTCTACCTTATAATGGTCTTTTCCGAAGAGTTTTTTGAATAAATCATTAGAGTTTTGAAGGCTTTTTACGGCAATTCCAATATGTTCTATTTTCTTAATCATAAGTGCTATTTTGCTCAAAAATAACAGATTTTTGGCAATTTGCTTAAAACTAATAAATCCTTATATTTGTAGCCTAAATTTATAACAATGACACAAGCATTAATCTTAGGTATGTTAGGCGGACTTGGAGCTCCTGAAATCATCATCATTTTAGTTATCGTTTTATTATTATTCGGAGGTAAAAAAATTCCTGAATTAATGAAAGGATTAGGAAAAGGTATGAAGGAATTTAAGGATGCTAAAGACGGAAATTCTTCTGAATCAACTGACGTAGAAAAAAAATAAATTCTTATTGAAAAACACTTTAAAAGCGTCAGTCTGTTCGATTGACGCTTTTATTATTTAATATATAAACTGTGTATACATTTACAACTATTAAAAATCTTCATGCTGATTTAAATTCAGGGAAAATTTCTTGCATTCAATTAGTAGAAGAATCTATAAAAGCCATTGAAGAAAAAAAACAGTTAAATGCTTTTTTAGAGGTGTTTAATGATTCAGCTTTAATTCAAGCAAAATTAGTAGATGAAAAAATTAAATTGAAAACTGCTGGTAAATTAGCTGGTGTTGTTATTGGTTTAAAAGATAATATCTGTTATAAAGGTCATAAGGTTTCTTGTTCATCAAAAATATTAGAAGGCTTTGAATCTTTATATTCATCTACCGTGGTTGAACGTTTATTAGCTGAAGATGCAATTATCATCGGCCGTTTAAATTGTGATGAATTTGCTATGGGAAGTAGTAACGAAAATTCTGCTTATGGTAAAGTATTAAATCCATTAAACGAAAAAACAGTTCCAGGTGGTTCTTCTGGTGGTTCTGCAGCAGCAGTTGCTGCTAATTTGTGTCATGTTACTCTTGGTTCTGATACAGGTGGTTCTATTCGTCAACCAGCTTCATTTACAGGAACAGTAGGATTAAAACCTACTTACGGAAGAATTTCTCGTTGGGGATTAATTGCTTATGCGTCTTCATTCGATCAAATAGGACCTATTACTAAAACAGTAGAGGATGCTGCTTTATTATTAGAAATCATGGCAGGTAAAGATGAGTATGATACAACGGCTTCACAAAAACCAGTTGGACAATACGTGAATGCTTTATCTGAGAACAAAAAATATAAAGTTGCGTATTTAAAAGAATGTGTTGAATCTAACGGTTTAGACCCTGAAGTAAAAAAACAAACTTTAGCTGCTTTAGATAAATTAAAAAATGATGGCCATACAGTTACTGCCGTTGATTTCCCATACTTAGATTTCTTGGTACCAACTTATTATGTGTTAACAACTGCGGAGGCTTCTTCAAACCTTTCTCGTTTTGATGGCGTGCATTTTGGTTATAGAAGTCCTAACGCTACTGATTTAGAAAGCACTTACAAAAAAACACGTAGCGAAGGATTTGGTAAAGAAGTAAAGCGTCGTATTATGTTAGGGACTTTTGTGTTAAGCGCTGGATATTATGATGCGTATTATAGCAAAGCCCAAAAAGTAAGAAATAAGATTCGTCAAAAAACACGTGAGATTTTATCTCAACATGATTTTATCGTAACACCGTCAACTCCAAGTACAGCTTTTGAATTTGGAAAAAATAGTACAGACCCCATCAAAATGTATTTAGAAGATATTTTTACGGTTCAAGCTAATATCGTTGGTTGTCCAGCTATTTCAGTTCCTAACGGAATGCATAGCAATGGTTTGCCAATTGGTTTGCAAATTATGGGACGTGATTTTGAAGAAGGTAATTTATTGAATTTAGCCAAACAGATTTAAATTGTTTAATAAAAAAAACACTTTTAAAACATGGAACTTGTCAGTTCGAGCGAAGTCGAGAACTTTATATTCGCATCTCGACTACGCTCGATGTGACAAAAAGAATATTGTTTTAATAACTGTTTTAATTATTTTATTTTTTCAAAATTGTGCTCCAACACGATTTGTAAAACCTTTAGCGAAAAACCAAAATGCTATTTCTGCTAATTTAGGTGGACCATTAATTCATTATGGTAAGGCAGTTACCCCAATTCCTTTTACATCCTTTATGTATGGCAGAGGAATCACTAACTCAACTACTGCTTTTGCATCAATTCATACCACTGCCATGTTGTTTGGTAATTTTCAAACAGATATTGGTGTGTGTCAACGATTATATAAACATGATAGTTTGAAATTTGGAATTACCGTAAATCCAGCTGTAAATATGGTGTATGATAAATGGAATAAAAATTTCAGAGCGTGGCCACAGTTAGATGTCAATATTTATAAAGATATTTTAAAAGATAAAGCATTTGTATATATAGGTTTAACCAATTGGTTTGAATTGTCAGCTAAAAAAGCGCATGGCGAAACTCAAAAAAATCATGCGTTAATTAATCCACATATTGGAATGACTTACAATACAAAAAAGTGGGGCTATACTTTAGAATGTAAATTTTTGCAAATGAATAAAAAAAATATTCCTAATGTGGTGGATTATGTTGGTATACAACAAAAAGGAGCAGTTGGTATTTATTTAAATTTTACTAGAAGATTTTAATTAATGAATTTTTTCAAAAAAAATATAGATAATCTGAATAGTCACGCTGACTGTCACTTCGAGCGTAGTCGAGAAGCAGCATCTCAAAAGACCCTGAAACGAGTTCAGTGTGACGTTAAAGTCTTTATGTTTTTTGTCTTGTTATTGTTTTCATCTTGTTTGAGACTAGATCATAATTTGTATAATTTGGAAGATAAAATCACCGAATACAAATTAGATAATTACACAGGCGAACAAGATTTTATTTTAGATAACTCCTATCATATTCCTGATAGCTTAATTCATCATTTTACGTTATCATCCAAGGGACCAGAAGATAATAATGCTACCACTATTCATGCTATTTACATTGGTAGTATTTCTAAAATACAAACCGATACTGTGATTATGTATTGCCATGGTAATAAGTGGCATATGGATTTTTATTGGCAACGCGCTAAACTTTTAGCACACACGTCTGGTAAAAATAAATACGGTGTGTTAATGATTGATTATAGAGGCTACGGATTAAGTGAAGGTGAACCAACTGAAGATGGATTGTATGCCGATGTGGATGCAGCTTTACAATGGTTAAAATTAAAAGGGTTAACTAATAATCGTTTAATGATATATGGTTTTAGTATGGGTTCAGCACCAGCTTGCGAACTCTCTAATAAACCAAGAAGCATGACGCCTTCTAAACTTATTTTAGAAGCACCATTTGCATCTGCAGATGTGATGGCAAATGATGCGAGTGGATTAAATATGCCAGGCTCTTTTTTTACGAATTTAAAAATTGACAATGCCGAAGAAATTAAAACAATTAACCAACCTTTTTGTTGGATACATGGAATCAATGATAATTTTTTAAATATCAATACGCATGGCGAAGTGGTTTATAAAAATTACAATGGAATATATAAAGAAGCTCACAGAATACCAGGCGCCGATCATGGAGAAATACCTGCAAAAATGGGCTTTACCAATTATTTAAATACATTAAGTACCTTTATAAAAAAATAGAAAATGGCAATTACAATCGATAGCGTTATAGACGCATTAAAATATGTAGATGATCCAGATCTTAAAAAAGATTTAGTGACTCTTGGAATGATTAAAGATGTAGTAGTAGATGGAAAAAATGTTTCGTTTACAGTTGTTTTAACAACTCCTGCATGTCCGATGAAAGACATGATACACAATGCTTGTGTGAATGCAATTAAACATTACGTTGACAAAGAAGCGATTGTGAATGTGAACATGACGGCTAATGTAACATCTACACGCGATAAAGATTTAGGAACCTTATCGCAAGTAAAAAACATTATCGCTGTTGCCTCTGGAAAAGGCGGAGTAGGTAAATCTACTATTTCAGCAAACTTAGCAGTGGCTTTAGCTAAACAAGGTGCTAAGGTTGGTTTAGTGGATGCCGATATTTATGGACCATCTCAAACTATTATGTTTGATGTGCAAAATGATATGCCAGGTAAAGGTGAGTACGAAGGTAAACCAAAAATGAAACCAGTTGAAAGCTACGGAGTAAAATTAAACTCTGTTGGTTTTTTAGCAGGTCCAGATCAGGTAATTGCTTTACGTGGACCAATGGCATCAAAAGCATTAACGCAATTATTTACAGACACCGCTTGGGGAGAATTAGATTATTTAATCGTTGATTTACCTCCAGGAACTGGCGATATACAAATTACTTTGTGTAGTACAGTGCCAATTACTGGAGCAGTGATTGTAAGTACTCCCCAACAAGTTGCTTTAGCAGATGCACGAAAAGGAATTGCATTATTTAAATTACCTGCTTTAAACGTTCCTGTTTTAGGGATTGTTGAGAACATGGCTTATTTTACACCAGAAGAATTGCCAGATAATAAATATTATATTTTTGGTAGAGACGGTGCTAAAAATTTAGCAGCAGAAATGAATTTACCTTTATTAGGACAAATTCCTTTAGTACAAAGTATACGTGAAGCGGGTGATGCAGGCCGACCAGCTATTTTACAAGAAACAACACCACAAGCTTTAGCGTTTAGAGAAATGGCACAAAATATTGCACAGCAAGTAGCGATATTAAATGCTAATAAAGTAAAAGAAAAACCAGCGACAGCTTAATAATAATCGTTTAAATATGAGTGATATTTAGTGATTTTTTTGTAACTTAGAATAGTGAAAAAAAAGGAAATTGGACTTAGCTTTGTTATTGATAAGCTAACAAATAGTATAGAAAATGTTGTTTCGGGTGACAGTTTTGCTACCGAGGTTTCTATTTTGACACTTGGTGATTTAAAGAAAATAACTAAAAAAGAAGGTTGGGATTTTAATTGGAAAGAAGAATATAAAAATCCCATGAAGGAATTATATAAACTTTCGATTGTAAGCAGTCCTCAGGTTATTCAAGGTTTAATTAGCTTAGAGATTAAATCAGATCATGTTTATATGCACTTAATTGAAAGTGCTCCTTTTAACAAAGGAAAAACTAAAATCTATTCGGGTGTTGCTGGAAATTTAGTTGCTTTTGCTTGTAAACTATCTTTTCAAAGAGGTTTTGAAGGTAATATTTCTTTTTTATCCAAAACACAATTAATTGAGCACTATGAAAAAACACTTCATGCGAAGCATTTTGGAGGAAGGGTGATGATTATTGAAAATCAAGCCGCTTTAAGGTTGATTAACAAATATTTTAAAAACTATTAAAATGAAAACAGGAAAAAATAAACTGGATGTTGATGTTATAGGCGGCTTAGGGGAGTTAACTATTGCAGAAGAAAAAGCCTTGAACGATTATTTTAAAAAGCAAAAAATAAAGGCTAATAAAAAGAATGTTTCTAAGGTTTCTCCAAAAGTAGCTGCTTAATTAAGATATTGCTTTTAGAGAAATGGCACAAAACATTGCGCAACAAGTAGCAATATTAAATGCTAATAAAATAAAAGAAAAACCAGCGACAGCTTAGTGTAAATTATAAATAATTAAAAAGCTCTTTCAAATATTTGAAGGAGCTTTTTTGTTTTTTGCAAGGAGGGTGTGTTATAAGTTGTAGGGCGTACAATGCTTGGCTTTCACGTGTCTGCATACAACACACTAATATTTACTAACTCTAATATTAATTTCAGTTATTTCAACCACGGTTTCCGCATTAATATTTTCTATATGAGTTTTATTTATGATATAAGTTATATTGTTGTAGAATACATATTTAACATATTTGTCATTTCTAGTTGCGTATTGTGCTTTCAATTTATTTATGTCTTTGCAGATATTTGTCAGTAAAATTTTATCTCCAAACTTAATGCTATCTTCTGTCATAAAAGGCGCCCGTTTACCATTTATACAAATTGTTACTACATAATGTTTTTTTGTAGTATCGTAATTGTTTGTAAATCGAAATGATATTTTTTCTTTTTTGAAGTTAAATTCTTTAGTCTGATAACTTATGCAACCACTGTCGATAGTTTTTGCAGAACTTAAAGATGTTTGGATTTCAGGTCTTGTCTTTAACGCTTTATAGTAAATACTTTCAGGGAAGTTCTCTATTGTCAGTTTTAAAATGTCATCATTTCTTAATGTAATCTGAGCAATAATGTTAAACTTACTGACAAACACAGAAATAAATAGTATAAAAAAAAGTTTATTCATGAATTAGTTTGTCTACTGAGTTGTCACGCCCTATTACTTATAACTAACTTATACCCGATAAAAACTTCGTTTACCTCAATCTAATTTGTTAGATAACCGAAACTGAAATCGAAAAGCAATATTTAAATTTATTGATTAAAACTTAAATAACGAAATAATTTAAAAGAGGCTGTTTAAAAGGATTCAATAGTCATGCTGAATTTATTTCAGCATCTCTAATGTTTGTTTTACTAGAATGAGATTCTGAAACAAGTTCAGAATGACAATAAAACGTTCTTTTAAACAGCCTCTTCCATTTTATGATTTAACTTTAAATTTTACAGAAGGAATAGTGATGAGTGTTTGTTTTGGAGTTAATACTTTAATGTTATCAATATAAGCAATCTGTCCTGTGCGCATATTGCCTAAAGCAGTTTTTGCTTCTGGAGATAAATTATTATTTAAACAAGTATATGTTCCGCCACCTTGCACTAATACTTCAAAACTCTTCACCACAAAATTTGCAGGGAACATAAATCCTACTGATTCAGCTCCAAATCCGCCCACTTGTTTTAATTCAGTTTTGCTAAACTCTAAATTAGTGGTTGCTAATTTGCCGCCCATTTTTAATACTGGAGGTGGAATCTCTTTTACTCTAAATACTTTCACTGGTCCTTGTTGTTGGTAGGTTCCATTTATTTTAGCAGCAACGGTCACACTGCAAGTTCCTGAATTTTTTGCAGTCACAATATATTTACCTGCGCTAGTTAATTTAGCATCTGCACCACAACCATTTATTGTTAGTTTTAAATCTGCTGGAGAAAAGCCTGCACAGGTAGCGCTTACAGGGTTTTCAATTCCTGCGTAAAATATATTCATATTATCAGCCGCTACGGCGCTAAACGGAGGAGCCACTGTATACTCATAATTAAAATTATAGTATTCGTTTTCACCTCTTGCATTTTTGTATTTAATCACTCCTTTCAATTCTTTTTGTCCTACGGTGTTTGTCATGGCTTCATAGGTTCCCATGCCATCTTTAATTGCTAAAGGTGTTCCTGGGGCAATTAATTTTTTTGCTGCTGTATCATAAACACCACCTACTAAAACTTCCATACGGTCAGGAGTAAATTCACTACTTGATGCCCCTAATACAATGTTGGCTTTAAATGGTTGGCCTGATAATACATAAGCACTTGGCGCTACTACATCGGCATGTAATTTATCGGCCTTAAATAAAAATTTACTAGATGCAGCGGCAAACGTATGTAAAAATTCAGATTCTAAATTTTTCATATCAGCTTGTATCTTGTCTAGGTTAGTAATTACAGCCGCTAAAGGCATGTGATAAAAATTTTCTAATTCCCAATTCAATTTAATGCCATCCTTTTCTAAATTTCTATCAATAGGTTTAATGGTAGATAGTTTTTGTTTTAAGGTATTGATAGTTGCATCATCTAGTTTGGTTTTTGTGTTTTTCTGCATATTATCAATTAAACTCAATAAATCAGTATGCAAAGTAGTAAGCTTTAATCTCAGGTCTTTTGCTGAGTATTTCGAATCAATTGGTTTTGTTTCATCTGAGCCAATGAGTAAATAGGTGGGTGTATCATAATCGTCCAACTTTTCCATAAAACGTAATTGTGATGTGTCGCTTTTAGAAATACCTTCTGTTTTTCTGGCAATAATCACTTTCATACTGTCGATGTAAGCATCAACAATTCGAATACTTTTTTGAGTTTCAATCGATTTTAGTAAATAAGGTTTTGCTTCAAAATTGCCATCATTCACATAAGCTTCAAAAGCCTTTTGAATACGAGAATTGTTTTCATCTAAGATAACTTTTGATTTACCAATGCTTTCATCTACCATCACAAATCCTTGTAAAATTTCTTTAGATACGTTAAGGGCTAAAAGGGCTGTGAGTACTAGGTACATCATGCCAATCATCTTTTGTCGGGGTGTTTCTTTGCCTGAGCTCATAGTAGTGGTTTTTAGTATAGGTTAGTGTTTGTTGGTTAACTTTATAACTACAGATGAAAAAAAAGTAACAATGGTTTATAAAAAATATTTTAACCCCTTAATTATTTTGTTAGCATCCTTATCTTTGTTTAAACAAAAAATGTATGCAAGTATTTAAGTTTGGTGGCGCATCGGTTAAAGATGCAGATGGAGTGAAAAATGTAGCGGAAGTTTTAAAACAATTTCCTTCTCAAAAAATATCAGTGGTGATTTCGGCTATGGGCAAAACCACTAATGCACTAGAGCGTTTAGCAAAAGCTTATTTCTATAAATTTGAAAATGCAGAGAAAGTTTTAGAAGAAATTAAATCCTATCATTTTGATATTTGTCATCATTTATTTCCTGCTACATCTCATCCTATTTACAACGACTTAGAGAATACGTTTGTAGAGTTGTATTGGATTATTGAAGATGAGCCCACGCAAGGTTTTGATTTTGAGTACGACCAAATTGTGAGCATGGGCGAAATTATTTCTACAAAAATTGTTTCGGCTTACTTAAATGAAATTGGATTAAAAAATAAATGGATAGATGTTAGAGGAATAATTCAAACAGATAATAGTTACCGTGAAGGAAAAGTTGATTTTGAATTAACAGAGTCTTTAGTGAAAAGAGATTTACAACCAATTTTTAATTTGTTTGATATCATCGTTACACAAGGTTTTATTGGAGGCACTTCCGAAAACTTTACAACTACGTTAGGGCGTGAGGGTTCTGATTATACAGCCTCTATTTTGGCATATTGTTTAAACGCTAATAACGTCACTATTTGGAAAGATGTACCAGGTGTATTAAATGCCGATCCAAAATGGTTTTCACACACCAAAAAAATCGATGAGTTATCATATCATGATGCCATTGAATTAACGTATTATGGAGCCACGGTTATTCATCCAAAAACAATTAAGCCTTTACAAAACAAAAATATTCCTTTGTATGTAAAATCTTTTTTAAAACCAAAAGATGAAGGTACTGTTATTAGAGATGGTGAAAAGCGTTTAAATATTCCTTCCTATATTTTTAAAATTGATCAGGTATTAATTTCAATTCAACCAAAAGATTTTTCGTTTATTGCCGAAGATAATTTGAGCGATATTTTTGAAGTATTTTCAAAACATGGCGTTAAAATTAATTTGATGCAATTGTCGGCTATTAGTTTTTCTGTTTGTTGCGATGACCATTCTGAAAAAATAAAAGCGTTAGTTGCTGAGTTGCAACAACAATTTAAAGTGTTATATAATTCAGGATTAGAATTAATGACGGTTCGTTATTATACCCAAGAAACATTAGATATATTAACGACTAATAAAATTATTTTATTAGAACAACGTAGTCGATTTACCGTTCAAATGGTGATGAAGAATGAAATTGCAGAATAATTTATATATTTAATTAAACTTTA
>Ga0066406_1000075_pt1 | contig 10225 bp, 8 predicted proteins | sample LakWasMeta8_HOW4_2_FD_59493 | JGI IMG/M metagenome (GOLD analysis project Ga0066406, IMG submission 59493) | Freshwater sediment methanotrophic microbial communities from Lake Washington under simulated oxygen tension - Sediment Metagenome 8_HOW4 | ecosystem: Environmental > Aquatic > Freshwater...
AAAAAAGAAGAGGTAATGAATATTAAAAATAATATGTGTTTCACGGTATAAAAGTACCCATTTTTCCATTAAAATCCTTAAATTAGCGCTGTTTTTTAACGAAAATTAAAATGGACAAATTTTCCTATGTTGGCACAAGCGATGTAAACGCTATTGAGAGTTTATTTTTGCAATATTCCCAAGACCCAAATTCTGTTGACGCATCATGGCGCGATTTCTTTAAAGGCTTCGAATTTGCTCGTACATCTTACGAATCAGATGGTGGAGCAATTCCTGAAAACGTAACTAAAGAATTTAAAGTACTTGGTTTAATTAATGGTTACCGTCAGCGCGGGCACTTGTTTACTAAAACAAATCCTGTTCGTCAACGTCGTACTTACGAACCAACTTTAGCATTAGAAAACTTTGGTTTATCTGACAAAGATTTAGAAACTGTTTTTCAAGCTGGTAGCGAAATTGGAATTGGAGCAGCTAAATTAAAAGACATTATTGCTCATTTAGATTGCACCTACTGCCAAAGTATTGGTGTAGAATATTTATACATGCGTGAACCAAAAGTTTTGAAATGGTTACAAGAGCGCATGGAAAAAAACAAGAATACTCCTTCTTTTTCTGTTACAGAAAAAAAGGTGATTCTTAAAAAATTAACTCAAGCCGTAGTTTTCGAAAATTACTTACATACAAAATTTGTCGGTCAAAAACGTTTCTCTTTAGAGGGCGGCGAAGCTGTTATTCCGGCAATGAATACGCTAATGGAACATGGTGCTAATTTAGGTATCCAAGATTACGTGATTGGTATGGCTCACCGTGGGCGCTTAAATGTGTTAACGAATATCATGAACAAAACGTATAAAGATGTATTTACTGAGTTTGAAGGCAGACCAAGTGAAGACTCTTTATTTGATGGAGATGTAAAATACCACATGGGTTATTCATCCGATCAATTAAGTGATGATGGTAAAAATGTTCACATTAGTTTAACGCCAAATCCATCTCACTTAGAAACCTCAGCTGCCGTAGTTCAAGGTATTGTTCGTTCAAAAATTGACAGCCGTCATAATGGCGATAATTCAAAAGCATGCCCTGTTATTTTACACGGTGATGGTGCTATTGCTGGTCAAGGTTTAGTATATGAATTGGTTCAAATGAGCCAATTAGATGGTTACAAAACTGGTGGAACAGTTCATTTTGTGATTAATAATCAAGTTGGTTTTACTACTAACTTCTTAGACGCTCGTTCATCTACTTACTGTACAGATGTTGCTAAAGTTGTATTAAGTCCTGTGTTTCACGTAAATGGTGATGACGTAGAGGCTTTATGTTTCATTTCAAAATTAGCAATGGAGTTCCGTCAAACCTTCCACAAGGATGTATTTATTGACGTGTTATGTTACCGTAAATATGGTCACAACGAAGGTGATGAGCCTCGTTTCACTCAACCATTATTATACAAAGCAATTGCTGCTCATGCTAATCCAAAAGATATTTATGTTGAAAAACTAAAAGCAGAGAGTGCTGAATTAGCAACTGAAGCGAAGGTGATGGAAACTGCTTTTAAAGCTGAGTTAGATGCCAATTTAGATGAAGCAAAGAAAACAGAAAAAGCTAAAATTACCTCTTTCTTAGAGGGAAATTGGAAAGGCGTTAAAATGGCTGGAGCATCGGATTTTGATAGCTCTCCAAAAACAGCAGTTGATGAGAAATTATTTTTAGAAGTTGCTAAAAAATCGACTGAGTTACCAAAGGATAAAAAATTCTTCAATAAAATTCAAAAGTTATTTGACGATAGAAAGAACATGATTGCTAACGACAATTATGATTGGGCTATGGGAGAATTATTAGCTTACGCTACTTTAATGAAAGAGGGTCATCCAGTTCGTTTTAGCGGACAAGATGTAGAGCGAGGAACTTTCTCTCACCGACATGCGGTTATTAAGGTTGAAGATAGTGAAGAAGAATATACACCGTTAAATAATATTGATGCTAAAGTAAAATTAGAAATCTATAACTCATTGTTAAGTGAATATGGTGTTTTAGGTTTTGAATATGGTTATGCATTTGCAGCGCCAAATACATTAACTATTTGGGAAGCACAATTTGGAGATTTCTTTAACGGAGCTCAAATTATTATTGACCAATATTTAACGTCTGCCGAATACAAATGGCGTCGTATGAATGGCTTAGTAGTATTGTTGCCTCATGGTTACGAAGGACAAGGACCAGAGCATTCAAGTGCTCGTATGGAACGTTTTTTACAAGCGTGTGCTGAGAACAATATGCAAATCATCAATGCAACTACTCCTGCTCAACAATTCCATGTGATTCGTCGTCAGTTGAAACGTGATTTCCGTAAACCATTAGTATGTTTTACTCCTAAAAAATTATTACGTTACCCAAGCTGTGTAAGTAAGTTAACAGACTTTACTAAAGCAAATTTTCAAGAAGTATTAGATGATAATATTGATGCTAAAAAAGTAACACGTGTTGCTTTTTGCTCAGGTAAAGTATATTACGATTTAATTGAGCGTAGAGAAAAAGAAGGTGTTGAAGACATTGCATTTATTCGTTTAGAGCAATTATATCCATTCCCACAAAAACAAGTGGATGCTATCTTGAAAAAATACAACAAAGCAACAAGTTTCCTATTTGTTCAGGAAGAGCCTGAAAATATGGGTCCTTGGAGATTTGTTGATAACAACTTACGTTCTTTAAATTTAAAATATGTTGGTAGAAGTGCCGCTGCGAGTCCTGCAACAGGTTTCTCAAAACGTCACGCTGCCGAGAACGAAGAAATTATGACGAACATTTTTTCTAAAGTATTAGTTAAATAAATAAGAAGTTAGATTGTAGATATAAGAAATAAATAATCCGATTTATGAAATAAAAATCTTAATTCATAAATCTTAAATCTTAAATAAATTATGGCAATTGTAGAATTAAAAGTACCAAGTCCAGGTGAATCAATTACTGAAGTAGTTATTGCTCGTTGGGTAAAAAACACTGGTGATATCGTTGAAAAAGATGAGGTTTTAGCAGAAGTAGATTCTGATAAAGCAACCTTAACATTAAACGCTGAGGAGTCTGGTAAAATTGAAGTATTAGCTGCTGAAGGCGATACCGTTAAAGTTGGTCAGGTAGTTGTAAAAATTGATACCTCTTTTAAACCAGAAGCGAAAGCTGTTGTTGAAGCTCCAAAAGCCGAAGTAAAAGTTGAGGCTAAAAAAGACACAGCTGTCACTTCGAGCGTAGTCGAGAAGTCTTCTTACGCAACTGGCACACCAAGTGTTGCTGCTGCTAAAATAATGGCTGAAAACAATATTCAAGCAGGACAAATGAGTGGTACTGGTCGTGATGGCCGTATTACTAAACAAGATGTATTAGCTGCTTTATCTAATGGTTTACCTACTGCTGCCAAAGTATTAAGTAATAGCTGGCAAGGCGGTAGAGATAAAGACAGAGCAAAAATGACGTCTTTACGTAAAACAGTTGCTAAGCGTTTAGTGGCTGTTAAAAACGAAACTGCGATGTTAACGACTTTCAACGAAGTTGACATGAGCGAGATTTATGCGATTAGAGCTAAATACAAAGATAAATTTAAAGAAGTGTATGGTACTAATGTTGGCTTCATGAGTTTCTTTACAAAGGCAGTAACCGAAGCGTTATTTCATTACCCTGCTGTAAACGGAATGATTGATGGAGAAGAATTAGTTTATAATAAATATTGTGACATTGGTATTGCGGTAAGCGCACCAAAAGGATTAATGGTTCCAGTGTTACGTAATGCAGAGTTAATGAGCATTGCTGATATTGAAAAAGGAATTAAAGATTTAGCAGTAAAAGCTCGTGATGGAAAATTAACTATCGCAGATATGGAAGGCGGCACATTCACTATTACTAATGGTGGTGTATTTGGAAGTATGATGAGTACTCCAATTATCAATCCTCCACAAAGTGCTATTTTAGGTATGCATAATGTTGTGGAGCGTCCTATGGCTGTTAACGGACAGGTAGTGATTCGTCCGATGATGTACATCGCCTTAAGCTATGACCATAGAATTATTGACGGAAGAGAATCTGTTGGTTTCTTAGTGAAAGTAAAAGAAATGTTAGAGAACCCAAGCCGCATGTTATTTGGTGGTAAAGTTCCTGAAGAAGTATTATTAGGATTATAATCCTTTGTCAGTTCGAGCTGTCACACTGAGCGTAGTCGAAGTGGCGGTCGAGAACAATATATAATAAAAACCCTCGGTAATTTTATCGAGGGTTTTTTGTTACTTTTAATAGAAGGGTTGAAATATTAGTGTTAGATTTTTAGTGTTGCTCTTCTTCTTGCAGAGGCATAGCGTTTTTAAGCGCTTTGAAAAATTCTACTAATTGTAGTTTTTGAGCATCTGTTAATTTAGCATCTCCATGCATTAATGTATATGAACTCATCGGCATTTCTCCTTCTTCAACCATTTCTATACACTCCTCTAATTTATGGTGTTTTCGTTTATCTTTATAAGTGCCCCAAATCGAAAAATTTAAATGATGATTGCCTTCGTTAATATGATGTTTAATCCACCAAGATACAGGCGCAATATTAGTATACCAAGGATAGGTTGGTTGGTTGGAATGACAATCATAACAAGCAATTTTCAAAGTATTGGCAACTTCAGCATTAGCAGATGTTAAAGCAATAAAATCAGTAGCTGGATTTAAAGGTTCTGTTGTTTTATCTATTCTAATAGATTGGATAGCTAAAAGAAGAAATACTAGAAAAATAGCGATGTTTTTAAATGTAAAATGTTTTTTCACGACGATTAATTTAGGAATTAATAACAATATGTAAATATGGTTTAATTTTTGAAATCATACCTTTAATCTATCAAAAATATTTTAATTACATTTGTTTCATGCGTAAATTAATCACATCTAGTCTTTTATTATTAAGCATCACCACTGGTTTTGCTCAATCAAAATCTCAAATTACAGTTACTTTATATAACTGCGAAAACTTTTTTGATACAAAAGACGATCCCAATAAAAAAGACGATGAGTTTTTACCTGAATCTCCTATGAAATGGGACGAAACCCGTTTCATGAATAAATTAACTAAAATTGCTCAAGTTCTTGATTCAACAGTAGCTGGTGCTGGTTTACCAAATTTAGTGGGATTAGTAGAGGTTGAAAATAAAGAAGTGTTAGAAGAACTAATTTCTAAATCTCAATTGAAAGAAAAATCATATGGTGTATTATGTACAGATAGTCCCGATGAACGAAGCATTGATGTTGGTTTATTATATGATAAATCAGTATTTACTTTAGTTGATTTTAAAGAATTAAATGCAACAAATACAGCTTTAGGAGATTATAAAACTCGTAACATTTTATTTGCAACCTTAAAAGCAACTAATGGAGATGTAATTTATGTTTTTGTAAATCACTGGCCAAGTAGAAGAGAAGGAGAAAAAGAATCGGAGCCTCGTCGTATTTTTGCTGCTGGACAAGTACGTAATAAAATTAACGAATTACAAAAGAAAGACCCAAAAGCAAAAGTAATTGTGATGGGCGATTTTAATGATCATCCTGACAATAACAGTATTTTAAATACTTTAAAGGCTAGCAATCAACCAAAAAATAAAGGAGATTTATACAATGCTTATCAAACTTTAGATGCTGCTAAACAAGGCACTCATTACTACGACAAAGAGTGGAGAGTGCTTGATCAAATTATTGTATCACAAGGTTTTATTGGAGCTAAAAAAGGTTATAAGTTTAATCCTAAAAATGCATTTATTTTAAAGAAAGACTTCGTGTTATTTAAAAACAATAAAACAGGCGAAGAAAAACCAAATCGTACGTATAGTGGCGAAAAATACCATAATGGCTATAGCGACCATTTGTCGGTTTATATAACGTTAGACTAATTCCATTATCTTAATTTTTCGATATTCTTCTAAACACCATTTTTCGGCTTCACTCATATTTGTAAAAACCTTAAATGGATAGTTTGGCTTATTAAATTTAAAATAAAAGTTAGCCAACAATTTATGTGCTAGCCGAGTTACAACAACCGCATTACACACTTTTGGAAACGAATACTCTTCGTTTTTAGCAAATGCCCTCCCGTCTTCTGAAACAGTAGCCGAACCATCTTCGGCGTAATAGATAAATGGATGTCTTTTTCCTTCAACTAGTTTGTTATATTCTTCAAACATCTTCCTAAAATGATTGGCGTTGACTTCTGTGTTTTTTTTAAGCATCACTCTAATAATGCCATCGCTACAGAACGAAATTTGAGCAGCGTCCGTTTCGGTTTTTTTTATGACAGAAAAGTAAGACATTCAAAAAAATAATTTATATTAGTACAAACAAATTTAATAAACTAATCGATAAAATGAAATATTCTGCCATAAAAAAAGACTTGTTCATCGATAATCGTAAAAATTTTATCAAACACTTAAAACCAAATTCTATCGCCTTATTTGTAAGTAATGATATTTTACCTACTAATGGTGATGGTTCATTTGGCTTTGTACAAAACAGTGATTTATTGCATTTATCTGGCATTGATCAAGAAGATATTGTTTTAATGCTTTTTCCTGATGTAAAAGATGGAAAACATAAAGAAGTTTTGTTTATCAAAGAAACCAGCGATTTAATTGCTGTGTGGGAAGGTGCAAAGCTTACTAAAGAACAAGCTAAAGAGGCAAGTGGTATTGAAAACATTTACTGGCACCATGAGTTTGATAAAATATTTAAAGGCTTTGTGTTTCAAGCAGAGAATGTTTATTTAAACAGTAACGAACACACTCGTCGCTATATTGATATGGAAACAGCAGAAATGCGTTTCAATAAAAAAATTAAAGAACAATTTCCTTTACACACGATTCAGCGTTCGGCGCCAATTATGCACCGTATCCGCGCTATCAAACATCCATTAGAAGTTGAAGCAATTCAACAAGCGTGTAACATTACCGAAAAAGGGTTCCGTCGTTTATTAAACTTCGTTAAACCTGGAGTAATGGAATACGAAATTGAAGCCGAATTAATTCATGAATTTGTTCGCAATAGAAGCCGTGGTTTTGCCTACGGACCAATTGTAGCCAGTGGGGCTAATGCTTGTGTTTTACATTATGTAGAAAATAACAGAGCGTGTAAAGATGGTGATGTGATTTTATTAGACGTAGCTGCTGAATATGCAAACTACGCAAGCGACATGACACGTGCTATTCCTGTAAACGGAAAATATACTCCTCGTCAAAAAGAAGTGTATAACGCGGTTTTACGCGTGATGAAAGCTGCTACAAACATGCTAGTGGTTGGTAATACATTTGAAAAATACAACAAAGCGGTTGGCGATTTAATGACAGAAGAGTTATTGCAATTAGGTTTAATTAAATCGGATGAAGTAAAAAATCAAAATCCAGCTTGGCCAGCTTATAAAAAATATTTCATGCATGGTACTTCTCACTTCTTGGGATTAGACGTTCATGATGTTGGATTTTTTGCAGAACCAATGCAAGCTGGTATGGTGTTTACTTGCGAACCCGGAATTTATATTCCAGAAGAAGGTTTGGGTATTCGTTTAGAGAACAACATTTTAATTACTCCTACAGGAAATGATGATTTAATGAAAAACATTCCTTTAGAAGCCGATGAAATAGAAGCTTTAATGAATAAATAATCCTATTCCTATCCCCTTTGGGGGGGTCAGGGGAGGGTTTTCTCATAAAAACAGTTGATAATCAATAAATTACTCTCATAAACCTTCCTTTTTGGGTTACCTTTAGCCCCTTTAGGTATTAATGTAAACAAAGACTTTATGTCGAAAGTAGCGTACACAGACCTTGAATTTATTGAAGGGCTCAAGCATAACAACGATGCGGTGTTACGCGCTTTATACAAAAAGTATTATAACCTCGTTCTTAAATATGTTGTAAACAATAGTGGTAATAGCGAAGCTGCTGCCGACATTTATCAAGAAACAATTATTGTTGTTTATGAAAATGTACAAAAGCCAAACTTCGAACTCAATTGTCAGCTACAAACCTTTATTTTTTCAATTGCCAAGCGCTTATGGTTAAAGCAATTAAGAGGTAACGGACATTTATCTCGTTTTAAAGAAGACGAAGAAAATGAAGTAGTAGATGTAACTGATGAAATTACAGATCATCTGAAAAAGGAATCGGATATTGAGAAAATGAATGCCTGCATGGAAAACTTAGGTGAACCTTGCAAAACACTATTAAAAGACTTTTACGTGTATAAGTTAAGTATGGATGAAATATCTGAGAAATTTGGATATACCAATTCAGACAATGCTAAAACGCAAAAGTATAAATGTTTACAACGATTGAAACGATATTTTTTTGAAAACTAGATATAGAAAGGTAAAGAGAGATGAGAGCAACAGATTTATTTGACAACTACATTTTTGGAACGCTAAGTGCTGAAGAAAAAAACGAATTTGAATCACGCATAAAAACAGATTCGGAGTTTGCGAACGCTTTTGAAAAACACAAAACGTTAATCGAAGGCATTAACCAACACGAACAACGTACTCATTTAAAACAAATATTAGCTACCATTCATAAACAAGAATTTGGTAGTGATGCTAAAATTGTTTCTATAAAATCAGAAGAAACTTTCATTAAAAAACACGGAAAAACATTTGCTGTAGCTGCATCTGTAGCTATTATTGCTGTTATTGGAACAGTAACTGTTTTAAGTACTGGCGGTTATTTATTGAAACAACAAGGAAATGCTATTACTGATTTAAAACGTGATGTTACTGAATTAAAATATTCTCAAGACGCGATTATTGAAGGTATTACTGGCGCAACAAACAAACGTATAAAAAATTACGCCCCCGCAAATATTGAAGGAACTGGTTTTGCTTTAAACAATAAAGGGTATTTTATTACTAGCTACCACATGGTAAAAAATGCAGATTCTGTATTTGTTACAAATAATGTATTAGATAGAGCTTCTGCAAAATTAGTAGCTAGCGAACCGTCATTAGATATTGCTATTTATAAAATAGACAATATTGAAGCTATCGAAAATTTAGCGTTCCCGTTTTCATTCAAAGACAACGCTTCTGAAATTGGAGACAAAATTTTTACTTTAGGTTACCCTCGTAGAGATGCTGTTTATGGCGAAGGAGCTTTAAGTTCAATGACTGGATTTAACAACGACACAACTATGTACCAAATATCTATTCCTGTTAATCCAGGAAATAGTGGTGGTCCTTTAATGGATGAACAAGGAAACATTATTGGTGTGATTCGTGGTAAACAAAGCTCGGCTGAAGCTACAGGTTTTGCAATCAAATCAAACTTCATTAAACAAACTATTGATAAGTTAGAAAATGATTCTTTGAAAAAAGATTTAACCTTAGTGACTAAGAAATCTAATTTAAAAGGCTTAAAGCGTAGCGAACAAATTAAAAAAATTCAACCATTTGTATTTAACGTCATGGTTTATAAAAAATAAGAAATGTTCTTTTAACAAAAAAGCCCTAGTATAAACTAGGGCTTTTTTGTTTTATAAGCCTTTCTTTTTAGCTTCTTCCTCTAATTGTAATTCTTCTTCAATTTCTTTTTTACGTTGCTTTTCCATTTGTAATGCTGCTTTTTCTCTTTTAACACGGTCTTTGTTTGCCATAATGTAATTATCACGCATACGTTTACTTTGTATTGCTCCAAAATAATCTTTTGTTGTTACTACTATTACCCCGCTAGTTACATCACCGTATTGCGCTGGAATACCTCCTGTAATAACAGCAACGTTTTCTACAGATAAAGCAGCCACACCATTAATAGTAGGTGATTTCATCCCATCAACAATAAACGCTGTAGCATCTCCTCTTCCCCCTCTTACATGTAAATCTCCGTTCGCGTCTTTTGTCACTTCAGAAGAAATATTCACTACGGCATCTACTATGTTACCTCTATCTACTGCCATGTGTAAAAAATCCTCAGCCGATATTTCTTTTATATCCATAAATGTTTTATCAATTACTGGCTTAATATAAGCTACAACCTCAACATCATCTAACATATTTGTAGATACGGTAGCATCTAAGTAAGTTGTTTTTTCGGAACTCACCCTTACATCTGTTACCCTTTTTGTTTGAGTTTCAACACTCGAAATTAATACGTCGTAACTTCCAGCATTTAATGGCTTATACGTATACATTCCTTTTTCGTCTGTATCTGTTCCTCCAATTAAAACTCCT
>Ga0066406_1000076_pt1 | contig 10209 bp, 9 predicted proteins | sample LakWasMeta8_HOW4_2_FD_59493 | JGI IMG/M metagenome (GOLD analysis project Ga0066406, IMG submission 59493) | Freshwater sediment methanotrophic microbial communities from Lake Washington under simulated oxygen tension - Sediment Metagenome 8_HOW4 | ecosystem: Environmental > Aquatic > Freshwater...
GAACGTTACCCAGTTACCCCAGGATGGCGATTGAAGATTGCTGATGCCATGTATGTCTGAAGGGGTACCCGACACCGGAGTGCCATGATAAAACACCTGCGCGGTGAACATGCTGCCTGCAGCGCGAGGCGTTGCAAATGCGACTGTACATGTGTCTCCTGACACTACCACACTGTGGGGCACACCATCAATAAACACCGAATCGGCTACGAGTGGCGGGAGCATCTCAAATATATAGCTGGTCAGCATAGGCTCCACCACCTGAGCTGTAGTAGTTACGTTGCCGGCAATGGTGGTACTCTTGTTGTTCATCTCGAGATCGAGCTTCACGTACTTGACGTCGTACTTATCTTCATCGGGGTGGGCTACGGTTGGCTTGGCTGCATTGCGCATCTGGGCCGCGCGGCCTTTGACTGCACTACACTGCCAGTCGTGTGCATGCTGCTGCGCGTTTGCGCCACAAATAGCTGTTGCCAACAGCCCTAATGAAAATATTATTCTTTTATTCATCCTGTAATTATTTGAGCGGCAAAGCTAACGCATTTGACTTTAACAGCAGGTAATACAGGACAGGTGTGCGAAGAACGATCACTCAAGAGTGACCCAGGCCATGCGGAGGGAAATATAGCTGCCGCGCTTATACCGTATGAGTGACGCATAGACACCCTGTTGCTCATCGAAATCGCCACCTTCGACATAACAACTCTTGTACTCCTTATCGAGTGGCTCACCCAACAGGTACTCTTTTGTGATCTGCCGCTTTCGGTCCATGCGATAGTAACAGGCATTGGCCAGCTCTGACGCATAGAGTGTATCGCCGGGAGAAGTGATGGTGTTTCTGATATTCTTTCCGCAGTCGTTGTAGATGATGTAGTGATTGTCGCCACGGGCATAGACTGCCGCCGATAAAAATTGTCGCTCGGTTATCTGCGGTGGCAGGTCATTGAACATGGCATGATCCTGCCAAAGTTTAGCAAGGTAGTTAGGGCGATAGTAATGTCGGTAGCTGCGATAGTATTGCGAACGGGGTAAGACAGTGCCCCATATCTCTTTGCCTGTATCGTCGACCTGTGTAACGCAGATACTGCCGAGGTAGGTTTCGAAAGCACGGCGGCGTGTATAGTTCTCGGCTGCCATGTAGCGTTCATAAGATTCGGACACAACAGTAGAAAGGCCATTGCTGTTGGTGAACATACAAAGCGGCAAACCAGAAAACGCGGCGGCGGTATCGGTCTTCTCGATCAGCAGACTATTGGCCAACTCATTTCTGAACCAGCTGTAGTTGCCGGTGAGATCGTGCTCATCGAGTCGGAACAAAAGATTTGACACGAGTGCAGTAGGACGCATCTCAACACCATATCTGTAAAATGCCTCGCGATAAGACAGCAGCAGCACGTTGATAGACCCGGCAAAAGGGTTGTAAGAACACGTAGCGTAGTAAGGAAATATTTCCGTAGAGAGATCGGCCTTGCGTACAATGGGTTTTGTGCCGCCATTGGGGATATAAAATACCTGAAAGTAGTTGTTGTATCTGGCAGTGGATTCTGTTAAACTACCTGTGCCATTGACCAGCATAACCGATAACCCCAACGACACACAAATTCCCTGAGGAAGCGCTTCGGCACCTGTGACGGTGAGGAAGTCGTAATTTTTGCGACCTGGATCCAACTCTATCCGTTTGTATTCGTCGTGCAGTTTGTTGTAGTAGACGAGTTGTATGGAGCACTTGCGGAACTGAGGAACATCTTCCGCGAACAACACAGCATATCCATCCTCCGTCTTATTCTTCATCACGAAAAAGCGCATAGGTTTTGCGATGCCGTGAGAGCGCCCCACCCTGTCTTCGGCTACCAGATGGCCCGTACGAGCATTGAACTGCAGGCGTATAAGCGTATGCCTGCCCATGCGCTGCTGCTCTAAAAACATAACCGCCTCTCCGTTCACTTCATACAACCCCTTGAACGATGAAGTAGGCAGCAGGATAGCGTCGAGCAGGTCGCTGGCGACCGTGTGGTTGGCGACCCGATTGTGTGCCGAGTCGTACACGATAACTGTAAGCGGCTTATTGATCTCAAAATGAAAAAGGAGGGTGTGTCCATTCTTCATGCAGAGGACCTTGTTGATCCCGTTTTCGGAAAGTAGGGTCGGCGGGCTTATGACAAAATTCTCTTTTGCCGGGGAAGTTCCGGCAAGCAGCATCAGCATTATGAAAGAGAAAAAAATGCGAAGCATGGTGGTAATTGTATGTCAAGTTACGAAAAAAGCCACGGTATGAACCGTGGCTTATTAAAAAGTTAGTTATAAATGATGTCCCCAAGCGATGCAGAGGAAAAACATCCTTCTATGGCAGCAAGGAACTTAGTCGTTCTTGGTGGTAACAAGATCCATGTGCTCGGAGCTTACCATCTGTAACGCAAGGCTTTTGATGGATGGGTACACGAGCTCATAAACACCCTTCTTGCTTGGAGGCACATCAGTCTCCTGCATTGCAACGATGTAGATGATAGACTCGGGTATATCGAGCACAGCACATACTTTTGAAATAGTTCGCTGGCTTGGGCGCTTGATACCGGTCTCGATCTGTGATAGTGAGGTCTGTGAAAGGTCGCATTTCTCAGCCAGTTCATACTGAGTGATGGACAGTTTCTTTCTGATGGATTTAATAGCTGATCCGATATTCATTGTATCAAATTTTATATTGTAAGAATTAATAGTTTTATAGGTCTTTTCAACTAATACTTTTAATAACAACTGTTCGAACGCTATAATAGACGTGCAATTATTGGAAAGCGTTGGTAAAAGCACAGAATTTCATTTTAATTAAACATTTGCGTGACAGAAGGAAAGATAAACTCCTAATTTTACCGCATGCCCGAGAGCTTTTCCCGCCATCTGACATTTGAGAAGAAGACATTGCTTGCAGTTATCATACCACAAGCCCGGAAGGACGGGATGTATTATGAGGTAAACATCCAGGGATTTCCAAGATTCTACATGAAATGGAGCGCACTGGACCGCTACGATATTGCCGGGGCAGAACCACCATCAATACCCTATGCACTTTTGCTAGCAGTAAGCGATGTTATTGAAAACAGATAATCAGTAGATCAGGAATGGCGGTCAGACCGCAGCCATGTCAACCCATGCATCGTTTTCCTTCAGCAATCCTATCAGTTCCTGCACGGCTATGTCGCTGGGGACATTTCGTTTCACCACTTCTTTTCCTTTGTAGAGGGTGATCTTGCCGGGACCGCTTCCTACATAGCCAAAATCGGCATCTGCCATCTCGCCCGGGCCGTTCACAATACATCCCATAATGGCGATCTTAACTCCCTTTAAGTGATGCGTTGCCGCGCGTATCTTGGCTGTGGTCTCCTGAAGATCAAACAAAGTGCGACCGCAACTGGGGCAACTGATGTATTCGGTTTTGCTGATGCGGGTACGAGTGGCCTGAAGAATAGAGAATGCTGTATTATTGAGGAACTGTTCGTTGTTCTTTACCTCGAGGTAGGTTCTGCCGCTGACCTTTACGTTATGAAGCGCGCCGGTGTTGGACAACATAACCCCATCGCCCATACCATCGAGCAGCAGACCACCGCAATCGGTAGCCAATTTTATAAGGTGCTTATCGGGTGTATCTCCTTCGGGGTAGGCGCGAAGGATAACCGGATTGGTGACACCTGCCAGCATGAGCAGTGTAATGAACGACCTTACCGGCTTCATACCATCTGCAGAGATAACAAGAACTGCAGCCGGACATTCCTTTATACGTGCCAGCAATGGGGCATCTGCCACGAAACCTGATGAAAGGTGTATGCCTACAAAAACCTGACCATTGATGCCTGACGCAGCCATAAAACTATCTACAGACATCAAATGCAGCGCACTGCCGGGTGTACTCTGATCTGTAATAACCTGCAAAGTACCCGGCAAACCGAATGCAGGAACTGTGCCGCCAGTGTATATATAATCGGCGGCGCCATCGGATATTTTCCACTTGTCTGACGCTGCATCGTAATCGTAGCCAATGGGTTTCAGGGAGCCGGGAGTCAAGGAACTTTCCTTGCTCATATCTGCCACAACAACCGGCACCTGATGGCCACCAATATTTCCTACCGGTACTGTCTCGCGACGCTTGTATTCAAAAGGACTGTATGGCAACGCCGCTGGTAATTGCGGCGCATAACCCACCGCCCCCATGGGGTAACGGGCAACAATATCTTTACAAACAGGGATCTCGAACTCGGGGTCTTCGGTAAGCGACACACGAATGGTATCACCAATGCCGTCTTCGAGCAGTGTCCCTATTCCGATGGCACTCTTTATTCGCCCATCTTCACCATCGCCGGCCTCGGTGACACCAAGATGCAGGGGATAACATTCGCCAAACTCCTCCATCATCTGGCGCACCAACAAACGATATGCCTGCACCATGACCTGGGGGTTGCTGCTCTTCATGCTGAGCACGATCTGGTGGTAGTCTTCGCTGCGGGCAATGCGCAGGAACTCCATGGCGCTTTCCACCATGCCTATCGGCGTGTCGCCATAACGACTCATGATGCGGTCGCTGAGTGAGCCGTGATTGGTGCCGATGCGCATGGCGGTGCCATGTTCGCGACAGATGCGCACCAATGGTGTAAACCGTTCGCGTATGCGATCGACCTCCGCCGCATATTCGGCGTCAGTGTATTCTATGAAATCGAACTTCTTTTTGTCAATGTAGTTACCGGGATTCACGCGCACCTTCTCTACAATGCGGGCTGCGATCTCCGCCGCATTGGGCGTAAAGTGAATATCGGCAACCAAGGGAGTATCGTACCCACGTGCGCGCAATTCATCCTTGATAAGTTGTAGTTGTTCCGCCTCCTTTTTGCTGGGTGCAGTGATGCGCACCAATTCGGCACCAGCCTCGATGCACCTGATGGTCTGCGCCACAGTGGCCGCCACATCCATAGTGTCGGTGGTGGTCATTGTCTGGATACGAATGGGATTTCCATTTCCTATAGACAGGTTACCGATCTTTACCTCACGTGTAGGCAGGCGTTTATAGCCGGCAAGAGATGCGCAGTATTGCTCCAACATAGGTGCGAAGGTAATACATAGGTAAATTAACGGTGGCAACTGTCTACCTACCGGCCGATAAATAACATTTATCTCACAACCACGCCGTCATCTACCCGATAAGCCCCTTGCTATGCAACAGTTTAGCTATCTGCACGGCATTGGTAGCCGCACCCTTGCGCAGATTGTCGGCAACTATCCAGCAGTTGAGGGTATTGGGTTGTGAGTAGTCGCGGCGGATACGGCCAACGAACACCTCGTCCTTCCCCTCGGCATGGAGCGGCATAGGGTAGCCGTTCATAGCGGGATTATCTATAACGACCACGCCAGACTGGTTGGACAACAGTTCGCGGACGTCATTCTCATTAAAATCGTGCTCGAACTCGATATTCACACTCTCGCTATGCCCACCCGATACGGGTACGCGCACTGTGGTGGCGGTGACACGGATGGAGTCGTCGCCCATGATCTTGCAGGTCTCCTGCGACATCTTTATCTCTTCTTTGGTGTAACCATTGTCCATGAACACATCAATATGCGGCAACACATTCATGTCGATGCGATGGGGATACACATGGTGTTCGGTACTGCCGGCACGCTGATCCATCATTTCTTTCACAGCCTTCTGACCGGTTCCGCTCACGGACTGGTAGGTGCTTACTACCACCCTTTTAATACCATATTTCTTATGTAGCGGCTGAAGTACCATTACCATCTGAATAGTGGAACAATTGGGGTTTGCTATTATATAATCATCGGCAGTCAATACATGGCCGTTCACCTCAGGCACCACCAACTTAATATCTTCCTTCATGCGCCATGCCGAAGAATTATCTACTACCCGGCAACCAGCCGCTGCAAACAGTGGAGCCAGTTCGAGGGAGGTACTGCCGCCGGCAGAGAATAGCGCCAGTGCAGGCTTCATAGCAATAGCAGTCTCGGCAGATACCACGCTGTATTCTTTGCCCTTGAAAGAGACCTTTTGCCCTACCGAACGGGCAGAAGCCACCGGTATCAGTTCAGTTACGGGGAAATTGCGCTCTTCGAGAATACTCAACATGGTACTACCCACCAGGCCGGTGGCACCTACTACTGCTACTTTCATTAATTGTTTGTTTTGACGGCAAAAGTAGGCGGATTAGGTGAAATACCTCCCTTTGGCACGGCAGGAAAGGTCATTTTATACGGTTATAAGCAATTTTAATACTCAACTATGCATGTATGTACATATATTTGCACTGTAAAACAATAAAAACCACAAAAACAATGAACATGACTAAATCAATTCTGGCAGCCGCATTCCTTTTTGCAACTACAGGCGTATTCGCACAATCTAAATGGAGCATTGACGCGAGCCATTCTAACGTAAAATTCTCTGTTGATCACCTGGTAGTATCTGAAGTAGAAGGTTACTTCAAGAAATTCGATGGTACGATCGACGCACCGGGTGCCGACTTCACTAACGCAACTATCAACTTCAATGTAGATGTAACCAGCATCAATACAGACAACGAAATGAGGGATAACCACCTGAAAGGTGATGATTTCTTCAATGCTGAGAAATTCCCTAAAATGACTTTCAAGAGCACTTCTTTCAAGAAAGGAAAAGGTAACAACTACGTTCTGGAAGGCGACCTGACTATCCGCGACGTGACGAAGAAAATGAAATTTGATGTAGTATATGGCGGTACAATGGTAGACCCATGGGGCAACACAAAAGCAGGTTTCAAAACAACAGGTAAGATCAGCCGCAAAGCGTTCAACCTGAAATGGAACACAATGACAGAAGCGGGTGGTGCAGTAGTAGGTGACGAAGTGACTATGATCCTGAAAATGGAGTTCGCAAAAGCGAAATAATACGATTCGGTTAGTTTAAGTAGAATGAATAAGACAACGGCACGGTTCTCCGTGCTGTTGTTGTTTACAGTAAGTTGCTAATTTTGATATTATCATGGAAGTAACCAATAACAAAAGAGAATTCAGGTTTGAGACCTTACTACCTGACGGCGAATATATAACGCTCGGCTACAGGTGGCTGAAAGGAAGTATGGCGCTGATGCACACACTGGTGCCCGCATCGGCGCGCGGTACCGGCATGGGCAAGGCGTTTGTGGCTGAAGTGCTGAAGCAGGCATCAGAGAAGGGCCTGAAGGTAATACCCTACTGCTCTTTTGTTGCACAATACATCAAGGACCATCCTGAATGGAATGATCTGGTTGATGAAGCGCACCGCGGAAAGTAGTTACTCTTTTACGATCCGAAGTTTTGCGAAGTTCAGCATGATCTTTTTGACACCATGTGCCGCACCAAAATCTATTGCTGCGATACGGTTCTGAGTTCCCCCCTCGAGCGTCATAATAGTTCCGAAGCCGAATTTCTGATGTTCCACCTTCATACCAACCTCAACCCCTGATATATCATCGGGAACAAAATCGGGAGACGGCGTGTGTGCTGCCGGTTTGGGTGCATTCAGCTTGTCTGCCAGCTTTTTGAGCGACGGCATCTTGTCAAAACCCGGTGGTAAGCCGCTTGGTGCCGACGAAGAGGGCGAGGGCCTATTGCTCATTCCCGTGTAGGTGGCATCGATGTGCATTGGCGGCACCTCTTTAATGAAACGACTGGGATCGTTCTGTACCAGACTGCCGAAACGATAGCGGCTGTTGGCATAAGTGATCCACAATTTCTGCTTGGCACGGGTAATGGCCACGTAGAACAGCCTGCGTTCTTCCTCCAGATCATTCCTGTCGTACATACTCATGGCACTGGGGAAGAGATTCTCTTCCATGCCCACGAGAAATACGCAAGGAAACTCAAGACCTTTTGCGGCATGTATGGTCATCAGCTTCACCGCGTCGGCATCTTCGCCTTTGTCCTGATCGGCATCGGTGAGCAAGGTGATCTGCTGCAGGTAACTACCGAGGCTCTTGTCCAGCAATTCGCCCTCCTCATCGGGTGTTTCGGTGAACTCTTTGATAGAGTTGAGCAATTCCTGTACGTTCTCGTAACGTGCCACACCTTCCACACTCTTATCGTCATACAACTCCTTAACCAGGCCGGTGCGCTTACCAATTGCGAACGCCACATCGTATGCATTCTCCTTTTCCAGCATGGTGCGGAAACTGTTGATCATGTTCACGAAGTCGTCAGTATTGGATGAGCGAAGTCCATCTATATCGGGGTTGGAGATTGTTTCCCAAAAAGTTGTGTTCAATTCATTTGCCCTGATAATGATGCGGTCGATACTTGTCTTACCAATGCCCCTGGCAGGATAGTTGATAATGCGTTTTAGGTTCTCTTCGTCCTGAGGATTGACAATGATACGCAGGTAGGCCAGATAGTCTTTGATCTCCTTACGTTGATAGAACGATGTACCACCTACCAGCTTGTATGGAATGTTTAGTCGGCGAAGGCTTTCCTCGAAAGAACGGCTCTGGGCGTTGGTGCGATATAGCACCACAAAGTCTTTGTTGGCATAATGATTGCGCATCTGCTGTTCCTTGATGGCATCGGCAACAAACTTACCTTCGTCATTGTCGGTCATGGTACGCACAAGCGTTATCTTCTCCCCCTCTGAATTGTCAGTCCACAACTGCTTGGGGATCTGGTTCTTGTTGTTGCCTATCACATTGTTGGCAACTTTCAAAATGGTCTGCGTACTGCGGTAGTTCTGTTCCAGCTTTATGACACGTGCGTCTTCATAGTCGTCCTGAAACTGAAGTATGTTCTGTACGGTGGCGCCACGGAAGGAATAGATACTCTGGGCATCGTCGCCCACAACACATATATTCTCGTTGCGCGCACCCAGCAACTTGATAATAGCGTACTGCGCCAGGTTCGTATCCTGATACTCATCTATGAGTATGTACTTGAAGCGACCCTGGTATTTTGCCAAGGCATCGGGATAGTTTTTGAGCAGCAGGTACATCTTGAAGAGCAGGTCATCAAAGTCCATGGCACCATTCCTGAAACAGCGCTTGGAATAAGAGTCGTAGATATCTGCTATCAAGGGGCGGTTGCCTCGCGCGTCCTCCTGTTGTATATAAGTATCCTTGCGGTAGGCTTCGGCATCAATGAGGCTGTTCTTGGCCGCGGATATACGATTGTAGATGAATGCAGGCTTATAATGCTTATCGTCCAGGTTCATCTCCTTTACGATGTTCTTGATAATGTTCTTGGCATCATCAGTATCGTATATGGTGAAGTTGTTGGGATAACCGAGTTTGTTGGCATCGGCACGAAGAATGCGCGCGAACACCGAGTGGAAGGTGCCTATGTAAAGATTGCGTGCTTCGGTGTTGCCGAGGGCTTTCTCCACACGCTCCTTCATTTCGGCTGCAGCTTTGTTGGTGAAGGTAAGTGCAAGGATATTGAACGCGTCCACGCCATTGTTCATAAGGTGGGCGATACGGGTGGTGAGTACTTTCGTTTTTCCGCTACCGGCGCCTGCCACTATCATCAATGGTCCGTCAACATGCAGAACAGCAGCAAGCTGCTGTTCGTTCAATCCCTCTAAATATTTGTGCATACCGCAAATTTACGTCAGGCTGCGTTAACTGCCTGTGTGAACCTGAAGTGATACAAGTAATATTTATCAACATTACCTACCTGCTAATGCACAAAAAAACGGGAGCAGTTGCTCCCGTTCTCTATAAAGTAATAATGTCGATTATTGTTTTGTGAACTTGCGTGTAGTAACTACATCGCCGTGTGAGTTCAAGAGCCTTACAAAGTAGATACCTGAAGGAATGTTCTCAATGTTGAGGCTTGCACCTGCATTATCAGTTGGGCGGAACAGGCTCACCTGCTTGCCTATGATATTGTATACCGCGATACTCTTGATATCTGAAGCAGCATCAAATAGTACGTTGATAGAAGATGTAGCCGGGTTAGGGTACAGTGTAACATCACTACCAGACCTTACATTGTTTACAGATGTCGCTGCTGTACGGTTGATGATGTACGTCTGTATCGCTGTATCTGTTGAAATAGCAGAGTTGCGAAGCTTAACGCGCAATACATAAGGTCCACCAACAGGGATGACAGAAAGATCCATAGTAACATGGAAATCTCCGGTTGCACCTGCAGGATATGTAGACGTACGGAAGTTAGTAGGCCAAACATCTGTTGAGCCGAAACAAGTTGCGTTAT
>Ga0066406_1000079_pt1 | contig 10038 bp, 5 predicted proteins | sample LakWasMeta8_HOW4_2_FD_59493 | JGI IMG/M metagenome (GOLD analysis project Ga0066406, IMG submission 59493) | Freshwater sediment methanotrophic microbial communities from Lake Washington under simulated oxygen tension - Sediment Metagenome 8_HOW4 | ecosystem: Environmental > Aquatic > Freshwater...
TATGAAATCGAACGTATTGATTTAGGAATGAGTGGGGGTAAGCAAGATCAATATGCAGCTACTTTTGGCGGCATTAATTTTATGGAGTTTTTAGAAAATGATAAAGTAATTGTAAATCCATTACAGCTGAAAGATGAAGTGTTGTATGAATTAGAATTTAATTTATTATTATACTTCACTGCTACGCAGCGTTTATCAGCTACCATAATTAACGAACAAGTTAAAAATGTAAAAGATAAAAACGAAAAATCAGTTGATGCAATGCATAATTTAAAAGAGCAAGCACAACAAATGAAAGATAGTTTGTTACGTGGCGATTTAAATAAAATAGGTGAGATTTTACATTTTGGTTGGATGAATAAAAAACAAATCGCTCATTCTATCAGTAATGATTTAATTGATAATGTGTATACAACGGCTATTAACACAGGAGCAACAGGTGGAAAAATATCTGGCGCTGGCGGTGGAGGCTTTATGTTTTTTTATTGCCCTGCTGTTACCAAAGTAAAAGTAGCTAGAGCAATTGAAGGATTGGGAGGTAGAGTACAGTCTTTTAAATTCACAACTCAAGGATTAACAACTTGGACGAGTTTGTAAAATAAACCCTACCAGAATTTCTTCTGATAGGGTTAAGGTTATTCTGTTGTTTAATTAGAATTCCCTTTTGTTTTTTATTTAGAAGATTGCAATCTTTCGTTTTGTAACACAATCAATTGTATTTGTGTTAGATTTTTTAGTACTTCAACATGCTTGTCCCAATAAAATTTATAGGCAAAGTCAGTTTCTTCATTAGGGGGTATAATTTTATTTAGCGGGTTATTATTTGTTGTTGCATTATATTTTTTCATTAATGTAACTAATGAGTCAATTTTAGCTAATTGATTTTCATCAAATCCATCTCCGCCGTCACTGATATAAAGTTCTTTGCTATCAAAATCATCAGGAATTTTTGAAACACCTGTTTCTGTTAAAATTATAGAGTTTTTTAATTGATCGCATACTTTAACAATCTGATTTGTAAGGGTTAACGTTTCACTTTTTATAGAATCGCTTTTAAATAAATTAGCACACAGGTTTTTCTCAGTTGTTACAATTTGTTCATTTATTAAATAGACAGTTGTGTTTTTTATGTTTAGTGTTTTTGTTCCTTTTGGTGATCTTATCAATGTTAACCACAGACCGCAAATCATGATCATAACAATAGAAATGGTTATGGTGTTTATCTTTTCCTCCGGTTTTTTAATTCCTGTAATAAAAAATATAGGAAGTAAAATGAGGCCTATTGAAATTACTGATGAATATCCAAGTATCATTGAATACGGCCAATGCATGACCTTAAATAAGATGGATAAACTCAGTAAAATTCCTGATAAAATTCCAAATGCAAGTATAATTTTATCTTTGGTTTGATGCCTGTCTTTTGATTTTAGAACAAACAATAGTGGTAGAAATATTAAACTTGATGTGCCAATACCTAGTATAATAAACATAGAGGCTCCTGGCCAGTATAAAAATTTGAATAAAATACCTAGAATCATTGTTGCTGCAGAAAAACTCCCGCTGAATATCATTGTCTTTTTCATGGTGTAGTAGTTTTTATAAGTTAGTAATAGGAGAGTCTCTTCTTCAATTTCCCATAATTCATCTTTATAAAATGTATGTATGGTTTTTTTGTAGAAGCTCTCGAAGTCTCCATTTTCTTCGAGATTGTTTTCAATGATACAACAAACATGATCTAATAGGTTTTGCTGCAGGCTTTCCATCTCAACGCCACGTGCACCGATGTCGTTAAGGATATAGTCTATTTGTTGATCACTGATACGGTACATAATTTTAAGATTTAAGAGATAAGTTGTTTGTTTTTTGATTTGAATAGTTTTTTTTCATACAACCAACAACTTATTTCGAATAACTTTTTAAACAGTCTTTGTTTTGATGTCTAACAAAAATTTCATCGTTTCCATAAAGTCAGCTAACTCGCTTACTTTTTCTTTGGTTTTGTTTTTACCACTCGGGCTTAAACTGTAATATTTTCTTACTCGCTTTCCAATAAATTCAGTTTCAGTTGTTACTAATCCATCAGCTTCCAAAGCATGTAATGTTGGATATAAGGCGCCTTCTGTAATTTGAATTTTATCTAAGGTTAATTCTTTTACACGTTGTGTAATTTCATAACCATACATTTTTTTATTGTCGGCTAATAGTTTTAAAACAATTGTTTTAAGCGTTCCTTTTATTAATTCTGAAGAGTAAATCATGATCTTATAACGTTATACTTAAGACAAAGATACATAAGATTCTAATGTATTGTTCTATTATGCTTAAAATAATGATTAAGTATTTGATAATCAGTGTTATAAAATTTAAAAGAGTTTATGAGCATATATTAACGACAAATAATTATCACTCAAAAATTCTTTAATTTTAAGCTATGACAGAAGAAATTGTTTTAAGAGAGGCAACCTTTAGCCCAAGAGTAAAAACCTACATCTTTTTTGTAGTCTTAGTTTTTTTATGTTCAACCGTTATAGGAATTGTATTAGTTCCATTTTGGATTTTTGGATTGGGACAATGGTTAAGTGGAAAATATTTCACAACACTATCATGTCAAATCACTAATAAAAATTTAAGATTTTCTAAAGGATTAATTGTGCATATCGAAAAAACAATACCAGTAGAAAACATACAAGATTTATCTTTTGTTGGCGGACCCATTCTTCGCTATTTTGGATTAACCTTAATTAAAATTGAAACAGCTGGCGGTGGTGGCGGACCTCATAATCAAAACATGATGAGTATGCTAGGAATTAATGATGCTGAAAGTTTTAAAACACAAATACTACAACAACGCGAAATGGTGATTAATCAAAAACATGGTTATGGAAGTGCAGTAGTCAATACTACACAGCAAACTCAAACCATAGATAATACACAACTTTTAACTGATATTAAAAACGAATTAATAGAAATTAAAAATATTTTAAAATCCAAATAATGGGAGTTTCTGTGTTGAAATATAAAAAATTAATTAAAGATATTGGTATTGCAATTCATACAGCAAAATCAAATACTCTTAAATTAATTAATACAGAGCTTGTAAAAGTTAATTGGCAAATAGGCAAATATATTGTTGAATTTGAACAAGAAGGAAAAGAGCGCGCAGAGTACGGCTCAGAAATTATCGAGCAAATATCTAAAGATTTAAAACATGAATTTGGTGCGGGTTTTAGCAGAAGAAATGTGTTGGATATGCGTCGGTTTTATTTATGTTATCAAAAATGGCAGACAGTGTCTGCCAAATTGAGTTGGAGTCATTTTACTGTATTATTGAGTCTTTCAAGTGATGAAGCTAGACGTTTTTACGAAAAAAAGTGTATTAACGAAAATTTATCTGTTCGTGATTTAGAGAAAAACATTCAATCTTCATTATATGAAAGATTACTTTTGTCTAATACTAAAACATCTAAATCACAGATAGTAAAAACAACTAAAGTATCATTACCTCTTGTTAAAGATCCATACATTCTTGATTTTTTAGATATAAAGCCATCACATAAATTAACAGAAAAATCATTTGAACAAAAGATAATCAATAATCTTCAGCAATTTTTATTAGAGCTTGGTAAAGGTTTTACATTTGTTGGAAGGCAGTATAAAATCTCATTACGTAATAAACATTTTTATGTTGACTTGGTTTTTTATCATCGTATATTAAAATGTTTTGTGCTAATCGATTTAAAAATTAAAGAAGTACAACATAATGATATAGGACAAATGAATTTATACCTGAATTATTTTAAGAAAGAAGAAAACGTTAAAGGAGATAACGAACCTATTGGCATAATTCTTTCAGCAGATAAAGATGATGTATTGGTTGAATATGCTACAGGAGGTTTGTCAAATAAAATATTTGTTTCTAAATATCAATTGTATTTACCTGATAAAAAAATGCTACAAAAGAAAGTGAAAAATTTATTAAAATAATATTTTTGAATTTGGCAGACACTGTCTGCCAAATTCAAAAAAGCACTAACTCATTGAATTTATTATATACTCATTATCTAACTAAAATAAATGTTCCTAATATTTGATACCGAAACAACAGGCTTACCACGTAGTTATAGCGCGCCACTAACCGATTTTGATAATTGGCCACGTATGGTGCAGGTAGCTTGGCAATTACATGATGCTCAAGGAAATTTAATTAATAGTAATTCGATTATTATTAAACCAGAGGGCTATACCATTCCTTTCAACGCCGTTCAAATACATGGTATTACTAACGAACGTGCCATTGAAGAAGGACAAGATTTAAAAACTGTTTTACAAGAATTTGTTGACGTTGTTAATCAAGCTAAATATTTATGCGGACATAACATTGAGTTTGATAATAATATTATTGGTTCCGAATTATTACGTTGTGGTTTAGAAAATATTTTAGCTGCTAAACCATTTATTGATACGAAGAATGATGAAACTACTGAATATTGTGCTATTCCAGGTGGACGTGGTGGTAAATTTAAATGGCCAACATTAACAGAACTATACACTAAATTATTTAATGCTTCTTTTGAAGAAGCTCATAATGCAGCATTTGACGTGTTGGCAACGGGTAAAGTTTTCTTCGAAATTATTAAACGTGGAATTACAAAAGTTGCTGAAGTTTCAGATTTACAAACCGTTAATTACCAAGCTCCTGATTTAACTGAATTATATAAACACGAGCAAGCTTGGAAAGAGAGAAAAAATAAGAAAGCCGAACCTTCTGTCACTTCTAGCGGAGTCGAGAAGCCTAGTGTATTAACAGATACAACAAAACTAAAATTCTCTCATCTTCATAATCATACACAATTTTCTGTACTTCAATCTACCAGTGATGTGAAGGAACTAGTAAAGAAAGCTGTGTTTTATGATATGCCTGCTGTTGCGATGACAGATCATGGTAATATGTATGGAGCCTTTCAATTTTGGCAAGCTATTGATAAACATAATAAAAGTGTAAAAGATAATAACGCTGCGATTACTAAAGGCGAAAAAGAAGGAGATTTACAAAACGAATTAAAATGCATCATTGGTTGCGAATTATTTATTTGTAAAGATCATAAAGATAAAACCAAACAAGACAATGGATACACTCAAGTGTTCATTGCTAAAAACAGAATAGGCTACCAAAATTTATCTAAGTTAAGTTCGGTTGGTTTAATTGATGGTGCTTATTATGTGCCTCGTATTGATAAAAATTTATTATTGCAATACAAAGATGGATTAATTGCTACGACTGGTTCTTTATCTGCTGAGATTCCTAACTTAATTTTAAATGTTGGTGAAGAACAAGCGGAAGAAGTTTTTGTTTGGTATAAAGAGTTATTTGGTGATGATTTTTATGTAGAATTAAATCGCCATGATTTACAAGAAGAAAACCACGTTAATGATGTTTTATTAAGATTTGCAGCAAAATATAACGTGAAATATTTCGCAGCGAATAGTAATTACTATTTAGATAAAAATGGATTTGATGCGCATGATATTTTATTATGTGTGAAAGATGGAGAGAAAAAAGCTACACCAGTTGGTCGTGGACGAGGCTTTAGATATGGCTTACAGAACAAAGAGTTTTATTTTAAATCTCCTAAAGAGATGATAGAATTATTTGCTGATATGCCTGAAGCCATTGAAATGACTAATGAAATTGTAGCTAAGGTTGAGCAGTTTAAATTAGGTCGTGATATTTTATTGCCTAAATTCGAAATTGCACAAGATTTTATTGATGCTAACGTAGAAGAAATTGACGCTTCACATCTACGCATTATTGCTTTAAAAGAAAAAGGGTGGGCTGATAAAAATTTATCTCCTGAAGCTATTGAAGTTCAAAAGGCTGAAATGCGAGTGATTGCAGAGCAGTTTATTTACATGTCTCATTTAACTTGGGAAGGCGCTCATAAGCGTTATCCAGACATGCCAGAGACTACTAAAGAGCGTATTGCTTTTGAATTAGCCACCATTGAAAGAATGGGGTATCCCGGTTACTTTTTAATTGTAGCGGATTTCATTGCAGAGGCTCGTAAAATGGGAGTAGCGGTTGGTCCAGGTCGTGGTTCAGCAGCTGGTTCGGCTATTGCTTATTGTTTGTGGATTACTAACGTTGACCCTATTAAGTTCGATTTACTATTTGAGCGTTTCTTAAATCCGGATCGTATTAGTATGCCCGATATAGATATTGACTTTGATGATGAAGGTCGAGATAAAGTTATTAAATACGTGATTGATAAATATGGCTTTAATCAAGTAGCTCAAATTATTACCTATGGTACAATGGGTGGTAAATCGGCTATTAAAGATACAGCAAGGGTTTTAGATTTACCATTAGAAGACTCTAATAATTTATCCAAAGCATTTCCTGATAGTTTAGATGCTAAATTAAAAAAGCTCTTAAAGCCAGGCGGTATCGATCAAAAATATTTAGATGGCATTAAAGATAAGCGTGAGGTAGTTGAACAATCGCATAACTTTAGAAAATTAGCGGAAGGTAATTCTCCACAAGCAGCAGTTTTAAAACAAGCCTATGAATTAGAGGGCTGTTTGCGAAATGTTGGTATTCACGCCTGTGGTGTGATTATCACACCAGATGACATGGTAAAGTTTGTGCCTGTTACTAAAGCAAAAGATAGTGACATGCTCGTTACTCAGTTTGATAACTCAGTAGCAGAAAGCGCAGGTTTATTAAAAATGGACTTCTTGGGTTTAAGAACATTAACCATTATTAAAGATGCGATTAGTTACATTAAAATAAATCATGGAGTTGATATTGATATTGACACCATAGATTTAGAAGATAAAAAAACATACGAATTATTTCAACGAGGCGAAACAAACGGTGTGTTTCAGTATGAGAGTGCCGGTATGCAAAAATCTTTAAAAGATTTGAAGCCAGATACCTTCAATGATTTAATTGCCATGAATGCTTTGTATCGTCCAGGTCCAATTGCATACATTCCAAACTACATTAACCGTAAACATGGCAGAGAAGATGTAGTGATGGATTTAGATGGTATGGAAGAATACCTCGGGGAAACGTATGGTATTACCGTTTATCAGGAACAGGTAATGCGACTCTCTCAAAAATTAGCAAACTTTACAAAAGGTGATGCCGATACATTGCGTAAAGCAATGGGAAAAAAAGACAGAGCAACGCTTGATAAAATGAAAGGCAAGTTCATTGATAATTGTAAAGCCAATAATCATGATCCTGTTGTTGCTGAAAAAGTTTGGAAAGATTGGGAAGCATTTGCGAGTTACGCTTTTAATAAATCTCACTCAACCTGTTATGCTTATGTTGCATTTCAAACAGCATATATCAAAGCGCATTATCCATCGGAGTTTATGGCTTCGGTTTTAAATCACGCAGGAAGCATTGATTCTATTTCCTTTTTAATGGAAGAATGTAAACGTATGGGCGTAAAAGTATTGGGTCCAGATATTAACGAAGGTTTTGCGAAGTTTGCAGTAATTCCAGGCGGCACCGATATCCGTTTTGGAATGGGCGCCATTAAAGGAGTAGGAGAGAACACGGTTAATAATATTATTGAAGAAAGAAATACTAACGGAAAATTTGTTTCTGTTTTTGATTTAGCAAAACGTTTAGATAGTAAATGCGTTAATAAAAAATCTTTAGAAGGATTAGCATTAGCTGGCGGCTTTGATAGTTTTGAGGGAATTCATCGCGCGATGTTTTTTACTCCAGATACTGATGGGTTTACATTAACCGACAAAATGATTAAGTATAGTAATCAAATGAGTTTGGGTAATGATACATCTCAAGCAAGTTTATTTGGTGGCGATGATGAAATTGAAATTACTGAACCTCAATTACCTCAAAAAATTGAAGCTTGGGGCAAGTTAGAAGAGTTAGCAAGAGAAAAAGAAGTGGTAGGTTTCTTTATCTCAGGACATCCTTTAGATCCTTATAAATTAATTATAGAGCATAAGTGTAATGCGAATTGCGCTCAATTAAAAGCTGGTTTAGAGCCGTTTAAAGGCAAGGATGTAACGTTTGGCGGCGTCATTACAGGTTTTGAAAACAGAACTAGTAAAACAGGAAATGCTTTTGGTAAACTGATTGTTGAAGATTACCATGGTTCTGTAGAGTTAATGCTATTTGGTAAAGACTTTGTGGAGTACAGTAAATTTATGGTATCGCCATTATTTGTTTATGTGAAAGCTAAAATACAGGAACGTTATGGTCAACCAGGAAGTTTAGAATTAAAAATCCAAAAAATTGAATTGCTAGAAACGGTTAAAGAAAATATTTTCTCAACCATGAAATTAAAAATGGATATTTCTGCTATTAATGATGAATTGATAGCTAATATCGAATCTATTTTTAATTCATCACAAGGAAAATGTAGTGTAGAGTTTTTTGTAGAAGATCCTGCGGAAAATTTAAGTGTAAAGCTATTTTCTAAATCTCAAAAAATTGCCGTAAGTACTGAGCTAATGAATGAATTGGATAAAATTGGAAGTTTAACTTACGAGTTGACTTAGTAATATATTTATAATTCACCGAGAGTTTATAAAAGCTGAATTAGTGTAATGCTTACTTGACTGTATTTTATCTGTTATTCCAGATGAAATGAAAAGTAAAAAGAATTTGAATGTTGCTGAGATTTAATTTTTTGAACGTATAACCCTGACAGGGTTTTATCAAACTTATATAGAACCCTGTCAGGGTTAAAAAAAACTACAAATTATTAACCTTCAATTCAAAATCCGAATTACCAATATTGGTAATAAAACTGATATAGGATTTCTTATCCGTAAATAATAAATTTATATTTTGTCCCTGTTCAGATTTCAGTAAGGCTTTATATTCCAAACCTTTTTTACCCATAAAAATATAGTTGTATGATTTTTTAGCAGATAAAATATCTGTTTTTTTAAGTACATAAAGTGCATTATTCAAATCATCTAAGCTTGTTTTGATAACAACCTCATTTAATGGTTTTTTGTATTTGAATTTATCATAATCCCCAATATCATTCATGATATATTTACCATAATTATCTCCTTTTGCTAAACTCATAAAGTTTGGAATAACTTTACTGCTAATGGTAAATATTGAGCGATTCACATCATAATCAACGTCATTAGGCACTAGATTAAATTGCCAAGAGCTGTAATAGGTTAATACGTTTGGCAATGATTGTTCGTATATATCCGACCATATATTATAACTTCCATCAGTGTTTTTAGTAAATTCTCTTACTTTTAAATGAAAGGATTGCAAGCCAGTTTGCGTTTTGGTTTGTATGGGTAATGGAAATATTTTTTCTACTCTTTGTGTTACATCTCCTAAACTATCAATCGTTACTAAAAATAATTTATGATTTTTTGCTTGAGTGGTGAAATTTGATATTTTGTTTTTAAAGTCAATACTATTAGCATCATAAACACTTCCCATCACATCCATACTTTTCGTTTTTTTGTCAATGATGAAATTCGACATTAAAAAATGACGTTGGTCACCTTTAGCACTTAATTTAGTTCCTCTAATAATTTCTCCAGTGTTAGTATTAATACGTAATATCCACTGTCCTTTTTTTAATCCATCAAACACATGAGCGTAAACAATAACTTGATGAGTATCAGCTGCTAAAACTGAGGCGCGATAAATATGTTTCCTTTCAAATGCAAACTGCCATTTAAATTCATATTCAAAAGGTTTATTCATTGATTTTACATGATACTTAGATAAGTAAAATTGTTTATCAGCTGAATCTATGGCGGTTCTAATGACATATAAATCTTGTTTGTAGGCTAATTTTTCATCATCAAACACAGCTAAGGAATTAATGTGATTCGCATCGTAATTTTCGGCGGTAGCAATTTGTTTTAAAGAATCATTGATTCTTAATAAACTCACAATATTTTTTTGATTCGCTAACTGAAAATAAAAATTTAAAACATCATGCATTGTATCTGTACTTATTTCTAAGTAATCAGAAGGAGTATGTTTCCCTAAATTATATTCTATACTATCTT
>Ga0066406_1000090_pt1 | contig 9416 bp, 3 predicted proteins | sample LakWasMeta8_HOW4_2_FD_59493 | JGI IMG/M metagenome (GOLD analysis project Ga0066406, IMG submission 59493) | Freshwater sediment methanotrophic microbial communities from Lake Washington under simulated oxygen tension - Sediment Metagenome 8_HOW4 | ecosystem: Environmental > Aquatic > Freshwater >...
AATTCTTTGTTATGTAAATCTTTAACGCCTTTTTCAAAAGATATTTTTGCATCAAGCTCTTCTTTTTTTTCGGTTAGTTTTCTCTTTTCTTCTTCAGAAGGACCGCACGAAAAGAGAGTCGCCAGAGTTAAGAGTATAAAAATATTTTTCATGTTTATTTGTTTTATTTGTCGTTATTGCAGTTAACCTCTTGCATGCCCTACTTAATTGTAATTATTCACATTTGGAAACGTTTGCAACATTTAGTTTCATAAATATATTAATTTTTAATCATAAAAAAACTCATCTACTATTTAGCAGATGAGTTTTATAACAGATTATTAAATTTTATTTCGCTGGGGTATAGTATTTCAAAGCTTCAGGCATAAAGGCTTTTAAATCGGCTATACGAGTTGCATCACTTGGATGTGTACTTAATAACTCTGGCGGTTTTTGTCCGCCACCTGCTACTGCCATACGTTCCCAAAAGCTAACGGCAGCTTCAGGATTATAACCACCCATAGCAGCAAATACTAATCCCATTTTATCTGCTTCTGTTTCGTGAGTACGGCTATATTTTAAAACACCTAAAGTGGTAGTTAAACCATAAGCTTGCTGAAATAAGCCTTGTGTTACTGCTGGTTTTTGTTGCATAGCTGTTGATAATACTAAGCCGCCAAATTGCACCATCATTCCTTGGCTCATACGCTCGTTACCATGGCGTGCAATAGCATGTGCAATTTCATGCCCCATTACCACAGCTAAACTTGCTTCGTCTTGTGTTACAGGTAATAAACCAGTGTACACTACCACTTTGCCGCCAGGCATGCACCATGCGTTTACAACGGCTTCATCTACTACATTAAAATCCCATTTAAATCCATCTAATGATGAACTTAAACCTTTTTCAGCATAATATTTTTCTACAGCCTTTTGGATTTTTGTTCCAACTGTTTTTACCATGATGGTTCTTTTGTCGGTTGCAGGCAAAGGTTTATGTTCTGCTAAAAATTTATCGTACTCCGTTAAACTCATGCTAATCATTTCTGATTCAGGCATTAAATCTAAAGAGCGGCGGCCAGTAATGGCATTTTTTTGACAAGCGATTAATACAGCTGCTAAAATACCTGCTGAGATTATTATTTTTTTCATAGTTAGTTTAATGTTGTTGTTGTTTCTAGAGCTTTTGTTCTCGACTTCGCTCGAACTGACAAGCTCAGAGTGAAAGCTCGAAGGATAGGTTGTGTAAATATATTTTAATTGATTTCTGCGCTTAAGCCTTTTTCTAAAAGAGTTTCGCAAATTGGTTTTAATTTATTAATAGACCCTTGCTTTACTGTACACTTACCAGTATAATGCACAAGTGTTGCACATTGCTCAGCTTGTATCATATCATGCCCACAATATTTAGTAAGGCATTCAATAACCCATTCAAAGGTATTTACATCATCGTTAAATAAAATGATGTTGTTTTCTTTTTTTTCTTTTGTAATGACATCGAGTTCAAGTAACTCTTCAGTGTCGGTAAAATTATTCATCATCGTATTACAAAATTACTAAATTTTATCTTGTTAAATATTGAGTTGCTTCAGCGCCGTATAGTTTTTTTCCGTCTTTATAAACAGTAATATAAGCATCAGTAATACCTACAGAAATAGCTTCGTCTTTTAATTTTTTAGCAAAGGCTGCCGAAGTGTAATTACCAATGGTGTAAATGTATAATCCATTAATTACTACATTTTGTACAGGCCAAGTTTTGATATTTAAGAATTTAGAGGCTACATCATTTGGCACTTGATTTTTATAAGCTCCAATTTGTACTTTAAATGAAATACCAGCTTCATCTGTTTTTACACCATTATCGGCAGTAGGAGTAGGACCACTAGTTACGCCATTTGTAAACGGAGTAACAGATGGTGTATTGGTTGTGCCCGGACCAGGAATACTATTCATATCAATAACAATTACTGAACTACTATTAGTAGCGGTTGGAGTAGGAACTGAAGCACCATTAAAAATAATCGGGTTTTCGGTTTCCATTTTTAAATTATTATTTTCTGTTTGTAGTTTTTGTCCCTCTGCAAATGGAATTCGTTTAGCATTATAATAAGCCGATACAAAGGCATCTTTTACTCCAAGATCAACTACCTTACGTTTATCTTCTAATAACTTACTAGATTGGTTGTAAATACCTGCTGTATATCTGTATAATCCGTTAGGTAATTTTTCAGAATAAATTGGTTTTAAATTATATAATTGTCCGCGAGTTACTTGTTTTGAGTAAACACCAATTTGAACAGTATATAATAAGCCGTTCATTTTTTCTAACTCGTTGGTAATTTCAGCTGGTTGCGTATCAATAGCATTATTAGCTGCAACGTTATTATTTGTAGCTGGTGTAAATGTGTTTTTAGGAACGTTTGCATTGCTAGTTAAACCAGCACTTGTATTAGCAGTTGGCTCAACTGTTTGTCCGGCTGCTTTTGCTTTTTCTGTGGCTTCGTTTAAATTAATACGAACACCATTATAATATGCTACCACAAAGGCATCATTATAACCTAAGTTTCGTAAATCGTTTTTAACGGCATTAGCGCTATTGTATTGATCAAAGTTACCAGCCATATAACGGATGTATCCGCTTGGTGTTGTTTGTCCAATTACTGGACTTAAACCTTTAAATGTATTATTTGGTAAAGGCGTTTTAAATGCTCCAATTTGAACTTTAAATACTAAGCCATCAGCTATTTTCTCGTCAATAGGAATTGGCTTTGTCGCCGTGTAGGCATTATTATTTTTAACTTCTAAACCCTCTACTTTTATTTTAGTGGTATTGGTTGAGTTAGTAGTATTTGTATTGTTTGAAACAATATTGTTATTAGTAACGTTATTGTTTGTGTTATTAGTAGCTACATTATTGTTTGTAGTATTATTGTTACTTGTGTTGTTGTTTGAACTATTATTATTGGCAACATTATTATTAGTTACGTTATTATTGTTGGTTGCTATATTATTGTTTGCATTATTAGCGTTGTTATTAGTGGCGTTATTTGAAACATTCGTGTTAGCTTCATTTTCGTTTGAGAAAGTAATTGCTGTAGCATCTGGATTAGTGATTTTATTTAAGTTGCTTAAAGCTTCAACACCATGTTTGTTTGCTTCAATTAATAAATTCTTCTTGGCACTTAAATCATTTGTTTGATTTGCTTTAGCAACAGAGACATCTTTTTTATTGTAAGAAGCTTGTGCTTTATCTTTTAAATTAGTTTGTTCGGGAGTTAAACTTGTTGGCACTGAATTTAAACGTGAACTGTATTCTTTATCGTTAGCTTGAATTAATAATGATAAACCATCAACATGGGTTTGGTTATTAGCATTTAAGTTATTTTTAGCTTCATTTAACTTAGCTACAGCATCTGTATTTTCTGAAGCAACATTTGCTTTTTTAGGAACGTAGTTAGGAAAATGTTTTTTATATAAATCAAGTAATGCTTGTTGTTTTGCAATGGCTTGATTTTCTTTTTCTTCTGCATTACTATATCCTCCTAATTTAGCAGCGTCACTCGGATATGCATTTGCTTCTGTTCTTAAGCTATTGGCTTGCTTTAAAAATAATGCAGCCTCATTAGTTAACATATCAGCTGAATTTAAATCAGCTATATTTTTTCCTTTTGCCATAGCAGCTAATTCTTCTAAACTTTGCTTATTAGCATCGTAAGTAGCAGTATTTAATTGTTGTTGCTTGTTGGCAGCTTCTATTTTTTTAGCAATTGCATTAGCCTCTAATTTTTTTGCATTATTTAAATCTGTTTCTTTTTCGGTACCTGTTTTAGTGGATGCATTTTTTCTTAAGTTAAATGCTTCAGTATTTAGATTATCAGCTTCTGTTAAAAGAGCGGCAATGTTTCCTTGGTTTAATGTTCCACCCGAACTAGAAGCTTGGCTTACATTATCTAAAGAAGCGATGATATTTTTATCTTCATTAATAGCAGCATTAATTTTTTCGGTTGCTTTATTTTTTAAATCAGAAGCTTCTTGATCAAGGTATGGATTAAAGGTTAATATTTTTGATTCGTTAGGGTTATTTAAATCTGTTTTAATTTTTGCAACTTCATCTTTTACACCATTGTCAGAAGTGTTATTTGAGTTGCTGTTGGTTGCCGTTTCGTTATTAGTAGTTGCATTATTAGTTACGTTTTCATTATTTGTAACATTATTGTTTGCAGCATTATTTGTAACATTCTCATTATTGTTAACGTTGGTTACGTTATTTGTTTCGTTGTTGCCTCCGTTAGTTCTGCTGCTATTGTTATTATTGATTGCGACAGTATTTGTTTCGGTAGCATTATTATTGTTTGAAATAGCTACTTCGTTATTGTTATTTGTGACATTGGTGTTAGCAATAGCTGTGTTTGATTTTGTTAATTCAGTAGCCTCGTTTAAAGCTTTTAAGGCTGCTACTTCTTTTTCATTTGCTTTTAACAGTAAACTAGCTTTTTCTGTAGGATTTTGTGAAGTAACAGATTGACCTATTAAAACTTTAGCTTCATTATTTAAATTATCAGCATTTGTTTTTAATTCTTGCGCTGATTTATTTGCAGGATTTTGAAAAGCAGGATCTTTAGCTAGTTTGCTACTTTGAGCATTTAATTCGTTTTGATTTACTTTACTTAATGCTAAATAAGCATCAACTTGAGATAAAGATGTTTTTTTAATTTGTTCATTGATGTTAGTAATAGATTCAGTTGTATTAGCTCCTCCCGTATTTAAAGGTTGCACTTTATAAGTTGGATTTGTTTTACTTAAAATCTCTAAAGCTTTTTGTTGTTTTGTTAAAGCTTCATTTTCTTTTTCTTCCGCATTACTTAAGCCACCTAACTTAGCTGCTCCATTAGGATAAGCATCAGCTTCTTGACGAATTTTTTGCGCTTGCTTAAAGTTAATAGCGGCTTCATCAATTAACATGTTAGCTTGAGAAATTTCATTACTAGTTTTTTGGCCAGTTAATTTTTGTAATTCAGTAAGGTTTAAAATATTATTATCGAACTTAGCTTTGTTTTGTGTTTCTGCTAATACGGATGATTGTAATTTTTTCTCAACTGAAAGTTTTTCATTTTCAGCAGCTTGTTTCAATAAGTTTTCTTTCTCTTCTCCCGTTTTAGTTGCAGATTCTTTTCTTTGTTCGTAAGCCTTATTGTTTAATGCATCTGCTTCGTTTAATAAAACTTCCGGATTTTGATTAGAAGTATTTTGAAGAGAACTTTCGGTGCTAGTAATTAGATTATTTAAATTGATTTCGTTTTGTTTAGCAATTTCAAATTTTTGAGTCACAGCATCCTTTAAAGTAACCGAGGTGCTTTCTTTATAGTTATTATAAGATACAATGTCCTTAACCGCATTTGTATTAGCGGTTAAACTTTCTTTCACATTAGAAAGTTCATTTAATAAAACGTTTGGATTATTACTAGCGGCAGTATTTAATGATTTTATTGGTGTATTATCGCTTGCAATGTTATTAGTAACTGTTGGATCTTGGTTTTTATTAATTCCTGTATTGTTAGAGTTATTATTGTTGATTGCTGTATTGTTGTTTTCTGTTGCATTATTTACAGTAGAGTTATTATTTGTTACTTCATTAGCATTGTTATTTGAAACAGCATTTGAGGTAGTTGTATTGGTAGCAATAGCATTGTTGTTATTAGATGTTTCATTAGAAACAACATTCGGGTTAGATGCGTTATTGTTGTTGTTGTTGTTGTTGTTGTTCGCTAAGGTAGCGTCTAATTGTTTTATTGTTGTATTATTTAAAGCAATAGCTTTTTCGTTTTCTGTTTTCTGTTTTTCTAATTGTTTAATTTCCTCGTTTAATTTCTTTTTTTGAGTCGCGTCTTTAGTTTTAGATAATTCGTTTTTATTTAGTGCAATTAAGTCGTTAATTTCTTTATTGTAGTTTTTGTAAATTTCATTTTGTTGAGTAACACTTTCTTTATTTGTTTTGTCTACAGTGGTTGAGTTTACTTTATCATTGTATTTATTGGTAATACCTTCGTATGATAAAGTGCTCGCTTTATTAGTATTGTTGTTATTCGTGGAAATCTCGTTATTGTTATTATTCTCATCATAAACAATGTTATTGTTTTTAACGTTAATACCTTCCGTAGATTCATTTAATATTTTAGCAGCTACTAGTAATTCTTGGTTAACACCATCTACTTCGTTTTGTAGTGTGTTAATTTTTTGATTATTGGCAGTAATCTCTTTATTCTTTAATTCAATTTCGTTGTTTAATTCTCTAATTTGAGCAGATATGTTTTCTTTAATTGATTTATCATTTTCATTTGATAAATCTTTTTCTAAAGTTTCAGTTTCATTTTTAATCGCATTTATTTCGTTAGAAATAGAACCGTTTTTCTTTTGTGTATTTACTAATTCTTGTTGTTTTAATTCTGATTCAGCTTTTAATGAAGTAAATAACTCATCTGATTGATTTTTTTGTTTAGATATATTATCTAATTCTTTTTGAATTTCTTCAAGTTTAGTTAAAGCTTCTTTATTGTTTTTGTTTTTTGTAACCGCTTCTAATTGGCTAATGTATTGATTAGTTAAGTCTGCTTCTTTTTGTTGTATACTAGCATCAACTTCTAATTTTTTTGCCATATTAGTAGCTGTGTTAGCAACATTAGTGGCTATTTTAGCTTCTTCTTTTAATTGATTGGCTTTTGCTAATTCTTCATTCTTTTTAGTAACATCCGAAATGGAATTTGCATTTGTAAACGCATCATCGGCAGCTTTTTGTTTTTCAATTGATTCGGCTGTTTTTTGAGTAGCTAATCCAAAAGCATCTTGAGCTTCTTGTTTTAATTTTGCAGCTTCATCGCCTGCTTCTTTAGCATCTGTTTTAGCTATTTCTAATAATTGTTCGTTTGTTACATTTTTATTAGTGTTATTTTTTACAGCGTTTCCATCATTGCCTTGAACCGTTGGATTATTGGTAGAAACAGAGTTTAAATTATTTTCGTTGTTATTTGTATTTTTATTAGCTTCTTTTATTAAGTTGTTATTGTAGGGCTCCATTTCATTAACCTCTAGCTTAGCTTTTTTCTCAATAAAATCTATCATCATGGCGTAGTTCTCGTCATCTACTTTTCCATCAAAATAATTAGTGATTTTTAAGATTTTGTTTTCATAGGCAATCATTTGCTTATATGGTTTTAAAGTATAAGCTACTGGAATATTAACAGCATCTGATTGCGTATTAATTCCAGGTGTTTCAACCGTGAATAAAAATTTCCCACCATTAGGAAGTTCCATGTTATAATCACCATTATCTTGTGCTTGAAACGTACCAACGATTTCGCCATTGGCCATATTCTTTACAGTTATTTTTGATTTTAAACTTTGATTTGCATCTTCTTTAACAACAGTTCCTTTAATAACAGCAGAGTTCATTGGACGACGCTCTGTATTAACTTTTAATACATCTAATTTGCCGTAAGGACTATATCTACCAGTACTAAAGAATGCCAATTTTTCAAGCGAATCAGTTACAAATAAAATATCGTCATCTGGAGAGTTTATTGGGAATTCTAAATTTTCTGGTTTACTCCATGATTGAGTGGCATTATCATATGTAGTTTTAAATACATCATATCCACCCATGCTATTATGGCCTTTTGAGCTAAAGTATAGTGTTTTACCATTGGGATGTAAAAATGGATAATCTTCGTCAAACTCTGTGTTAATAGATGACGGTAAAATTTGAGCTTTACTCCAACTACCATTAGGTAATCTGTTTACAAAATAAATATCTCTTCCGTTGTTTCCACCTTCACCGTAACTTGAGTAGTATAACCTTTCACCACTTTTAGGAAGATATACAACAGATTTATCTTTTTTCTTTTTATCGTAACCTGTTTTATAATCGTCAGGTTTTACTAATAATTTTCCTCCTATTTCTTTAACGTCGTAACCTTTGTAGTAATCAGCTTCGTTTAATTGTTTTTTACTAAGGATAACTAAATCAGATAAATTAGATAACAAGCGCTTACCATTTTTACAAGCTTGTATTTCTCTATCTACTTCTAATTTTTTAATAGAAGAGGAGCTGCCTATCTTTTTATATTCAGTATAAAATTTAATAGCTTCGTCAAATCGATAATTAATATGATAAGTTTTTGCTAAATAAAATAAGGCATCTTTTGGAGCATCTGTGGGGTTTTTAGTAGCAATTTGTAAATAGGAATATGGTTTCTTTTTATCAGGCTCTGTATAAAGCATACAAACGCCTAATCTGTAATTATATTCCGGATCTTTTGGGTATAAGGATACTAATTGCGCATAGAGTTTATAAGCTAAATTATAATCCTCATCATCAAAGTGTTTTTCGGCTTGTTTCTTTAAATCATCCTCATTTTTTATTTGGGAATAAGAATCTGAGCAATAGAAAATTGCTAAAAACAAGAATAAATAGCTTAAACGCATACCACTTGTACGAAAGATATGTCTAATTTGATTCAGATGCAATGTCAAATATACCTAAATATACCTAAATAATTTAGTATACAGAGGTAAAAAAACTAATTTTTCCATAATAATTCTTAAAATTATTATGTTGAGTGATTTTGAGCTAAAAAAATGTATAAATTCTGTAATTCTGTTTTTTTAAAATAAAAATATTAAATTTGTTGAAACTCAAATTATATAAAAATACATGAAAAAAATTTACTCAATTATTGGTTTATTAGCATTAACTATTACAGCTAATGCTCAAGGAAAATCTTCTAGAACTGCTCAAGCAAGAGAAATTACAGTTTCTGCTATCAATCCTCAAAATAGTGTAGTTACACCTACAACTACAGCTTTACAACCAGCTTCTTTTGGAGCAACTTCAGGATGTACAGTTACTACTTATGGTGCTGGAGCTGATGGATATGTTGCTGGAACAAATGCATACGGTGATGTTGCTAAATCTCAAAAATATGATTTAGCTACTTATACTTTAGGCTTACCTGCAACTTGTAGTGGTGTAGCAATGATTATTCCTTATGTTACTGGAACAGGAAGTGTAACAGCTAAGGTTTATTCTGATGCAGCTGGCTTACCAGGTACTTTATTAGGAACAAGTATTCCTGTTGGTTTATCTTCAGTTAATACTGCTACTTACACAACATTTGCATTTGCATCTGCAGTTAATTTAACTTCAACTATTTTTCACGTTGCTTTAGATTTTTCTGCTACTAATGCTGCAGCTGGAGATACTGTTGTAGTTGCTCAAACTGATGATGGATGTGCAGCTAATACTGTTAATGGCGCTAATGAACAATTATCTGATAACTCTTGGCAATCTTTCACAACTCCATCTCCTGCAGGTTGGGCATTCACTTCTACTGATTTAGCTATTTTCCCAATAGTAACAGCTGAAATTGTAACTGGTGTTAAAA
>Ga0066406_1000094_pt1 | contig 9332 bp, 10 predicted proteins | sample LakWasMeta8_HOW4_2_FD_59493 | JGI IMG/M metagenome (GOLD analysis project Ga0066406, IMG submission 59493) | Freshwater sediment methanotrophic microbial communities from Lake Washington under simulated oxygen tension - Sediment Metagenome 8_HOW4 | ecosystem: Environmental > Aquatic > Freshwater...
TCAAAAACCAAGTCGAATCATATTATCAAACAGGGGCGTTAATTAGTTCTAAATCTGGAAAGTATAAATTTATTCAAGAGTTACGAAGAAAGAGTGATATTCAGGCAATTTCCGCTTTAATTTATTTAACAGACACTCCTATAAATCTTACTGCTACTCAAAAAAATAATCTTGCTGGTTTTTCTGCTGCATATCTATTTGAAAACAAATTACTCGAAAGCAAAATTAAAAACCAAGAGAAGGTCTTAGAAGAATTTCAACTTGACTGGGAAGAAAAATTTTTAAAAGAAGAGAGTCGTTTTAGCAAACTAAATGCAGACACGACAGAAGTCCTAAATAGTTCAAAAGAATTTGTGAGCAACACAACGAGTGACTACGCCGAATTAAAGTCCAAAATAATGAAAGATATTGATGAACTCCATCGAACATATGATCAGTATATGGCGCTAAAGGCACCTGTAGAATATTGGGAAAACAAAAGAGACTATCATTATAAAAGAATACTACCTTATTCAATCTCTTCGATAATTATCGGTGTTTGCATTGGAATAGGTTCTTTCTTCTTAATGCACAAATTATTCGAATCTAAAGATTCGAACAATATTTTATTGCATTATGAAAATGTTGCAATTGCTATACTTATTCTTACGTTGTCACTGTGGCTACTAAGAATACTTGTTAAAATTTTATTAAGTCACTTCCATCTAGAGGCAGATGCAAGAGAGAGAGTTGTTATGGCAAAAACATTTCTTTCCCTTCTTAGAGAATCGTCTGGGCTTGGCGATCAAGATAAGCAATTAATTCTTTCAAACTTATTTAGACCAACTTCAAGCGGTGTTATCAAAGACGATGGGATTCCTCCTGGTCTATATGATTTATTAAGTAGATATCTTAACAAGTAATAGAATTATTCTTCCCCTCCCCTACAGACACGTTGATAGACTCAAGCAGTTACTTTAAAAGTTTTTCTTCTTTGCTTTCAATATTCAGATCGCATCTTCTAGATTTCTTTTTTGGGAATCACACCAATATCATCTAACCGCCAGGGCCACTAAGGAAAAACTCCATAAAACCAAAAAACCTTTTATTTTAAAGCAGTTGATTTACGATCGAAAATTCACCATTGTAAACGAACTGATAGCCTTTTTACATGGCTAGAGAAATTAACAAGAAAACCCTTGAGGTTTTTCGCAAACAATTGCTTTCAGAAATTAAAAACAACTACAATACAGTAGAGGAATTTTGCTGGGACAAAGATTTGAGCAAGGCCACAATTTCAAATGTTCTTAATAAAAAAAAAGATTTTTTTATTTCTACTCTCGAAAAAATTGCGAATGCCTTGAATAAAGAGTTGATAATTAAGTTAAAATGATCATATTACACTTTTTCATCTAATCTTTTCTTGCTCTCAATTAATTTATTTAAAGCAGGTTTAAGGGTATGTTCTCTAAAGCTTTTTATCTTATACTTATTAAATCTGGTAGTTTTCATTTCCAGTTGTTGAAGCTTGCTATCAATCAAAGAAATGCATTCGAATTCTTCGTTTAAGTAAGGATAATGAAAAACTAAATCATACCGGTCCTTAATTGCATAAGATATAAAATCCCTCTCAGAGCTAGGGCTGGTTAAATATTCTTCTATGAATTTATCTGGATCAATATATTTGAAAATTGGTACATTGTTAAACTTTAAACTTTTTGCAGAATTATGTGAGAGCGCATCTCTAAATTTTTGAGGAGTCTTAACTAATTCCAAGGCCTGTTGGGCAATATCTGGAAAACTTTTTTCTTTTGTCTTAATAACAAAGCCATCTAAAATATTCGAGACCTCTTTAAACTCAGTAGTTTCAAAAGAAAAATATCCCAAGCCTGCATAGGCATAGTCACGATCATTTACTCTTTCTTCGGGGGTAATTAAATTTTCATCACTAAGCTCAGATAAAACTTTTTTAAATTCAATAAGTAAATCTTCCATTTTGGTTTCAATTAATCCTTCTTTGGAAAAATGTATAAATAACCCCAAAACGTGTTTTATAATACCTGGCTTACGATATTCTTTATTCTTAAATTTTGTTTGAACGTCAGTAAGGATATTATTAAATTCTTCTTCATCAATATCACTGAAGTAATAGAGCTTAACCCATTCTTTTACATTTTCTTCGCGAAAGTATTTACTGTTCTGAATCGACTCATTGAGCTTTTCACTAGAAATTGTTCCGAACTTAAAAAAATCATACCAGCAAAAGTCGTTCGGACAAATTTCATAAAAATTTTTAGAACCATATTTTTTAAAAAACTTTTCACGATTAGAAAGTTCCTCTTCCTTTTTCTTATCAATTTGTCCTAAATAGTAAATTGATGTCGATGACACATTTTGAATTTCATCTGTAGCAATTAAACCTTTTCTTAACTCAAAAAGTAATATCATCAGCGTATTAAGACATTCCATTAACAACTGATTATTTGTTTTTGCCTTAGCTGGAAGAATTTCAAAAAAACGGCAAAATTCATCTATCGCCTGTTTCAGGCTTCGCAAATTCTGATATGAGATCACATTGTATATTTGAACAATTTCATTCAAATTTGATTCCATGAATTTTCGAAGTTCTTCATTTGATACTGACTTAACAAATTCCTTTAAAGCTGGTTCGAGTTCTGCTGTAATTGTAAAAGTTCTTCCGATAAGCTTTTCTTTGATTTCTAAATACTTTGAAAATTCACCAGTATCTTCTTTGGTTGGAATTATCTTCTCTTCGTGGGCGAGAATAATTACTTTACTCCCTTGATGCTCAACTAAATGATTTATATATCCCAACGTAGTATTGATCGAAATGTCACATCTCTCCAGATCATCAAAAACAATTACACTGTTTTTATTTCGTTTTAAGAAATCTCTTAAATCAACGTTGGAAGCGTTGATACTAACACCTTTTAACTCGATACTTTGGATTGCTTTTGAAATAACTTTAATTGCAGGAGTATGCAATGCCGGAAAGGACAACTGTAAAAACCTATCTTCAATTTCTGTGACTTGTTTTAATCCATATAATGAAACATACAAAAATTTTTTAGGATCATTATTTTTAATGTAGTTTTTTATAAAATAAGTTTTTCCCGATCCCCATTCGCCATCAAGCAGGACTGCATACTCTAGCCTTCCGTTGTGCTTGATGTAAAAATCTAAATACTCACGAATGCTAGTATTGCTCATAAAATTCTCTCACGATTTTTCAAATGGTTTCATAAAGTGTACCTTTGAAAAACAACAATTGACTAGCAATTCTAAAGCTAGATGTGGCTATGTAGATCATGTCTTATCTTTTGATAAATTTGTCATTATATTGATAAAGGAATTGAATGTTCGCTACAGAAATTGAACCATATTTAGAAAAATTTCTCTCTGAAAAAGAGCAAACCAAAAAGAATCGAGATTTATCCCCAGATTGAGGATTTTTTCAGAATGATTAGAGACTTTTTAATAAAAGATGAGATTGGTCTCTTCATCTATGACAACTTCTCTACAGGCCTTTTAAGCGAAGAGTTTGATCGACAGAAGCTTGCTATAAAACGCTTTAAAGAAATTGCTTCAGAGCTTGATATACCCATTTTAATCGCTATTCATCCGACAAAGAGCACGATTTCAAAATGCATATCTAACGAATGAGCAAGTTAGAGGAAATATCGCCTTGGCCACCATGCCTGAGTATTTGTACACAATGAACAGTTGCGAAGTTAACGAGCAAAAAAAGACCTACCTCTATGTCGATAAGGCTCGCTATTTTGACCAATCAAGGGACTGCTGGTTCGAATTGAAATATCAAGTTTGTAACAAGAAAAGAGGCTTTTATGCTGGTGACTCCCCTGTCCCTAAAGAGGTCGCCATTGAAAATATAAAAAAGAATAAAAATTAACGTCAAAAGCAGGTAAAAAACGCTTAAAAAATGACAAAAAAAACACGTTTTTTATCTGCTTTTAATCAAAATTTGAAAATGTATTTACGAGTTGTTTAAGGACAAACAACATTCAGCCTCTCTCTTGGACAACAAAACATATTTGTTGTAAATCATTGCCTACGATCTTTAAAAACAGAATAGTAGGCAAGCGCAATAAGCTGCAAGTTCCTTACAAAGGAATTCGCCATGCTTAAGACGACAAAAACAAAAAAAATCAGAGTTTTTATGAGACTCCCTGATGGAAAACGTGTCACCAAAGTTTTCCATCGCAAGACCGATGCTGATAAATTCAGAGCAGAAATGCAGATTGAAAAATATCGCTTCGAAGCTACTGGCATCTCATTTAACAATCACATTATATTTAAAGAATTTGCTACCGAATGGTTTGAAATGGAAGTGAAGGGCCGAAAGTCTCTTCAAACTCAACGCAATTATGACAGCGATTTGAGAAACTACATTCTACCAATCGTGGCCGAAGTAAAACTAAGAGACTTAAATATCCGCCATGCTCGATTGATGGAAAACAAGATGCTCGAAAAAAACAAGCATCCTAGAACCATTAATAAAGTACTGACAGTTTTCAAGACGATTCTCAACGACGCTGTAAAATCAAATCACCTTTTAAAAAATCCAATAAAGGGATATTCCGAACTAAAAGAACCACCTCGAACGATTAAGTTTTGGACAAAGGAAGAAGCTTCAAGGTTTCTTGAACACACTCGCCTCGAGCCATACACGATCTCTATGTGGTCACTTTGAATACTGGAATGAGATTAGGAGAAATTCTCGGTCTTTGTTGGGATAAAGTCGATTTTGAGAACAATCAAATTGTGGTTAGTCGTGCTCTAGGAAGAAGTGGTCTTAAACAGACTACAAAGACCCATGAAGCGCGATTTATTCCAATGAATGCTAACGTGAGGGCGATCTTAGAAAAACGTCTCAAAACGAAAATAAACGGTTCATTTGTCTTTGGTAAAAACGACGGAAGTCATCTCGATTATAATCATGTGACTTTGAGAAATTTTAACAAGGCTCAAGTGGACGCTGGGCTTTCAAAGATCATTCGTTTTCACTATCTAAGACACACCTTCGCGAGTCACTTCATGATGAATGGTGGGAATATTTATACTCTTCAAAAATTATTAGGTCACAAGGATATTCAGACTACAATGATCTATGCACATCTTGATAAAGAATTTCTTCAAAAAGAAATTGAATTGATCTCTTTTTAAAATGAGAGGGCTTCAAACTAGAAGCCCTTTTTATTTTGAAACCTTCATTTCGTCTAATAATGATTTTTTCTCTACAAGTTTCTGATAATTTTGTATTTTATAAGGTTCATCTTGTTTAGGGATATTATATTTTTCAGCTAATTTTACGGCCAAAGGCTGAGCTTCAAAATAACTTTTCCAAGCATTTGTTGGTTGGTATCGAAAATAATCAATTATGTGTTCTAGCTTATCATCCATTGTGTCTGCTAGATTAGTGTATAGACCCCACATTGGATAAACTACAGCATCACCCTCTTTACCTGTTAACAGTCCTCTTTTGATAGGCTCATAATCATTAAACATTAAAACACCATAGGTTCTTAAAACTGCACAAAAAGTCTCTCTCTTAAGAGTTGCTGATCCATAATATGTTGATCCGATAACTGTTCCAGTTTCATTAATGTGATAATCCCCTTCTCCACAACCTCAAGTGTCTGTAATTTTTGTAATAACAAACATTTTATAATTTTCCTGATTCGTTAATTCTGAGGCAACTAAATGTACAAGCTCATCAGCTTTAGAAGAAAAAGATGGGCTATATTCAGCAATAGAAAATTCAAGATATCCAAAATTGTCTAATTTCTTTGTTGGTCGATAAGGAATAGCATGAACCTTTCTACAATTCTTTTTTTCATCAGGTGGTAAACAGTATGGGTTATCAGTCGTACCCTCAAAGAACTGTGTATTCATTCGAGTAATATAAGTCGCTCTAGAGCGAATATTTGAGGGGTCTAAAGGCTCGTAGGGATCACTTGCACATGAAGCTAATATGAACATTAAGCTAAAAAATAAAAGATCTAATTTCAAGTTTTCACCCTGTCTGTTTAAATTTCTTTTGAACATTGATTCGGGTAAAAAACTAAAAATAATTAATCAAGTTTTCTTGATGCACATATTTGGCACACGCTTATTTTTCAAAGAATTTTCATGAATAATTTCGGGGAGATAACCCCACCATGAAGGCCATGGTGGAGGTGGTGGGATTGCAAAAATGCTTCCCACACTTCCCGTAGAACAATTATATTCTCCAACAAAAAACAACATTAAACAACTGTAACTATTAACTTAATTAACAACCAAGAATTTGTTGCTTATTGCGTTCTAAAAATGACAAATGTGGAAGAAAAATGGCTAGTTTGCCACATTTTTGCCACACGTTTTTTAGTGGTTTAAAATAAACAGAAACATCGAGACAAAAATGAATCCAAATAAATGTAATCACCAAGATGATCAAATCCAGATCATAAACTCTTGGATAGAAAAATCAGTTAATCTCTACAAGTCTAACTGCAAAGATGAAATTGTGATTTTCTCAACTCTTTACTCGGCTATTAATTCCGTGAGTTGGCTCTACTCTGCCCATTCGAGAGATAGCAAAATGATTATGGATTTAGCTGCTTTCATTAGTGCTCAACTGCATCAGGATTTAAGACGGGAAGAGTTAAGAAGAATTGATCAATTATGCACAGATATAATAAATTTCACCAAAGATAAATTCACGGAAATGCATAAGTTACAAAAGAGAACTAATGCTAGCCCTCTTGGAGAGACGGTACAATTTAAGTTTGAAGAAAATGACCAAAGAACACTTTCTCGAATTCGCGTTGAAGAAACTACCTCGCCGCAAAGAATAAAGCTTTCGATTGGAATACTTTATCAATTCAGGTGCAACTTAGTGCACGGATGCAAAGGAATTCACTTCGAAGAAAACATTTGTCTTGCAAAAAAACTAATCCTATTAATGGTTGAAATATTTCAACTTCTTCCTGTCGAAATAATTTCAACGATTAAACAGCGTGAACTTCACGAAATTAATTTTGAAGTTAATACTATCTAAGAATCTCTCATAGCGTATCTAGAAACTTACCATTTTTTAAATTCGCATTCCTAGTTTTAACGTTGGTTCAAACGGACTTTTCCGAGAATGGCGCAAACAGAAAAGTGTGTTGAAACCACTAATTCAAACAAAAATGTCTTCTCTAAAAACAATTATATTTTCAAAGAAAACTATCGTTATGCTATAAACTGCTCCCAGCATACAGATCTCTTGCAGATATTTTTTTAGGTCAAAATTAAAAAAATACATCATATTATTTGCGATTCTTTGTAAAGTTCGCCGCGTTATTTATATATGCACATTTCGGACACCATCTCCCCACCTGAATAGAATCTGGAGTTGTTTCCCAAACATGGCCATTGTGACACTCCCACTTTAACTTGGAACGTGCGTTTACATATACTTTTGATAGGCATTTACCACCTCTTTCTTTAGCTAGAAGATGCATTTTTTCAATTGTTCCTCTTTGCTTATTTGAATTTCTTTCCTGTGCGCACTTTGGACACCAGTGCCCTTGCTTAATAGTGACTGCACCAGCTTCCCATTGATGGCCCTTTTCACACTCCCAACGAATTTTGCTTTTTCCATTTATATAAACTTCAGACAAGCATTTTCCTTTGAATTTCTCAGCGAGGTTTTTTACATATTCAATCGTGAATTTTTTCTTACTATTACACTCGTGGCACCATCTCCCTTGCTTAATCTTGGAAGGAGATGCATCCCATATATGGCCATTTTCGCATTTCCATTTATGCTTACGATGATTTCCTAAATAAACAGTAGAAAGAAGAATTCCTTTTTTCTTCTGAGCAAGCAATTCAAGAAGTCTTAACTGAGAAGAGTTTTTTACTGTTTCGTTAAGCAAATGGAAAATAGGTTTCTCATGAACGGGAATTTGTATTTTCATTTTTGTTAAGGCTGCAATTAAAAAATCATACAATTTTTCAATCTTAGTGAGATATCCCACTTCGGGGACAATGATTAATGTAACATTATGTTTTTTACATAAAAGTATTTTGTCTTGATCATCATCTTTTCTTCGGGATAGATCAGAGTCATTTTTTGTAAAAATTGTTTTTTTGTAATGATGTCGTCCTTGATGCTCGAAAGCTAAACTTAGTTCTTCACAAAACCCATCCAGTTCCATCCTGGTGTTTCTTTTGCTTAAAAGCCAAGTAGGTTTTATTTTAGGGAATTTTTTTTCAAAAATTTTTTCTAAATATTCACGGGTAAGATTTTCACCAATTAAATTACAGCACTGAGGGCACCAAAAATTAGATTGTATGTTACCTGGGGTAGCACTCCAAGTGTGTCCATCCTGACATTCCCATTCTAATTTTGTGTGACTATTAATATATTCTTTCGATAAACATCTCCCTCCTCTATTTCTAGCAAGGGTATGCATTTGTTCTATGTTGCCTCTTTGCTTTAAGGAACTATTCAAGTAAGCACACTTTGGACACCACGTACCTGACAATACGCTAGATCCTGAAGCTCGCCATTGATGTCCTTTTTCGCATTCCCATAAAAGTTTTTTGTTATTGTGAATATATTCATTTGAAAGACAATTACCGTTCCTTTCTTTAGCAACCTTAAGCATATCTTCAATCGTATTACTTCGCTTTTTTGCGCTCTCAGCGATACCACAGAGGCGACACCATGAACCCCGAATAACTGATGCTGGTATGGCTTCCCATGTGTGACCTTGTTGGCATTTCCACTTTAGCTTTACTTGAGTGGTTGAACATACCTTGGAAAGGCATTCACCATTGCGATTTCTTGCCAATTCTCGCATATCTTCTATCGAATATTTTCTCTTTTTAACCCCATTGAACTTTAAAGAACACTTTGGACACCAACTTCCATGTTTAACACTATCTGGTGTTGCTTCCCAAACGTGACCTTGCTGACATTTCCACTTATGCTTTACGAATATCCCCTTGTATGAACTGGAAAGACATTCACCATTTTTTCCACGGGCAATGCTTCTTAATTGATCAATGGTTATTCGCTTTTTCAATTACCTAATCCAGTCCTAGCTTGCAGTGATTAACATAAATTCTTGTCGGTAGTTTACATGAACACCTAAGCCTTACCTAGTTACTAAGCCTTTGGAATTCAATGCCTTTATATATAATTGATAAAACTTTTTCAAAAAGCTTTGAAGATAAATTTTTGGAAATTACATATAATATTATCAATTAGTTCAATTCCACTGGTAAAAAAAAATGCTTAAAAAATTTAAAGAACAGATTTTAAATGTGAAGGAATC
>Ga0066406_1000099_pt1 | contig 9206 bp, 3 predicted proteins | sample LakWasMeta8_HOW4_2_FD_59493 | JGI IMG/M metagenome (GOLD analysis project Ga0066406, IMG submission 59493) | Freshwater sediment methanotrophic microbial communities from Lake Washington under simulated oxygen tension - Sediment Metagenome 8_HOW4 | ecosystem: Environmental > Aquatic > Freshwater >...
CTGTATATAAATTAAAAAACATTGAGGGTGCATTTTCGCTAAACTCTAAGGCTGTTGCAGACCCTGCGTCTCCAAACAAAGGATATGTGCTTTTATCTTTATAATTAACAGATAGTGTAGATTTATCTCCTGCTAATAACAACCCTCTCTTAAAATTACCGTTAGATAGCAAATTTGAAATCACTTGTAATCCATATATATACCCGCTACACCCCAAGTTAATATCAAATGCCATTACTCCTTTTTTCAAGCCTAATTTATGCTGTAAAATAGCAGATGTAGCCGGCAAAAAATAATCAGGCGATTGAGAAACAAAAATTAAAACATCAATACTTTCGCGTTCCCAGTTTAATTTTTCAATAAGTGCATTTGCAGATATTTCGCACATATCAGATGTTGCTGTTGTTTTGGAGGCAACTCTTTTTTCTTCTACGCCAGTATTTTTAATAAATGAAATTCTTTCCTCTTCAGTAATCCAATCGTAATCCATTGTTTTTGCTACCTGTTTAGGCACACAAACCGAAAGCCCTTTAATGGATATATGATTAATCGAATTATACATGTTTTGATTGAACTAATTCATACAATTCTCTAATAGTGTTTGTATCTTTTAAATCTTTTGCGTTTAAAATAATGTCAAAATTTAAATCAACAAACGCCACTACTATAAGTGCATAGATAGAACTCCAGTTTTTTATATCTCTATAATTTGTATCAGGTTTAAAAGTTCCTGGTTCTATATCCTCAAATTCTTTTTCGAAATTAATTGTAAATTCTTCTAATGTCATAATTTAAAGTTCTATAATTGTTGCTCCCCATGATAATCCAGTGCCAAATCCACAAATAAATATTTTATCTCCAGACTTTGCTTTCTTTGTTTTAATTGCTTCGGCCAATGCAATAGGTATTGTTGAAGAAACTGTATTACCAATTGATTCCATGAAGTTAAATATTTTTTCATTTGGTATCCCAGTTTTTTTTCCAATTGTTTCAATTAGAAACAAATTAGCCTGATGAAAAATAAATAAATCTATATCTTTTATTGAATAATTATTTTTATTGAGAGTATCTTTTATAAGAGTTGGAACCGTTTTTAAGCCAAAATTAAAAATAGAAGTTCCATTCATATAAAAGCAAGCATTACTAGTTACATTACCATATTCATCTATTATATCTTCAAAAGAAGATTCATTTAATTTATTTCTAGCTCCACCATCTCTCACAATTATTTTATCGGATTTAGAACCATCTGTTCCAAAAACAAAATTGCCAATTTTTGACTCATTATTAGATGAGATTAAAGTTGCTGCTGCTCCATCTCCAAATAAAAATCTCGAACTTTTATCTTGAAAATGAAAGGTTTTAGTAAGGGTTGAGGATGTAAGTAACAATACATTTTTGCATCCAATTGATTCTATAAGTCCTTTTGCAACTCCTAAACCATAAACAAAACCACTGCAACCTAAATTAAAATCTAACGCGCCGCAATTTGTATTTAATCCCAATTTGTTTTGAATAATGCAAGCTGTTGTAGGTGTATAATGGTCGAACTCTTGGGCACAAAACAACAAAAAATCAATTTCATTCTTGTTAATTGAATGCTCAGTAAATAAATTTAACGCTGCCTTCAAAGCTAAATCAGACGCTGTTTCTTCTGAAGAAACAATATAACGATTCTTTATTCCTAGTTTTAATAAATTCTGTTTATTAATAATCGAGTCTGGAAAAGAATCAAAAAAGTCATCATTTGTATATGCCTGAGCAGGTAAATGATAAGATATAGCTCGAATTAGTGATCCCATAATTTAAAATCAAATATACAATTTTAGTTTGTTTAATTTTAAAGCATCTCCCTAAAACATTGGATTTTATACGTAATTCGAATCTTACCCTGAGATTGCCTCAAATGAGATTAGCACAAATACTGGAACTATTTTTTTATGAAACAAACCTATAACAAAAAGATATTACGCCATACTTAGTCTTAAATTAGTTTTTTTTACTAATTGTACATAAATAATAAAACCGCTTAATGGCTTTTAAAAAATAATAATTCAATATCTAATTAAGATAAAAAAGTATTTTTATAGTGCTTTTTTAGTTTTCTAATTAGTTTTTTTTATATTGTATCCAAAATAAAAGTCATGTTAATCTATTATAAAGAGCATAAAAAAGTATTTTTCATTTACCTGATTCTTGTTTTTTTATTTTACGGAAACTCTTTGAAAAACAAGTATGCCTTAGATGATGACTATGTAACTGTTACTAATTTACAAGAGAAAGGAAAAGATTTTTTTCCTAATCACAAATTAGTATCAAAAGGCTTTAAAGGAATACCAAAAATTTGGAAAAGTAGATATGCTCATGATAGCGAAGGCTCCTTTGAATATAGGCCTTTCACAACAACTACATTTGCGATTGAGTATGGCATATTTGGTCAAAATCCATTTATTAGTCATTTAATTAATCTACTACTTTATTTTTGTACAATTTGGCTGTTATTTATTATTTTACTTAAACTATTTGATGATATTGAAAATAAATTTAATCTAGCATTCTTGTGCTCTTTATTATTCTTAATTCATCCTATTCACACAGAAGTGGTAAATAACTTAAAATGTAGGGATGAATTATTAGCATTTTTCTGCTCATTAAATGCTTTATGGTTTAGTTTAGAAGCCTATAAAAAACCAACCGTAAAAAACATTTGTTTAATTATATTATTTCTAATCATTGGATTACTGTCAAAACGAACTGCGATTCTTTTCTTTGCTGTAATCCCATTATCAATGTTGTTTTTTAGAAAAATTAATTTAAAACATGCTGCATATTTACTAATTACTTTTGCTATAATTTATGCGGCCATTCCTTTAATAAAAAGCAATATTGTTTCTGAAAAAACAGTTCGGGTATTTTACAACTTTGAAAATCCATTATACCTCGAAAAAGCATCTTTTTTTCATAAAATCATAATAGGAATTAAAACCTTTGGATTTTATGTGAAATTTTTAATATTCCCATTTCCTTTCAGAAATTATTATGGAGGAAATATGTTTGATTTATCTGCAAGTTTAAACTCTTATTTTTTTATTGCTATAGGATTTATATCGTCATGTACATACTATATATACAAATTAAAAAGTAAGTTTTTACTATTTTCTGTTCTAGTATTTTGTGGTTGTATTTTTCCATTTATAAATATTACCTCTCCTGCACCTGGCATTTTAGCTGAACGATTTGCTTATTTTTCTTCATTTGGATTTTGTTTAACTGTATCTTATATATTAATACATTTTATTAAAAACTTAAATTTCATTTCTATATCTAAAATATTTTCAAAGCCTACAGTTTACCTAGTTCCAGTTATTATTGTATGCATGTTTTATATATGGAATAGAAATTCAAATTGGTACAATAAAATAACCCTATTTGAGGCAGACATAAAATATCAAGAGAATTCAGCAAAGGCAAACAGTTTAATTGCTAATGAATATTTTGAAATGTTACAATCTCCAAAAAAGAAATACCCTGCCAATATTTTGATTCAAAAATGTATCACTCATTATTCTCAAGCAATAAAAAATGATTCTTCTCTTTATTCCGCATATAACAATATGGGAGTAGTATACTACTCGTACTTAAACGATATCCCGAACGCGAAAAAATATTTCTCACTAGCAATTAAGAAAAGACCAAAATATTCTCAAGCATTTGAAAATTTAGGTAATTGTTACAAGCAAGAAAAAAATATAAAAAAAGCACATGAATGCTACACTAGCGCTATAACAATAAACCCTAAACAATACACGGCATATACAGCGGCAATTGATTTATTTTTTGTTCAAAAAGATTATGACAAAACATTAAACATTATTAAGATTTCTGAACAAAACTTCCCTAACAATTATGAATTAATTGTACAAAAAGCAAACTGCTATTTGATGAAAAAGGATACTTTACAAGCAATAGATAATTACGAAAAAGCTTACGCTGTAAATCCAAATAAAAACATAGCTCAATTTCTTTCACAGAAATATAAAGAAACTGGTAATCTTTCAAAAGCTGAGTTCTACAAAAACAAATAAGATAAGATTGATATAAAAACTTCTGAAAAATCAAATAATTCAACAATTATTCCGAATTCTTAGCTTTTTTCCTCTTAATCAATCAAAGTACTTTTTCACTCATCATAAACATATATTCAAACACTAGTATTAAAAGTCCAAACTAATATTAGTACATTGGTAAGTAGCAAATTTTTTGTTTAAATAGGATTCTCAACTTTTAACTTAGCTAAAAAATACAGAAATATGACTCAACTCTACAAAAAAGTTAATTTATTTTCCTTTGTCATAGGAATATTATTTTGTTTTCAAAATGCTTATTCCCAGTCAGGTAGGCTCCCTACAAAGCAAGAATTGGATACTAAAATGGCATTAGAGCAATTGTATAAAAACCCTTCTTTTGCTTCTCAAAAAGGCGGGACTCCAAATCATATAATGATTACTGGACCAGAGCAAGACTGTGATAATGCAATTCCTGTGTGTACTCAATCCTATACGCAGTCATCGTCATACACTGGTCATGGAACAATTCAAGAAGTAAATGGAACGTGTTTAAGTACACAAGAAACAAACTCTGTTTGGTATGTGTTTACTGTTCAAAACTCTGGAACATTTACATTTATGATTAACACAGCAAATGACTATGATTATGCATTATATGATATCACATCTATAGGCTGTACTGGTGTTCCCTCAGCTACTCCTGTTCGTTGTAATTTCTCTGCGACATATGGTAGTACAGGCCTTACTTTACCTGCTGCTGGCGGAAATTTATCTTATAATGCTTCTCAAGCTCCAACAATGGCAGGTATTAATGTTACTGCTGGACAAACCTTTGTATTAATTGTAGATAATTATTCTGCAAACAGCAATGGTTATACTTTATCATTTGGAGGTTCTGCTCAAATATTTGACAACATTCCTCCTACAATTACTAGCTCTACATATGCATGTTTTGCAAGTTCTTTCAATGTAAATTTCTCTGAACCTGTTCTTTGCTCTTCTATTTCATCAAATGGTTCTAACTTTACAATTACAGGTCCTTCTGGTAGTGTTCCTGTTACTTCTGCCGTTGGAAATTTATGTTCTACTGGAGCATCTAACACTAATTTTGCAACAGTAAATTTCAATAATGCTGGTTTACAAACAGGCACTTACACTATTTCTGTAGGAAATGGAACATCTGGTCCTATAAAAGATAAATGTGGTAATAACTTAGCTCCTCAAACTTTAACCTTTCAATATTTTGCTCCTATAACAGTAGCTGTGAGTAATCCCTCTGTTTGTGCTGGTATTTCATCTACTTTAACTGTAAATGGCACAAATGGCGCTTCTGGTATTACTTACAACTGGTCACCTGTTTCAGGTTCTACAGGTACATTAGTAGTTAATCCTAATGTAAATACTACTTATGTTGTAACAGCTACTTTTGGAGGTTGTACAAGATCGGCATCAGGTTCGGTATCAATTACCTTACCTCCTGTTGTTTCTGTAAACCCATCTAATGCATCTTTATGTAGCGGTACAACAAATATTTTAGCTACTTCAACAAGTGGAGGCTCTCCTTGTTTAAATTGTACTTATAACTGGTCAGGCTCATCAACACAAACAAACGTTGCGGTTCCTAACTCTACAGTAACTAATGCTGGAGCTGGCACATATAGCGTTACAGTTGTATCAAACGATGGATGTGTTGGTAATACAGCTGTTGCTAATGTATCTATACTTTCTCCAGCTGCTAGTCCAGCATGTAATATTATTTATGTTAGTCCAGCTGGTGGCGGAACGGGTTTAATTCCTTCTTCACCAACCGATATACAAACAGCCTTAACATTAGGTGCGTGTAATAGCGTTGTTATAAAAATGCAAATAGGTGATTATACTATTAACAATCCTTTAAATATGGGTAGTTTTTCTACTATTGAAGGAGGTTATAATACAAGCTTTACAGACAAAACATCTGCTAAAGCTACAGCAGGGGGATTTCCCGCTCAAGGCACTCGAATTATTAGATCAACTGCCAATCTTGAAGGAACTACTGGATTTTTCAGATATACCGCTATAAATATAAGTCCATCTTCTTCTTATTTCCGTATTCAAGATGTAAGAATTGATATGCCTGATAACGCTGCGGGAACTGGAATTAGTAATTATGGTATTTATTTAGGATCTGGCTCTAATAATTACAACATTACACGTTGCTATATATATAGTGGTAATGCTGGCTCTGGCGCTACTGGTACAATAGGTGCTACAGGCGCTTCGGGCTCTGTTGGAGCTGTTGGTTCTAATGCTGGTGTTGGTTATTCTTCTCCAATGGGGAACTCTGGAGCTGGAGGAAATGGTGGTGGCGCAACTAACGGAGGTGCAACAAAAATATTCGGAGGCGCAGGCGCAGGAACTGTTGGAAATAATGGTACAACTGGTGGTGGCGCTCAAAATGGAGGTGGTGGCGCTAGTGGTGGAACTGGCGGACGAAATGCATCTGCAGCAACAACTGGTGGAGTTGGCGGTGTAGGATTTAGTGGAGCCGCAGGAGGTACAGCGGGTCCGGGATCAACAATTAACACTTCTTCTGGCTGCGGTTTCTCTGCAATGACGGGCGGTGTTGGAACGACAGGCTCTACTGGGGCTGTTGGCGCTCCGGCAGGTGCTACGGGTGTTGGTAGTGATGCTACAGGATATTGGAATTCAGTATCTGGAACAGCAGGAACATTTGGTACAGGTGGCTCAGGCGGCGGCGGAGGAGGAGGAGGAGGAACTGGATTCAACTCAAATACATCTGCTGGTTGTGCAGGATCCTATGGAACTAGCGGCGGCGGCGGCGGCGGCGGCGGCGGCGGTCAAGGTGGTTTTGGTGGAAATGGCGGAACTGGTGGAGGTTCTACATATGGTATTTTTATTTTTAATAACGGCGCTAGCGGAAACGTAGTTGATTGTCAAATAATAAACGGTTTAGCAGGTGCTGGAGGTCTAGGTGGACCTGGTGGACCTGGTGGACCTGGCGGGCCTGGTGGAAACGGCGGAACTGCTTCTGGAGTTTATGCTGGTGCAGGAGGACAAGGAGGAAGTGGAGGTGCCGGGGGTGCTGGATCTTCTGGAGGTGCTGGTTGTACTGGTTTAGCAGTTCCTGTAAAAGTTGTTGGAGGAAGTGCTTTAGCTATAAACACAACTATAAATATGCTTACTCAACCCGTTATAACTGTTAATAACATTGCATGTACTAGTGTTCCTATTGCGCATTCAACTGCGGCTGGAGCACCTTCATGGACATCATTTGGTGCTGGCGCAACACCAGCATCTGGAGCTGGTTCTCCTGTAAGTACAACCTACTCTAGTTTAGGAAGGAAAACAGTTGTTATGAATGCTAACAATTACACTGATTTTAATAATATAATTGTTAGCGCTCCTTCTACTGGAAGTATAGTTGCATCAGCTACTTCAATTTGTCCTGGCTCTGCAAACTTTGCTAGTACAGCAATTGGCACAGCTGGTTTAAATTATTCTTGGTCTGTTTTACCTGCTGGAGCAACAATATCATCCGCTTCAACAAGTTCAACATCTGTATTATTTCCTAATACAGGAGCTACATCTATAACTTACACTGTTACTTTAACTATAACATCAAATTGTTGTGGAGCGCTTGTTCCTGTTACAACAACAATTGTCGTAAATCCAATTCCAGTAGCTCCTACAGGTGTTGTTAATCCAATGTGTATAGGAGGAACTGCAACTTATTCAGCAACTGCTCCAGTTGGAAATTCTTTTAATTGGTATAATGCTGCTAGTTCTGGAACTTTATTAGCTACTGGAAACACATATTCTGTTGCTAATATTACAACTCCAAATACGGTTTACTTACAAGCAACTAATTCTTCTGGATGCTCTAGTACTTTAACTCCAGTTGTAGTTACTCCAACTGCGGTACCACCTCCAACAGTGGTTCCTGGCTCTGCATGTGATATAGGCTCTGTTTCAGTAGGGATTAATCCTGTCTCGGGAGTAACCGATTACAATTGGTATTCAAATCCAGGCGGCACTATTTTAGTTCAAACAGGAAATAGCTTAAATTACAGTCAAAATATTGCAACAGCTGGTGGTAGTTATACCGTTTATGTTCAATCAACTGTTGTTGGCTGTTCTCCAAGTAGTTTAGTGCCAGTGTCAGGAAGTGTATCGGCAACTCCAATTACCTTGGCGCAAACTATATCTCCAAATGATACTGTTTGTTTTAATACCCCTGTCACATTTTCTTTAAATGCAGGTGGAGGTAATGGTACTTTTACATATTCATGGTCTCCTGTAACTTCAACAGCTAGTGTGCTTTCTCAAACAGCATCTGCGTCAACATCTTATGAAGTTATAATTAGTAGCAATGGATGTTCAAAATTATTCTATTTACCACTTATAGTTAATCCTTTGCCAAAAGATACTATTGGAACTCCTTTATCTATTTCCTGTTCAAATCCAACAATAACTCTTGATGGTTCTTTTTCAGCTAGTGGATCAAATATTACATATAATTGGGCAACTAGCGGAGGAAATATCATATCTTCAACTACAGCAAATACAGTATCAGTTAACGCAAGCGGTAACTATACACTTTTGGTAACAAATACAGTTACTGGATGTTCTTCTACCCAAACGGTTGCTGTAAATGGAAGCTCTGCATTACCTACACTTACATTAACTGCATCTTCAAATACATTAACTTGTGCAACACCAACTATTCAATTGAATGCAACAACTACAACTAGTGGAGTTACTTACTCGTGGACAACTGTGGGTGGAGTTTTAAGTCCAACTAATACAGCAAATCCAGTGGCAACAGCAAGCGGCACCTATATTATCGTTGTAACAAATACAGTTACTGGCTGTCAATCTACACAATCATTAAGTATTGTTCCTGATGCTGCAATACCTACTGTTTCAGTATCTGCTAATAGTTTAAGTATAACATGTACAAACACTACTGTTACAACTGCATTAACATCAACAAGTACAATTTCTAGCTACAACTGGAGTCCGAGTCCTGTTTCTGGCGGTGCAAATCCAGTTTTTGACACTCCTGGTACTTACAATGCAACTGTAACTGCTAATAATGGATGTTCTGCTAACGTTTCAGTAAATGTAGTTTTAGAT
>Ga0066406_1000101_pt1 | contig 9171 bp, 9 predicted proteins | sample LakWasMeta8_HOW4_2_FD_59493 | JGI IMG/M metagenome (GOLD analysis project Ga0066406, IMG submission 59493) | Freshwater sediment methanotrophic microbial communities from Lake Washington under simulated oxygen tension - Sediment Metagenome 8_HOW4 | ecosystem: Environmental > Aquatic > Freshwater >...
AGACATGCACGATGAGAATGTACTGGTCAATTCCAATACGCTCTTTTTCATCGATTCCGTCTTTTATACCGTCACGCCAGAAATAGATTGACAACGAAACACACTGGCATCCTACCCAAGCGTCAGTATTTTTCTTAAAACACCCTTGTCAGCTCTTCGAGGTGAGCCACTTCGTAGGTGGGCTTAAATGCGTGCGGCAATTTCTGAGGATTATAATAGGCCGAATCCCAACCGGCATTTATGGCGCCCATTATGTCTATATCTACTGCGTCTCCTATCATGATACTCTCATCGGCAGTGGCACCGGCGGCCTGTAGCGCGAACTCAAAAATGTCGCGGTGGGGCTTCATGCTGTTACTGCGCTCTGATGTTATGAGGTGATTGAAATAACGGGCAATACCTGAATATTGCAGCTTCAGCCTTTGCGTGGTCTCAAAACCATTGGTAATAAGGTGCATATCGTACCGGTCCTTGCAATGTTCCAGCAATTCTTTGGCATGTGGTACCAGCAATGTTTGTGTGGGCAGTATCTCCAGATAAGCCGTACTTATCTCGTGCGCCAGATTGGTGTCGGCTATCTTAAAGTCCAGCAGCATCAGCCACATACGCTTCCAGCGAAGCTCGTCGCGTTTTATGTAACCGCTGCGGTAGCGTGCCCACAACTTATCGTTATGCACGTTATAGGCTTTGAATAGGGTATCAAAATCTTCAATGCCCCTTTCGGCCAGCCCATACTCGGCATAGAGGGCGCGCATAGTAGCCTCAGAGTTCTTTTCAAAATCCCACAGGGTATGGTCCAGGTCGAAAAAAAGATGCTTGTATTGTTTGCTCATCGGAGAGTTGTGTGGGACAGTGGCCCATTGGCAAATTTACGCGAAAAAAACCCGAGGCATTGTGTCAAAAGCTCCTGTTTGACTTTTGGGCCAGGCTACACTCTGTTTTTCATCTGTGTGCCCGAACAGAAAACACCGGAGGGTAAGTCGAAGAAGATGATTAATTCCAATTAGGCAGCCAAGAACTGCAGATTGACGTTCGTTACCTATTTTTGGCATATGAAAAAAGCCACCCTGTTACTATTCCTGTTTTCCGGTTACCTTTCCTTTTCCCAAAAGCGAACCGGCTACAGTCGGCTATACCCATCGTTCACAGTACAAAATTACTTCGACCAAAACAGTATCAAGTACGACGGACGTCCCCCTGAGGGACATATTCACGCAAAGAACACCATTGGCTACAATTGGGGTCTGCAATACGAACGCATTACCCGCTATGGCTTGGTGCTTGGTACAGGTCTTCAATATGGGCGTCGCCATTACGACATTTCTATAAAACAAGACATGTCGGATTTCGACTCTACAGCAACCAACAATTTAAAAGGCGTTCTTTTTAATAAAAGTACAAAGGTATCTGTAAATTACTGGACCTTTCTACTGCTGTCAGGATACAGATTAAAGCTGAACCAGAAGATGGCAATCATTGGAAAAACAGGCGTTTCGTTACGGTTGTTTTATGATGGAAACTGGGACAAAGATGAATATATGCTCTCCTATTTGGAAGATAATAACTTTACACGAGCATCCGCATTAGTTACAAAGATTACCAATGAGTTTGGCAGAGACCCTGCTATGAAAAAATCGGGCTTTATCGGTCGCAACAGGTTTCCCGAAGGCGTACTATCTTATGAAATATACGTGGGCATAGAACGGTCCTTTGACAGCGCGGTGATCAAAAATTTCTCAATAGGTGTGGAGGGGTGCCGAAGCTGGTTCATGTGGCCGGACACTGAAGAAATGACGATTTGGACGAGTCGATCCTTTACCAATATATTAAACAGCAAAGAGGTCTTTTATGACCGGAACATTTCACTCGGTTTGAGGGTAGCCGTTGGGCTTTGGCGATAAAAGAAATTCTATGAGAAAGATCCTATTAGCGTTCCTCATATTATTCAACTCTGCTGCACCGGCGCAAGAAGTGAAGGGATATGACAGAGTGTACTTTTCATATTCCCGACAAAACTACAGAGACAAAAACTCCATCAAATACGATGGGATTAACCCCGATAATCACCTGGATCCGGTGAACCCTGATTCTCATTGTTGGGCGCTGCAGTATGAACGAACGACTTCCTACGGGCTAACACTTGCGGTTGAAATTCAATACGGAAAGAGAAGGTACAATATGTCGATCGTACAGGACCTCACCAATTTCGACCCCAATGGCGTGAATGCACTAAAAGACTACCGGTATAGCATTGGCAGCTATGGAGCCAGAACTATTTATTGGGGTCCCAAGATACTTATTGGTTATTGGAAGAAACTTGGAAAAAATTTGACAGGCACCGCAAAAGTGGGTATTGCTGATAAACTCTTTATAAGCAATGGCTGGGGCATGTCCTACGTTGACTTTAAGTATCCTCTGGACAATGGCAGTTCTAACTACGTTCCTTCAGCCTTGGTTGTAGAAAGCAGATATGCACGCCCCGAACCATACTATAGCAAACCGAAGTTTCCCAATACAATTCCTTCCTTTGAACTATACTTAGGCATTGAACGTGAATTGAAACTCCCCGTGCTGAAAAACCTCTCTATAGGCATAGAGGCCTCTCGTGGTTGGTGGATGTGGAACAGGCACGAGACCGTAATTGTGCATTCAAGCCCATCAGTATCTCAGATAGGAACAAGCAAGGACATTTTCATTGACCGCAATATCTGCTTTGGTTTGCGAATGGCCATTGGCATGTGGAAATAATCGATTTTTCTAATTAGTTGATTAAGTCTTTAGTCAGATGCAAATTTCCCTGCCTTCCATTTGACTCAGACCATTCTGCACTTTATCTTATCTTTTCAGAGGAAGTGCATTTAAAATCTATATTATATGTCTCAGAAACTGGTGCTTATTCGTATATTACACTTTCACACTTAAAACATTATCATTAACCACATACAACAAGTTTTTGAATTAGGGGGATAAACTGTTAAAATCTCAAAATTTCGCATAAATTTGCCAACCCTAATAAAAACACTAAGTATATAATATACAATACAAACCTACAATGGCTGTAATTACAACAATAAGAGACAAGTACGGAAAAATAGCAGGTGGTATCATTGCACTGGCGCTGGTTGGCTTCATCGTTTCTGATGCTACAAGTGGTTCTCTTTCTACACTGTTCAATGGCAGAGATGCCAATGTGATGGAAATTAACGGCACTAAGATCGACCCCAAAGAATATAGTGCCAGGGTTAAAGAATACGAAACACTGTACTCTATGTACAACAACGGCCGTCCGCTGGATGACGCGTCACGCGCGCAGATGAGCGAACAGCTGATACAGATGCTGGTGTTTGAAGCAACGGTTAATGCCGAGTGCGACAAACTGGGCATCGACGTGTCGAAAGAAGAAAAAGACCAGCTCATATACGGCGGCAATGCCGACGGTATGGTGCAGGGCTTCACCATTGGTGGTCAGCGCATCTTCGCCGATCCTCAGTCGGGCAACTTCGATCCGGGAAGGGTGAAAGGTCTTGAAAAAGAACTGAACGACCGCGGCGACAAGATCGATCCGGATGGTAAAGTCCGCGAACAGTGGGCTGCTGTAAAAACTTACGTAGAGCGCTCTGCACGTATCCGCAAGTACACTTCTATGTTCACCAACTGCGCTTACATGCCTAAATACCAGATGAAGCGTATGATGGCTGAGCAGAACGGTAACGCGTCTATCCGCTACGTAAAGGTTCCTTTCACAGCCGTATCTGATGCTGAAGTGAAAGTATCTGACGACGACATCAAAGCATATATGCAGAAGCATGCAGCACTCTTCACCAACGACGAGGCTACACGCAACATTGAGTATGTTTCTTTCGAGATCATCCCTTCTGCTGCCGATACTGCCCGTGCTCTTGCTTCTCTTGAAGAACTGCGCGCTGAATTCGGTACTACAAAAGATATCGAAACGTTTGTGAACGGTAAGAGCGATGTGATGAACTCTTACACAAAAACTTACTTCAACAAGCGCACACTCAAATCACGCTACGCCGACACGATCATGACGTTGCCGGTAGGTCAGGTATTCGGCCCTTATTACGAAAGCGGCAGCTTCAACCTGTTGAAAGTTACCGACCGTCAGAACCTGCCTGACTCAGTGAAACTGCGTCACATCCTGGTAAAAACCAAGGAGCAGGGCAACGATGTGCGTACAGACTCTGCGGCAAGTATGAAACTGGACAGCGCTATCGCGGCTATCAAAGCAGGTGGCAAGTTCGACTCAGTAGTTCGTGCTTTCTCTGAAGATGATCCGAGCAAGGGTGGTGAATACACATTCACACTCATGGACCGTCCGAACCTGTCAAAAGAATTCGCTGACTTCGCTTTTGAAGGCAAAGCAGGTGAGACTAAGAAAGTAAAAGTGTCTAATGACAACTACTCAGGCTATCACTACATCGAGATACTGGAGCAGAAAGGTGTAGGCAGCAGCAACCAGCTTGCTATCGTGTCTAAGAATCTGGCACCAAGCGACAGCACTGTAAACGGGCTGTACGGTATAGCTAACGAGTTTGCAGGTAAAAACACTACACCAGAAGCGTTTGACGCGGCAGCTAAGAAATTGAACCTTGACAAGCGCGTAGGCGACAACGTGAAGGTGAGCAACTTCAACATCAACGGCTTGGGCCCTGCACGCGAAGTGGTAAGGTGGATGTATGAGCACAAGGTTGGTGAAATATCTCAGGTATTCCAGCTGGGCGACGAGCGTTATGTAGTAGCTAAACTGGTTTCAGCTAACGAAAAAGGTCTCCGTACCCTCAGCCCTACCGACCGCGCAGTTGTAGAACAGCGCATCAGGGAAGAAAAGAAGACCGAAATGATATCTAAGCGTTATGCAGGTAAAGCACTTGAGGCGATAGCTGCAGAAACACAGCAGACAGTTGCACAGGCCGATACAGTGGTACTGGGTGGTTCATACGTGGCCAACCTCGGTTACGAGCCTAAAGTGATCGGATATACGTTCAACAGCGCGTTCCAGCCAAACACAGTATCTCCGGGCATCAAAGGTCAGGGTGGTGTTTACTTCATCACTGTTCTGAACCGTGTTCAGAATCCACTGCCACCGGATGGCGGCATGATGGACCAGATCATCGGTCAGCAGCGTATGCAGCAGGAAAGGCAGATGGCCAACACCATCGACCAGGGTCTGCAGCAGTCTATGACAAGGAGGGCTAAAGTGGAGTACCATCCGTCTAACTTCTAAGAAACATCCCGCAAGGGTAATGAACATAAAAAGAGCCGCTTCCTCACCGAAGCGGCTCTTTTGTCTATTGGCCCATAACACACCCTGCATGAAAAGTATCAGATAACCCCTTATCTTTGTGTTCCCGAACTATGACCTCTATGGTGCAACAAATTACAGAAGGCGTAAGTATTATGGTTGAGACCTTTTATCAGCCTGCGCAGTCCGATCCTTTCCGGTCGGAGCACCTTTTTGCTTATCGTATCACCATAGAGAATCTTACCATCTACCCGGTGAAACTCATCAGCAGGCACTGGCACATCAAAGACAGTAACGGCATTCACAGGGAAGTAGAAGGTGAGGGCGTTGTGGGTCAGCAACCGGTCATTCAGCCCGGCGACAGCTATCAGTACACATCAGGCGTCAACCTCAATACCGACCTCGGAAAGATGTATGGAAGTTACCTGATGGAAAACCTGTTCAATAAAAAAAAGCTTACAATAGCCATACCTGAGTTCAGGCTGGTGGTTCCCGCGAAACTCAACTAAGCGTTCGCGTTCAGTTCCTGCATCCGCAGCAGGTATTTACCCAGGACATCAAATTCCATGTTCACTACCGTGCCCTTTTCTATGCGGCTGAAATTGGTATGCTCGTAGGTGTAGGGAATGATAGTGACCGTACACTCATCCTTGCCCGTATTAAAAACCGTAAGGCTCACACCATTGATGCAGATAGAGCCTTTCTCGATGACCAGCGGCCCATACTGCGCCGGGAAGCGGAAACGGAACAACCAGCTACCATCCAGTGTCTCTTTAGCAATACACTCAGCAGTGGCATCCACATGCCCCTGCACAAAATGCCCGTCCAGCCTGTCGCCCAAACGAAGGGAGCGTTCTATGTTTACCAGGTCGCCTTCCTTCCACTGTCCCAGATTGGTTTTGTTCAGTGTTTCGGCCACGGCCGTCACTACATAGGTATCACCCTCTATACTCACCACCGTGAGGCAGACACCATTGTGCGCCACACTCTGGTCCACCTTCAGTTCGGGTGTCAGCGGGCTTTCTATTGTAAAATGAATGTTGGAACCTTCGTGCGCTATCGCAGCCACCCTGGCCAGCGATTCTATAATGCCTGTGAACATAGATGTGTTATTTGCGGCGGGCCCTGCCCACATGAATTGTGGTGCCCGTGTCGTTGACAACGGTAAATGAAACGTAGATAAGCGAACTGTCCACCTTATCGCGGGTAAGCGCGCCTGTGACGGTGTCTTGCTGGCGGCAGAAGATCTGCCCGGGATGTATAGTAAGTGAGTCGCCCACTGTGGTATCGGCAGTGGCCAGATAGGCAGCCTGCGTGGTGAAAAACAATTTCTGACCCGATGGACAAAAACCGTCCAGATACATCTTCTTCTTGTCGGTCTTGGCTATCACTATCACCATAGAATCTGCTGCAAGGAACAATTCGGAAGTAGGGTCATAAATGGTGTCGTGCAGCAGATAAGTCCCCTGGTAAAGATCGGTTGCATAATAGCACACCGAATTATCGGGTTTGCCGGGAAAGCCCCAGTTGTAATTTACAGCATCGGGATCGTTGCAGTAAGGATTGGAGATCTGCGGATTGTCCTGCGGTGCAGGATCCTGCCACTTCTTGCAAGACGGCAAACTGCCTGCAAGCAACAACAAAAGCCCAAATGCAACTATCGGAGATCTCATAGCTTATCTAAAATCAAACGTCGCGGACCCGCCGCGACGTTCTATTCTAACGGATATTTCTCAAAATTATTCAAAATATGCCGTAAAAACCCTAAAAATTGTTGCGTTAGCGTTATTCAACCGGCTTGCCGGCTGATTGCCACTCGCTGATACCACCATTCAGGTTGACCACCTCGGCAAAACCCATATCTATGAGCTTGCTCTGGGCAGCGGCACTACGCCTTCCCGAACGGCAGTATACCATTACCGGCTTCTTCTTGTCCAGCTTCGCTACTTCTGCGTCAAAACTGCTGCCCTGCACGTTTATGTTGAGCGAGTTCTTAATGTGCCCTTCCCTGTATTCTTCAGGTGTGCGCACATCTACCAGTTGCACGTCTTTCAGCGAAGACATTTTCTTCTGGAAATCTTCTGCCGATACTGTTACCGATACCGACGTTGTGCCGTCCGGAAGTTTCTTGCCCGAGCTCTGGCACGATGCCATGTTGCCCATCAATACGAGCAGCAATAGTGTAATGACCTTGTTCATGATACTGCTTGTTTCTTATTTGTTTGTGAAATTATTTCCTTTTCGTTGTTGCAAGCCGTCCATAGCCTGTAGCCGCCGGAGAGGTTGCGTACTCTGTTGAATCCGTTCTGTAGCAATATCCGCTGTGCCAGATAACCACGCAGCCCTGCCTCGCAATAAATGAAGATATCTCTGTCGCGCGGCAGGTCCGACAGTGCCGACCTTATCTCGTTCACCGGTATGTTCACGGCACCGTTTATAGCACCGTCATGAAACTCGTCAGGGTTACGCACGTCAAGCAGATAAGCATCGCCCGGCAGTTCTGCCACTTCATTCCAATAGAAGATGCGAAGACGCTCCTGCATAATGTTGTCGGCCACAAAGCCTGCCATATTCACAGGGTCTTTAGCCGATGAGTAAGGTGGCGCATAGGCATGTTCAAACTCCATCAGATCGTGAATGTTGCCACCTGTTTGCACAATGTGCGCCATCACGTCCAGACGCTTGTCCACACCATCAAATCCCACAACCTGCGCCCCCAGCAGCTTACCGCTATCTTTCGCGAACGCGATCTGTATGGTCATCTGCCGTGCACCCGGATAATAACCGGCATGCGAGCCGCTGTGTGTAGTAGATACGATATGTTCTATACCCGCTGCTGCAAGGTGTTTGGATGCCATACCGGTTGTGCCGGCTGTCATTTCAAATACCTTCACAATGGCGGTGTTGATAGCACCCTTGTAGCGTTGTTTGTTGCCAAGCACCACATTATCTGCACAGATGCGGCCTTGTTTGTTGGCCGGCCCCGCAAGATAGGTAGGCATTGTCTGGCCCGTAATGGGGTTAACGAACTCTATCGCATCACCCACCGCGTAAACATCGGGGTTTGATGTCTGCAGGTATTCGTTCACCACTATCGCGCCTGTGCGCCCTGTCTTCAGACCTGCATTCACTGCCAGTTTAGAGTCGGGTCTCACGCCTATCGAGAGTATCACAAGATCAGTTTCCACAATATCGCCACCCGCAAGCAACACCCTCAGTCGGTCATCAACCTTTTCAAAGCCTTCCACCTTGGTCTGCAACAATAAGTCCACGCCCTGCGCTCTAATGTGTTGCTGTAAGATGGAAGCCAATGGCACATCTACGGGCGCCAATACCTGGCCACCCATTTCTATCACCGTCACGCCCAGGCCCAGCCCATGCAGGTTCTCAGCCATTTCCAGGCCAATGAACCCTGCGCCTATCACCACTGCACTCTTTGCCCCTTTCTCGTCTATATATCCCTTTATGTAGTCTGTGTCGGCAACATTCCTCAGAGTAAAGATCCCCTCAGAATTTATGCCCGGCAATGGTGGGCGCATGGGTTCAGCGCCCGGCGACAAAATAAGTTTGTCGTATGATTCGGTGTATTCATCATTGGTAAGCAGGTTGCGGGCGGACACGGTCTTATTCGCAGTGTCGATCGATGTCACCTCCGTGCGCACTATCACGTCAATATTGAAACGGCTGTTGAATGCCGTTGCAGTCTGCACAAAGAGTTTGTTCCTGTCGCTGATCACGTTGCCTATGTAGTAAGGCAAACCGCAATTGGCGTAAGAGATGTACGCGCCACGCTCAAATATCACTATCTCCGCATGTTCGTCCATTCTGCGCAACCGTGCCGCTGAACTGGCCCCGCCTGCCACCGCACCTACAATGATGTATTTCATCTTGCTATTCCTTTAGCTGTG
>Ga0066406_1000107_pt1 | contig 8909 bp, 9 predicted proteins | sample LakWasMeta8_HOW4_2_FD_59493 | JGI IMG/M metagenome (GOLD analysis project Ga0066406, IMG submission 59493) | Freshwater sediment methanotrophic microbial communities from Lake Washington under simulated oxygen tension - Sediment Metagenome 8_HOW4 | ecosystem: Environmental > Aquatic > Freshwater >...
ACATAGCCGCTTCAAAAGGCTTAGCATTTGTAGACGTCAATTCTTTTTTTGCAAAAGTAAAAACTGGCTATATGTATAATGGAGTAATGATCAATGCAAGTTTTGTATCTGGAGGATTTTATTCATTAGATGGATTAAATTTAACTGCTAGAGGAAATGCTTTATTAGCAAACGAATTTATCAAAGCCATTAACTCTACATATCAATCATCAATTCCAGAAGTTGATGCCATGAAATATCCAGCGGTTATATTTCCATAACTAAACCTTTTAGTGCATCTGGTGTTAAATACTATACCAATGTTAAAATGGTTTAAAATATTTATTAAATTTATAATAAACTAATATGTTCTCTATGAAAAAAATTTACCTTTTCGCATTATCAACAGTAGCTACACTAGGATTTCTAAAAGCTCAAACGCCTTGTTCAACTGGAAGATATGCCAGTGACACATTTACAAATGTTACAGTAACAAGTAATGTTGTGTATGGTAATAATATTAAAGCAAATGGTTCCCCACAATCACTAACAATGGATATATATCAACCAACTGGTGATATTGAAACTGCTCGTCCTTTAATTGTATGGGCACATGGAGGAAGTTTTTTAGGCGGTTCTAGTTCAGATGCTGATGTTGTTACATTATCTCAGGCATTTACTAAAAAAGGTTTTGTTTGTGTTTCTATAAACTACCGTTTAGGTTTAACACCATTTGATTCTACGGGAGCTATAAAGGCAGTATTAAGAGCTGTTCAAGATATGAAAGCTTCTGTTCGCTTTTTCTATAAGGATAAACTAACAACAAATACTTATAAAATTGATACTAATAATATTTTTATTGGTGGTAGTTCTGCGGGAGCTATTACAGCACTTCAATATGCATATTTAGATAAATCGTGTGAGGTAAACTATTACATTAATGCTTCTACTTTAAATTCACTTGGTGGAATGGAAGGTTATAGTGGCAATCAATGTTATTCTACAAAAGTAAAAGGTGTTATCAATTTATGTGGGGCCTTAGGAAGATACGGGTGGTTAGAATCAAATGATGTACCTTTTTGTTCAATGCACGGTACTGTGGATGGAACTGTGAAATATAACAGAGGAGTAGTTAATCCTGGCATTCCTTTAATTTTACTAGATGGAAGTAGAATGCTTAAGGAACAAGCTAATGCTTTAGGTATTAATAATCCGTTTTATACTTGGTATAATCAAGACCATGTACCTTACGCTAACGGATCTAACCCTACTGCATATATGGATACTACTATTAAATTTGTGAGAGACTTTTTAGTTTCTCGTTTAGGTTGCACCGACCCTGCATTAATGCCTCAAAATACACCTGCGCAAACCGCAACATTATATGCTTATACAACTTGTACTACTAATGTTGCAATGAATTGCTCTACAGTTGGAATGAATGAATTAACTCACAACTCTATTATTTCAGAAGTATACCCAAATCCATCAGAAAATGATATGACTATTGTTTTTGAAAACTCAAATACAACTCATAAAATTGAACTGTATGATATTACAGGTAAAGTAGTATCTAGTTACAATACCGAGAATTCAAACTTTAAAATCAGTAAAAATAATTTTGCTTCTGGTTTATATTTCCTAAAGGTTAGCAATAAGCAAGGAGAATCAACTACTCAAAAAGTTATTTTTAAATAATTCATTTCCTTATCCAACAAAAAGCCCAAATTTCTTTGGGCTTTTTGTTATAACAACATTTTCTTCTTGCTCAATAATATTCTATTTTTACATTTATGTTTGCCATTATTGATATAGAAACTTGTGGAGGAAAATTTGATTATCCAAAAGGAAGAATTACAGAGATTTGTATTATTATTCATGATGGATTACAAGTCACCGACAAATTTTCTACACTCATAAATCCCGAATGTTATATCTCACCTCTTTATACAAACATTACGGGCATTACCAATCAAATGGTTGCCAATGCTCCTAAATTTCATGAGATAGCAAATACAATTTTACAACTCACCGAAAACAGAACATTTGTTGCTCATAATGTAAGCTTTGATTACAATTTCATAAAAGGAGAATTTGCCTCTTTAGGATATGACTATGAAAGAGAAAAATTATGCACTGTAAAATTGAGTCGGAAATTAATACCTGGCAAAAAAACATATAGCCTTGGTCCTTTATGTGAATCTTTAGGGATTAGTAATAATGCAAGACATAGAGCCGAAGGTGATGCTGTGGCGACTGCTAAATTATTTGACATTTTAATGCAAATAAAAAGCAATTCTAAGTAATCTAAATTTATGGTTTTTGTATATTTACCCTATGCAAAAAATATTGATTACTGGTTCAAATGGCTTATTAGGACAAAAATTAGTTTACAAACTAAAAGATAAAGCTAACACATTATGCATTGCTACCGCTCGTGGCGAAAACAGATTGGTAAATACATCTGGTTATGAATATGCTTCGCTAGATATTACCAATTATGATAATGTTGCTGAAGTGTTTAGTAAATACTTGCCTGATGTTATTATTAATACTGCAGCTATGACAAACGTAGATGCTTGCGAAACAGATAAAGAAGGCGCATATCTTTTAAATACAATATCCGTTAAAAATCAAATTGAAGTTTTAGAGAAATTACAAAAAGAAAATCCTAATTATAAACCTCACTTTATTCATCTATCAACCGATTTTATTTTTGATGGCACACACGGGCCTTTAGATGAAACAGAAAAACCAAATCCATTAAGTTACTACGCCGAAACAAAATTAGAAGCCGAAAAAATAGTTCAAGCTTCTTCATTACATTGGGCAATGGCTCGAACAGTTTTAGTTTATGGTATTGTTGATAACATGAGCCGAAGCAATATTGTATTGTGGGTAAAACAAAATTTAGAACAAGGTAAAACAATTAATGTGGTTGACGATCAATATCGCACACCAACATTAGCCGAAGATTTAGCAGATGGTTGTATTTTAATTGCTGAGAAAAAAGCAAGTGGCATTTATAATATTTCAGGGAAAGATTTTTTAAATATTTTAGAGGTAGCTCACTTAGTTGCTGATTATTACAAACTAGATAAATCATTAATTAAGCCTTCTAAATCAGCCGACATTAAACAGCCTGCTAAGCGACCGCCAATTACTGGTTTCATTATTGATAAAGCTAAACGTGATTTAGGATATAATCCTCATAGTTTTGTAGAAGGGATTAAATTCCTAGAAGAACAATTAAAACAAATGGGAGCTTAAAATCTATTTTGATTTTTTTCAAAGAAAATTAGTTAGGAAAACTATTTTTAAGAAAATCAAATTATGATTTCGATTCATATGTATATATCATTGCATAAATGATAATTTACTATTTATGAAATTCAATTTATTTTCACTGGCGTTAATCGTAAGTTTTTATCAAACCATTGCGCAATCCTCATTACTAGTTACTGATTATTCAAATAGTCAATTGCCGATTGCAAACAATGGCATCATTTATATAACTACCAGTAGCAATAGCTCGGAAAGCACTATTATCAATATAAAAAACACCAGCGCAACAACTAAATTCTATAAATTAAAACGTTACGATGATGTTTTAAATACAGGGGCATACGCCTTATTTGAAATTGGAAGCATTGGTTATGTGCCATCAGTTACTATCACTCCTGTTTCAGTAACCTTAACTGCTAATGGAACAAGTAATGACGATTTATTGAATCAGAATGAATTATATAAATTAAATTTAATGGAAAATGTAACGCCTGGAATATCACACATTCGATACGAGATTTTTGATATTAATAACATAAACGATATTTTTACTTTTACAATTTATTATAACGATTTTGCGTCGTCTGTGAACGAAGGTCTTTCAAAATCAATAATTGTTTCAGAATTCTACCCTAATCCTAGTTCATTTTCTAGCTCTATTAACATTTCAACGAATGAATTTATTCAAAATTTAGACATTGTCATCACAAATAATATAGGGGAAATAGTTTCCTCTCAACAAATAGATTTACAAAAGGGAGAGAATAATATAACTATTCATTCTGAATCGTTTTATTCTGGAATTTATTATGCAATAAGTTATATCAATAAAACAAAAGTGGTAAAGAAATTCATTGTAGAAAAACAGTAGACTACCACTTACACTTACAACTAGGAGACATGTAAACTTTTGCTCTGGGAAGCATACTAATAATATTAGCTTGTGTCTCGTCGCTTATTAAAATATTACGTAAGTCTAAAACCTTTAAAGATTTTAATCCCGATAAAGATGAAGGATATCCATCTAAATTATTACTCCATAAATCTAATATCTCCAATTTTTCAAGATTACCTATTTGAGGGGGTAAAATCTCTAAATCATTTTGATTAAAATTTAAATATAGTAAGTTACTTAGTTTACCTATTTCTTTAGGCAAACGTTTTAAGCCAGTTTTGCTACAAGCAAAATATTGTAAATTACTTAGTAAATAAATACTATCAGGTAATTCGGCAATTGAGTTTTTACTGACATCTAAATATTGTAAATTTTTAAACTGTAATATTTCTTTTGGGAAAGATTTTAAATGCTGTTTACGAAGAACTAATTTAATAACCGCATCAGGATTTTTCATCGCTTCTGGAATAGATGTAAACCCTTGCATGGTATCTAATGCTAAAGAATCTAACAACTGAGCCTCACTTATCTTAAAAGAAAAAGATAAAACAACAAAAAAAACTATTTTTATAAAAGACTTAAACATGGCTACATGCAATTTTATCATTTGCTAAAGCTTGCTTTAGTTCATCTAAGTTAGCAAATTTTTCTTCATTTCGAATGCGCTTCACAAATTCAACCTTTATGCTTTCTCCATAAATATCTTTATCAAAATCAAAAATATTAACTTCAATTTTTATGTTGTTATCTAAATCTGTAGTAGGATTTGTTCCAATATTAAGCATGCCCTTGTATGATTGTTTTCCAAGCATCACATTAACAGCATAAACACCAATTTTAGGTATTAATTTATCCTCATTCCCTATCGCAATATTTGCTGTAGGATAACCAATGGTTCTTCCTAATTGTTTGCCTTTAACAACCTTTCCTGTTATGAAAAAAGAATAACCTAAGAAATCATTCGCTACTAAAATATCTCCTTCGTCAATTGCTTTTCTAATTCTGGTACTGCTCACATTTAATTGATTAATTTCTTGAGCTGGAATTTCTTCCACATTAAATTGATGAGTCGTTGCAAATTGTTTTAAGGTTTCGATACTGCCTTCTCTATTACTACCAAAACGGTGGTCATATCCAATCACTAGGGTTTTTGTTTTTAATCCTTTTACAATCACATCTGCAATATAATCGTTGGCTTGCATTTGCGAAAATTCTTTCGTGAAAGGAAACACTAATACATGATCAACACCAAAGTATTTTAACACTTCACATTTCTCCTCAGTTAAGGTAATTAATTTTAAATTTTTCTGCTCAGGGAATAAAACTTTACGAGGATGTGGGTCAAATGTAAAGACAACAATTTCTCCACCTTGCTTATTTTTCAATTCAACTAATCGTTTAATGATTTTTTGATGACCTAAGTGAACTCCATCAAAAGTTCCAATAGTAACAATAGTATTTGTTAAGCCAGATAATTCAGATATTTGATGATAAACGTGCACAAAAAAAATAGAGTGTAAAGATATAAGATTTAAAATACTTTAACGTTACCGTTTTTAATAATATAATCTACTCCATTTATATTAAATTTTTTGCCTGTACTCTGTTTCATTAAATCTGTAATATCCTGTTCAATGGTATGTACTGAACCTTTTGTTTTATAAGCAATATTTAAATAATCTTCATTAATCTGCATTCCTTCATAAACGCCACATAATACCACACGAACAGGAACTTTAACTCGAGCTAACATTTTCAAATCTCTTGCCTTTGCCCAATTATCTGCAATCAAAATAACATCTTCAACCTTACCACTTTTATTTAATCCGTAAATAATCGCTTCTATTGGGTTTTCAGGAGCATCTCCACCCTGCCCTTTTTTAACGGTTAATTCCATGGTAGAAATTAAGTCATCCACATTTTTAGCTTTACAATGATATATACCACCCGTGGCACCAATCTTCTTATCTTCATCTCTTTTTTTATCACCATCATTAAAAAATACAAAATTCTGACTTGTTGTATCTTTCATAAAATGTAACTTTAACCAAGTACTTGTTTGCTGAGCATAAGGATACATGCTTCCTGTTAAATCTGCTACAATTAATTTATTCTTCCATTGTTTATTTCGCTTAAGAACATTATAAACAACATTATTTAAAGTATCAGCAGCATTGGGATTAAAATTGGTTTCGCTTTCGGTACTTCTACTTTCAAACGAAAAATTACCATTCTTATCATATATTCTATAATAACCGTCCAAATTTCCTTTTCTAAAATTTCCTTCCGCCTTCACTCGCCCATTGGGATAATAAGCTAGTTCTAATCCATCTTTTAAGCCATTTTTAAAATTTTCGTAAAAGTCCTTTTTACACTTTTTTGAATAATAAATAGAAGGTCCATCCAATAATCCGTCTTTATAATAAGCTTCTAACTCTACACAATCTGGCTCATCAAACCAAACAATTTCTAAACCTTGTTTTTTATTGTTTCTATAAGATACTTCACTTTTTAAATCTCCATTTGCCCAAAATTCTTTCCAAATGCCTTGTTTTAAACTATCCTTGTCTATCACATTGATGGTGTCGTTTGCGTATACCTTATAACTAATAAAGGATTGTGCTTTTGAGTTTAAGCCCAAAAACAGTAAATAAATAATAAGGATATATGCTAAAAGATAACTTTTCACTACCTAAAATTGCTTAAATTTGTGCTAATTATCAAATTTATTATGTTAGAAAGAATAAACAGTTTATTACTTGAGGTTGAACAGTTTGCAGCGCAAAGCAAAGAACAAGTAGAAGAGTATAGAATTAAATGGTTAAGTAAAAAAGGAGAAATCACTTCTTTATTTGACGATTTTAAGGCTGTTGCTCCTGAAATTAAACGTGAAGTTGGACAGAAATTAAATGAACTAAAAATAAAAGCTCAAGATAAAATTAATGAGCTTAAAGAAAAACATGAAGCTTCAACAAGCTCAGCAACCAATAAGGATATTGATTTAACATTACCTGCAGATCCAACCATTCAAGTAGGGTCTCGTCATCCTTTATCATTAGTAAAAAACCAAATTATTGATGTGTTTGCACGTATTGGTTTTACGGTGAGTGATGGAAGAGAAATTGAAGACGATTGGCATAATTTTACAGCGTTAAATACACCTGAAAATCACCCTGCGCGTGATATGCAGGATACATTTTATGTTGAGTTAAATCCTGAAATGGTGTTACGTACACAAACGTCTTCGGTACAAGTTCATATTATGGAGAATCAAAAACCTCCTATTCGTACAATATCTCCAGGTCGTGTATATCGTAACGAAGCGATTAGTGCGCGTGCACATTGTCAGTTCCATCAAATTGAAGGTTTATATATTGATGAAAATGTATCGTTTGCTGATTTAAAACAAACCTTAAATTTCTTTGCGAAAGAATTATTTGGTACGGAGACTAAAATCAGAATGCGCCCTAGTTATTTCCCATTTACAGAACCAAGTGCTGAAGTAGATATTAGCTGTACAATTTGTAAAGGCGAAGGTTGTAATGTTTGTAAACATACTGGTTGGGTAGAAATTTTAGGTTGCGGGATGGTTGACCCTCAAGTATTAGAAAACTGTGGCATTGACAGTAAAAAATATTCTGGCTTTGCATTCGGAATGGGTATTGAACGTATTACCATGTTAAAATACCGTGTGAAAGATTTACGTTTGTTCTTTGAGAACGATGTTAGATTCTTAAAGCAATTCGCAGGAGAATAATTCATGACTCAACTTCCTAGAAAAGAACAGATTTTAAACATGTTAGAGGGCGAACCTAATGATGTGTTTTTAAATTATGCCTTAGCAATGGAATTTGTATCTACTAACGAATTAAAAAAAGCTGACGAACAACTCAAAAAAGTTTTATCTATTAAAGCTGATTATTTACCTTGCTTTTATCAATTAGGTCAATTGAATGAGAAATTAGGCAATAACGATATTGCTTTAACCTTTTACAAACAAGGTGTAGATTTAGCTAAATCACAAAACAACAACAAAGCTTTAGGCGAATTGAATGAAGCTATCTGGATGTTGGAGGATTGAAAATGTTGTTGGAGGTTAGTTTTTAGTTGTTTGAAAATATAACTCAAACAACTTATCTCTAAAAACTAATAACTTTTTCTAAGACAGCTTTGTTCCCTACTTTATCAATCACTTCAACTCTTAAAGTTTTAGGATTTAGCTCTGTGAAATTGCAGATTACAGTATTTGATTTAGCATCATATTCGGCTATTTGCCAAACATCATTTACGTATACATTGAAATCGGCAATACCACTCAAATTATCAGCAATTTTAAATCTTGCATAAGTTTTGGAGACTGAGCCTGTCGAAGTCTTCTTTTTAGAAGTAGGAAAAACAATTGTAGGCGCTATAGTATCATAGCCAATACCAAACATACCAAATGATTTACTTTCTGTTTTAAACCAACCATTTTCATATTTACCAACCAAACAATTATCTTCATTCATCAAAATTATTTTATTCTCCTTTCCCTTTATTACTTTATTCACTTTAATAGATAAAGCTATTGGCTTTAATAAAGGTTCATTTTTATTTCCTACCACAGCCTTTCCTAACTTATTTATATAAGCCGCCACAAATAAAGATTTACTAGAGGTTCCTGCTTTTATTTCGCATTCAATATCTTCTTTTTTTATCAAGCAGTCTTTATAACAATAGGTATTATATAATGTTGAATTAGATTTATAAC
>Ga0066406_1000113_pt1 | contig 8614 bp, 7 predicted proteins | sample LakWasMeta8_HOW4_2_FD_59493 | JGI IMG/M metagenome (GOLD analysis project Ga0066406, IMG submission 59493) | Freshwater sediment methanotrophic microbial communities from Lake Washington under simulated oxygen tension - Sediment Metagenome 8_HOW4 | ecosystem: Environmental > Aquatic > Freshwater >...
AAAAAACCCTCGCCTGGACAAGTCCGGACGAGGGTCGGTTTGGTTGGCTCCGATGTTGGCGGATTGTTAAAACGAATGCGCCTTACGGGTTACTTGTGCGAATCCGCCTGAGCTTAATTACAGGCAATCGTAACTGTTCCAGTCGTACCGGTTAAAGTGGTTGTGGTAGAGCCGCTACAACTAGACGCACCTTTCGTGCCAGTCACTGTTATGGTACCGGTCCATGATGTGGCACTGTAAGTTAAGCTGGAGTTCCAGCCGTTTGAGCCCGGAGTTCCGGTAACCTGAGCTCCATTAGTGGCAGAAACAAGCATGATACTATTATTGGTATTCCAACCAGAAGATGGTCCAGTAATTGTAATATTTCTAGCCACGCCAGGCGGCGTACCAAAATTACGAGAATAAAGAGCAAAAGCACTGTCATAAGATCGGTCATCACTAGTAGACAACGTGGGCTCAGGAAGAAAATCGTTGATACCTATTAATCCAGTGTTACTGAGTAGAATGTTCGCAGCAAATGTGAAGGTGTCGCTGCTGGAGTAAAGTCCGACTAAACCTCTTTTGATCTCATCGGGAGATTGGGCCTTATTTGCGGCAAGTCCATAGTTAGTAACACAGCTTTTGTTACTCGTTGGAGTAAGGTTGATTTTTCTGTAAAAAGTTAGCGTGGAGGCTGTTGCCCCCCCACTGGTAACGCACTCTGGCTGCCAATCAGTCAACCGCGTCAGGTTAATCTCATTAAACGGTGCATTTTCAAAAAAGGTAGTTGTATTAACAATTTCATATAACCTATCCAACGTATAGGAATCCAGATAATCCATGTAGATGCCTCTGGCAATAAACTGCTTGGTTATTGGGTAGGTGGCGTTGCCGGATGGCGGCCAGACAAACGATGTGGCTGGATTAACAATGTTAGTCACTGGCAGATTATCGTGGTTTGTAATCACTGCTTTGACATAATCTTTGATATATTCTCGATATTCATCGAATTTATTACCGGTTGCATCCGGGTCAAAAGCATCCTCTGCCGCAGCCACATAGGTGCTGCCGTGCAGATGCCAGTCCTGGAAGACATTGAACTTGCCATTGATTCTTTTTAAGCGGCAGGCTTCGAGATAGGTGCCATTACCACCCGGATTAACTACGGTTCCAGCAGCGGTATAGTGCTTATGGTCGCCGGTTGATGAGTCATAATCAGCGGTGGGTCTCCAGGGATCAACACATTTTGAACGGTCGCCCTCTGCATTACCGGCGGCGGCAAAATCAGTATCCGGTTTGCAGGCATAGGCTCCGGTAATATCGTCATCGGTTTTGGGTGGGGTAGGGTCATTTTGCGCTGCCAAAAACTCTTGATCGCCGTCATGATGATCTCGGCAGCAGATATTACAAAACGGGTGTTGTGAACTTGCACCCTGGGCTGACTTGCCGACTACCTTGGTGATCATTTCACCCAGAAAATCGGCCCGCCCCGATTCGGTTTGGGCAATGAAGGCATGATCGATTATTTGAGGATGAAAGAAACTGGCGACATAATGCGCATGCTCCTCAACATCGTTTTCATGGCTCGGATGCCAGATGCTGCGCGCTACAGGAAAGCCAAGGCCGATATGATTGCCTCCAGTGGCATAATCACATTCACAGCGAATATTCAGAAATTCTTCTTCTCTTTCTTCAACATTGGAACCGCCGGTATAAGTGACTGTTTCAAACTGGCTGTAAAAATAATCCGTGCTGGCTATTTTTTTAATCGCGGGTTCCGGCAGGGTCGTCTCCGTGGATTCACCTCCAGTATCAATGGCAATAACATCGGGCGCAGCGCCCGGATTGTATATGACCTGCGGTCCAGGCGAGGCGGCCAGGCCGCCACCCAGTAGTTTTTCGCCATAGCCGTCCAACTTTGCAATATAGCTGGTTAAATTGGCGTGCTCCACTGAGCCGCCCGGCGGAGTCCAACTGACCGTCATGGTGACGGCTTTATAAAAAGAGGTGGGATAATCAACGACATTCCAGGCTACGTCATAAACGGTATTGCCTACGGTGGCGCGGCTATTGGGCGGCCATAATGCTCCACCACCTGTATTGGTCTGTATCCAATCATAAGGTCGTATTGTTGGCGATTGCGTAGTAGTTGACCATGTTGCTCCGGGCGGCGCGCTAGGTTGATTATAAGCCCGCAAGTCATCAATTTTTTGCTGCGCCAGTTGCAACGCCACATTGCGAGCCTGTGATTCTGCCCCTCCCTTTACAAGACTGCCTTGCAGCTTGGCAATGGCAACGATGCCCAACCCCAGCACCACCAGCGCGATCAAAGCTTCGATCAGGATAGAACCTAACTGTTTGTTTAAAGTTTTCATGGTGCGACTCTTTAATTTATTGGTCTATCCAGGTGCCGGCGACACGGGATAACAACTGGTTGGATTTATCATCAGCGATGGCTTGGAAAACCGCGCGTTCATAGACGACATCAAAAGTACCGTTAATATGACTGCCCGCATAATTAAAGACGTCATAGTTGGCAATAAATGCTCCATAAACACTAGCACCACCAGCTGAATTTGCTTTACCAGCCCCCGGTTTATCAGGGTTATCAAACATAAACAGAATGCCAAAAAACTTTTTATTGGCATTAATCTGCAAATTTGCATTATCAACGACGAGTACAACGGCACACAAATCTGACCCACAGATTCCCCCGCCAATATCAGCCGGAATTGTACAGTCACCTGTAACCCAGTAAATACCGTGTGAATTTGCATTTAAGCCACTACAGTTTGCTACTATCGTGGTACCTGCCTTGTCTCTGATGGTTCTATACTGGTCTACCGGTATTCCAAAAACGTATGCAAAGACGTCATCAGGGAAATTAAGATCATTGTCCACAATATCAGGGCCAATAGTTCCAGCTTTGGAAATAATGCCATCTAATGAGGAGCCTGTGCCCCCGCATATGCATGAATTTGCGTCACATACGTTGAAATCAGAAGTGCTTGAAGGGCTAGGTGAGCCATTCGCCTCGTATTCGGCACGCTTACAGGTTGTTGAGCTGCCCATATTGTTAATATCCATGCTAGTCCAGACAGCAACATTAACCCCGGTACCGCCACCATTGGGGTTGCCTACAATTTCCATGTTGCCGGAAGGCGGCACATTACCCGCGACAATCATAGGCGCATCCGGGCCGCTGCCAAACAGATTGGAGTAGCCGAAGGTTTGGCGTACCGTTGCGGTAGCATTTGAATTCATGAATTCAGCATAACCTTGAGATCTAATAGTCAGATCTGGAAATAAAGACGCGCTGTAAAATACTGGCTCAGACGCCGTACTGGGGTAACTGACAGTATTTGTAAAATTAACGTTAGCCAGCAGTCTTGCGGCAACATAATCAAGCCCTGCCTCAGCATTGGCGAAAGCCTGCTTTGCACGATAATCATTACCCGAAATACGCTGATCCTGCACACCGACTTTACCCGCATACAGCACAATCAGCGTTGAGGCGAATAACAGGATGACGGCCACTACTAAGGCAGCGGCCCCCCGTTGGTGATTGTATGGATGGTTAAGTGTTTTCATTTTTACAATCCTATGGGCGAGAATTTCGTACACGGACGCGCTCGGTTATTGTACGGGTGACGGCTGGATCTTTTACGAGACTGCCTGTTAAGGTAATGTGGATGTAGCGAATTTCACCTAAATTGGCTGTTGTTACAGATAGAACGTTATCGGTGAAGGTTAGGTTGGAAATATTAATAATGTCATTATCGGTTATATCTTCCCAACTAGTTTCGCCACATTGATATCCCGACTTCCTTGCTTCTACTGTATGGTCTGTATTGTCCCATCTGTATCCGAAGCGTTCATCTATCTTACCTGTCCCGTAATTAATTACATTGTTATTATCAGCGGCCGTCCCAGTGTCTTGGATAACGTCATAGGTGAAGGTAACACAGTTATTGCTTATATAAAGGTCGTTGCCTGCAATACCAGTTGTGACCATGGCGATGTTGTCGTTCGTTTTCCCATTCGCACCAGCCGAATAACCCGCGCGTTTTAAGTCCCTCGCCATTAAGGTCATCACGGAATTCAGTTCCTGATTCAATCGTACCATTTTTAAATAATCGGAATTAGAGTGGACGATGGAGATGAAAGCAGAAATGGTAGCGGCAACGGCGATCATGCCTATCAAAATGCCGATCATTAGCTCAATCAGGGTAAATCCAGCCTGCTTTTTATTTCTTGTTTCCATTGATTCTGATCCCCCAATAATTATTAACAGTCAGGATATTTTGAAAGCGGTGTTGTGCCAGATGGAATATCTCCACCAGACGGAACGCAGACAGTTATTTTTCCCAGGCTACTTAGCTTGACTCCGGCAGCATATTTATTTGTGAAATAAACATGTCCCGCTGCCGCTGTACCTCTTCTTGGATCAAATGAGGTATAGGTAACTGCCCCAAATGCGACATCATTAATAATGACATTAGGAAACTCTGTCATTTTTACGACTCTTTCTATATCTATCACGCAACTGCCCGCCGTGTTACAAGCGCAACTAGCGCCAACAGAAAGTCCATAGCATTGATTTGTATCATCAAAAGAAACAAACACGGGTTGATTTCTTTTAATGGCCTCTGATTTGGCAAACTGAAAATCCGCAAACAACTTTTCAGTCGCACCTTCCAGCCGCTTGCGTTCAACCACCCCTTGAAAAGAAGGCAGCGCCAGTGCGACCAAAATGCCAAGCACAACTATGGCGATCAATAACTCAACGAGCGTCACCCCATTTTGCCGCTTGCTTATATAAAAAGTTGCTTTCATCTTTAATCCTCTTGAAGGATAGTATAGTTAGACTAACATTCTAAGTAATACCGTTTATCCTGGTGGATATAACCGTTTGTCTTAATTAATGTAGTTTAATTTTAGAACAGGGCGTTAAAATGAAGCATAAAAATTCCGGTTTTACACTGATCGAATTGATGATAGTGGTTATCGTCATCGGCGTTCTAGCGGCCATCGCCATTCCTGCTTACCAGAATTATGTCCTGAAGAGTCGGCGGGCGGATGCCAAGGCGGGGCTGACTGCTGTACAACTGGCAGAGGAAAAATGGCGGACTAATCATACGTCTTATACAAACGCATTAGCTAGCCTGGGGTTTGTAGCTGACTCCGGTGTTTTTTACTCCCCTGACCGCTATTACGCATTAACTGTACCCAGCGCCAATGCCAATACCTATAATATTACCGCGACCGCATTCAACACGAGCCCTCAGTCCAAAGATACCAACTGCATAAGCTTTACCTTGGATCAAAACGGCAACAAAACTTCAAAAAACAGCAGCAATGCAGTTTCAACCGGTTGCTGGTAATCGAAAAGTAGTGCAACTCGTTCCCACGCACCTTCGTCACTGCCCTTAAGTTAAGAATAGCAGCGTCGTTCCGGCATGGATTCACTCGGGCTGTCCTGCCCGGAGTCCTTCGGATAAATGCAAATCTGCTCCAGACAGATTTGTGCCGGAACCCACGACTTCAGGGATGAAGGAGGTAGAGAAACGCAGGAGCAGTTGCCGAGAAACCATGGATGGCAAGCCAAGTCCACATCCTTGGGCACTAGATTCCGGCATCGTGGTCGCTATAATGCGGCTTTAATATTATCAAGGGGCATCTAAGTGCTCCCATATTCTGCAAAACATTGATTCATGAATAAGCCAAAATTATCGCTTTTTGCCGATAGCTTTCCCTGCTTCCGCATTGTTTCTTCGGCGCTACTACGGTAGCGCATATAATCACAATTAATTTGTAAACATGAGGCAACGCAAAATGACGACCATTACATTTGATACGCATGGTTTTGTTAAAAAACTCAAAGCCGTTGGTTTTACTGAGGAACAGGCCGAAGTGTTTGCCACAGAACAAGCCAGACTGATAGAAGATAAATTGGCTACCAAAAATGATCTCATGGAGATTGAAGCCCATTTGCAACGTGATATAAAACAGGCTGAGCTGCAATTGACCGCCAAGATGGCCGATAACAAAGCGGAGATGATTCGCTGGGTGGTTGGCGTTGGCATGCTGCTTCAAATTACTTTGATTACTGCATTGTTACTACGCCTTTTGCCAGCTTGACACTCAAGAAATTAGGCGTGTAAGTCGGGTTACGCTGCCGCTACCAAACATTAGGCGGCTTGGCCTACCGCGCTGCCGATGAACAAAAAATTAACATCGTTGGACAGCGCAAGATAGCATCCCGGCGGCTATGAGGCGGCTTTTTATTATAGGCGTGCCTAAGAACACCGCCAGACCCTCCACTACATGGATTCATGAACAAGCCAAAATTATCGCTTTTAGCCGATAGCCCGCTGGTTATCTGGAGCTTCATTACGCTGTTGATTGTTTCGGCGTATTTTCCCTCTTTGACCGGCCCGTTGGTTTTCGACGACCAACTCAATATTACCGAAAATCCGGACGTCGCCATTCATGATCTGTCCTATCAATCCTTAAAAACGGCGCTGCTGTCGAACGACAGCGGCCAATTAAAACGAGTGCTGCCGGCGCTGTCGTTTGGCATCAATCATTATTTTGCCGGTGGTTTTACGCATACTTTTGTTTTTAAGGTGACCAATCTGTTTATTCATGTGCTTAACAGCGCCTTGGTGTTCTGGCTGGCTTACTTGCTGTGGCCGAGATTTTTTATTGGTGCCGAACTTCACGAAAAAAATACGAAACGATTAACGCTCATTGCGGCGGCTGTTGCACTGATTTGGGCTTTGCATCCGATACAGGTCACTACCGTGGCTTATGTCGTGCAGCGGATGACCAGTATGGCGGGGACATTCATGTTCCTGGGCTTGTGTATTTTTGTCGTGGGCCGACTGCGGCTTGAGCGAGGCATATCGAACGGCCTTCTCTGGATGTGGGCCGGCGTGATTGGCGGCACTGTTTTAGGCTTGTTGTGCAAGGAGAATGCGGCGCTGTTGCCTTTGTACGCCGGTGTGATTGAATTCACTTTGTTTTCGGGCGTTATCGGGCCAGACCAGCCTTCTACTGGACAAGAAAAAACCCGCCGGAATTTAACGGTTTTTTATCTGTTGACGCTGGTCTTACCGGTGCTTGCCGCGCTGATTTACTGGTTTGTTTATCCTGGCGGCGTTTTAAACGGCTTTGCCGGACGGACTTTTTCGCTTGCAGAAAGGTTATTAACCGAGGCGAGGGTTTTATGGTTTTATCTGTACATGCTCTTTGTGCCGGATATTACGGTCATGGGGCTGTTTCATGATGACCTGTCGATCAGCAAAGACTGGCTGACACCCTGGACGACCGTATTTGCAGTTTTGGCCTGGATCATTGTGGCGTTGTTGGCCGTTCTGCTCAGAAAACAGGTGCCGGTGTTTTCGTTTGCTGTGTTGTGGTATCTGGCCGGACACAGTATGGAATCCACATTCATACCGCTGCAGATTATTTTTGAGCACCGGAATTATGTGCCCAGTTTCGGGCCGGTCATGCTGGCGGTATTTGGTGTTTTATTTTTATTGGATCAGGTCCGACTGAAGTCCCGCGTGCTGCCGTTTTTATATGGCGCGTTGGGCTTGATTGGTGTTGCAGGGCTTTATTACGGCACATTGTCGAACGCTGAAAATTGGCGTACCGAAAATGGTTTTATCGCCAGCATCGCCAAGAATCACCCGCTGTCACCGAGCAGCCAATATTTGTATGGCGAGGTGCTTTATAAGAAATTGAAAGATCCTTTTCAGGCTTATCCTTATTACTATAGAGCTGCCCAGCTCGAACCCGATGAAGCCGGCTTTTTAGTCAGCGTCGCCATGGTGACGCCGGCCGATGTCTTTCCATCGCTAAAGCAAAGCCAAAAAGCGGAACTCATTGATCCGCAACATATTGCCGATTTGCTTAAAAACAAGCCGGTGAGCGCCTGGGGTTTAAGGGCGTTGGATGTGGCTGGACGCTGTGTAAAAGCCAAGCATATCTCTTGTTCGGACCACCTTGCCATGGTCCGAGACTGGATGAAGGCGCTTATTGCCAACAAAGGCATGGATATCAGTCAAAAAAGGCACTTTATCAATGAGTTGTTTGATATTGAGATGCAAAATGGCCTGTTTAACGAAGCGTTAAAGACTATTACTGATGCCAAAGCAGCGGATACCGGTTTTTCCCGTTTTTATTTAATGCACGCAGATGCTTTAGCCGCACTCGGTTATTTGCCACAGGCAGTCCTTGTGCTGGATGAGGCCGAGCGCAAATTTGCACAAAATGATCCCAAATTGAAGGCTGATGTAGAACGTTTGCGCCGCGGTGTTTTGAACATGGCTGCGGGTAAAAATACGATGTCCGGCGTATCAACGCTGATCAAGTAAGCCGGATGGCTGCGCGCACTCGAGCGCGTCAGGGCCGGGTTTATAATTTTGACTAATTAGCAGCCCCTTCATACAGTAAACAACACGATTAACAGCACTGACAAGACCATGAGTATCATTACAGCGAATGAGCTGAAAACAAAAGGTATCGCCTCTTTAGAAGAGGGTTTAAAAGATGATCTTGAAGCGGTGATTACTTTACGCGGGAAAGAGCGCTTTGTGGTAATGACGATGGAACAATATCAGTATTT
>Ga0066406_1000121_pt1 | contig 8456 bp, 6 predicted proteins | sample LakWasMeta8_HOW4_2_FD_59493 | JGI IMG/M metagenome (GOLD analysis project Ga0066406, IMG submission 59493) | Freshwater sediment methanotrophic microbial communities from Lake Washington under simulated oxygen tension - Sediment Metagenome 8_HOW4 | ecosystem: Environmental > Aquatic > Freshwater >...
TTCGTTACGAAGAAAAAGTGCAGGCTCAGCATGTAATGATCATTGATGATCTATGGAATAGAAAACATGTCTGCGATTTGCTTCTGGATCAGAATATTGCGGCCAGAAAAGAAAATTATAAAAACCTGATGAGCCGCGAGCCCCGATATTTAATGGGTCCTCAATTTGCTCTGTTAAGAAATGAATTTCGGAAACTAAAGCAACTTGTGGATCAAAGTCTATTTAATCGCGATGTGAAAAACATTCTGGTTTTTTTTGGTGGCGCTGATGAGCAGGGATATACCTACAAGTTCGCAAGCGCGATTGATCCGGACTATTTTAATAAATTTACTTTTACCTTCGTTCTGAATGAGACTCACGCAGACTACAAATCTTTAAAAAAAATTCAGCTTAAATATCCGGCGATTAAACTTCTGAGTTTTGTCGATGACTTTGCGGGGTTAATGTTGAATTCAGATTTGTTTATTGGTGCAGGTGGAACGACTTCTTGGGAGCGGGCATGCTTGGGAATAGCTTCTGCGCTTGTCGCTGTCGCTGAAAACCAGATTGAGAATTGTCGGCAATTACAGCAATCACATAATGCTTATTATCTCGGGCGTGCTGATGAAATGACTCCGGCACAATGGAATTCTTTTTTTAACAAAATTGTTCCTGATTCAGGACTGTGGTATGTTTGTAGGGAAAAATCATTTATGCTCGTCGATGGATTGGGAGCAAGTCGTGTCGTTGACGAGATTAAAAAGGTTGTTTTGTGTTGAATATAAGAAAAATTGCAGCTGAAGATAAAGATATATTACTTGAATGGAGAAACGATCCTCGCGTTTATAGACATGCTTTAAATCCAAATCCTGTACAGAAAGAAACTCACGAAAAATGGTTTGAGAATATTTTAAAAAGTCAGACTTGTTTCTTCTATATGGGATTCTTTGATGGAAAAAAATGCGGAACTGTTCGCTATAATCTTTTAGATAATGAAACAGAAGCTGAAGTTTCAATTTCAATTGCACCTGAGTTTCAAGGAAAGGGATTAGGTTTTGAATTAATGAAACGAGGTGAGGAACAATTGAAGCTGGACTCTAAAGTTAAAATAATTCACGCAACGGTGTTTAATGATAATGCGGCTTCAATGTCGCTGTTTCTCAAATCAAATTTTCACCCGCAAAAAACAATTTTAAAAAAAGAAATTTAGGAAATAGCTATGAATGAAATAAAAATTGGAAAATATACGATCGGCAAAAATCATCCGCCATTCGTCATTGCTGAAATGTCTGGTAATCATAATCATTCTCTTGAACGCGCCATCGCCATTGTTGATGCGGCAGCAGCCATAGGTGCTCAGGCCTTAAAAATTCAAACATACACTCCGGATACAATGACTCTCAATCTCGCTGAAAACGAATTTTTTATCAGCGATTCAAAAAGTTTATGGAAAGGGAAAAGCCTGTACGATCTTTACGCTGAGGCGATGACCCCATGGGAGTGGCATAAGCCGATTAAAGAGCGTTGTGAAAAACATGGAATGCTTTTTTTCAGTACTCCATTTGATTTTACGGCCGTCGATTTTCTGGAAGAATTAAATGTCGACTTCTATAAAATTGCTTCATTTGAAAACACAGATATTCCACTCATCGAAAAAGTAGCCAGAACCGGCAAGCCCATGATTATTTCAACAGGCATGGCCACTGAAGAAGAGCTGGCTGAAACGGTCGCTGCAGCAAGAAATGCAGGTTGCAAAGATCTCATTCTGTTAAAATGTACAAGTGCTTATCCAGCAAATGCAACTGAAGCGAACCTGTTGACCATTCCTGATATCAGAGAAAAATTTAAAGTTGAGGTTGGCTTGTCAGACCATACCATGGGGGTTGGTGTGGCTATTGCCAGTGTCGCACTCGGTGCAACTGTTTTAGAAAAACATTTTACTTTAGACAGATCTGAAGGCGGAGTCGACTCGGCATTTTCTATGGAGCCAGCTGAATTTAAATTGCTTGTTGAAGAATCAAAAAAAGCCTGGGAATCAATGGGCAAAGTTTCTTATGAAAGAAGTGAAACAGAAAAAAAATCTCTGATTTTCAGACGTTCACTTTATATTTCTGAAGATATGAAAGCTGGAGAAATTTTGAATGAAAAAAATCTTCGTGCGATTCGTCCCGGCAAAGGTTTGCCACCAAAATATCTTAAAACGTTTTTAGGAAAAAAAATTAATAAGGATGCAAAGGTGGGGACACCGCTAAGTTTCGATCTTGTGGATTCTTAAATTCAATTTAGTTTTTTTAAAAATTGTGACCATTCCATTAAATAATTGTCGGAAGTTTTTCCATAAATTTCGAGGAATGCATTTTTTGCATTTTGTACTTCTTTAGAGTTCCACCAGTTTTCGATATGTGCAAAATTCGAATTGATGAAATTGGCGGCTTCAATTCCGGATTCATGCCAGATGCCAACCTTTTTTAATTTAAAAAATTCCTTTAGGGCCACGGAGTTTAGCTTGGCGACATCTTCGTTCCAGAAAATTATTGTGGGGATGTTCATTACCATAGTTTCGAGAAATGATGTTGAACAGTGATCAATGACGACGAGTCTTGATTCTTTGGCAGCAATGTAGGCGTACTTTTCGCAAAATGGAATATTTTGTTGATTTAAATATTGATAGAACTCGTGATTGGGAGCTAAGGCTATTGCATGATCCCGAAACCAAAGTGAATTTTTAGCATCGGTAGATAATTGTTTTACGAATTGAAGTTGTAAATTTTTATATTCTGAAAATGTAATCGTTTGCATGACACTTGTGATTCGGAATGGAATGTAAACACCTACAGTTCCGACATATAAAATTTTATTCGTCGGAGAGTGCTTGTTTTTTTTTAATTTTGATAGGACTGGGGAAGGAAGAATAATAGGATTAACTTTGTAAGGAGGAGATTCAGTCCAACCCCATGTGACAAAATTGTCAGTTAAAACGTATTCAATATTGGCATAGCCATTTTTGTAAACGTGGCCGTAAACACCGCCATGCTGAACCGATATCCACTTACCACCGTTTTCAACAATTCGCCCAATAGCGGAGCTGATATCCTGATAAATATTAGGAGTATTTCCAATCCAATAAGAAACTCTTCTTGTAAAAGGTTGAGCCGGTATTGCGTGATAAAGATTTTTCGGAAGATCATCTATAATCAAATCGGATATAATGCTTTCAAACTCATTACGAGGAAAGAATCCCCAATCTTTCAATTTGTTTGATTTACCTTCAGTGTTTGCAGCGTTGATTTTTTTCCAGCTTTTGGGTTTTTGATTATTAAAAATAAGTGATATTAAGATTTTCCTTACGTTAAATAGTGCAATTAAACTTTTATCCAAAATGTTTAATCCTTTTACGTTACCGAGGTAATAATTTCCACCAAAAGACATTAACTCTCGAATAAAATCCCTTATTGTTTGTTTCACTTTTTTTTTATGAATAACTCCCGTGGGAGAATGCATTTCGTTCCTAATTTCGTAACATTCTGCAAACATAACTTGTATCAATTTTTGAAAATTAAGATGTGAGTAAGAGTCTAAATAGATTATTTGAACAATATAGTCTTCAATTGAATTAATAGTGAAATCTTTTTCATTTTTTATGAAATTAAAAACTAAAGTTTTTGAATTAAAGTTTTGAGTACGCAATTGATCAAGTGCGAGATATCTATAGTAATTTGCGGAGAGCCAATGCAAAAGAAATGGTGTAATGTAAATTTTCCAAAAGCGTACGGAAAATTCGACTTTAAAACAACTATTCATGTATTGAGCTAAAGCTTCAAGCGTGCGTGAGAGTGTGCTATCGATCTCATCGCTGGCTTTTTCAAGTTTATCCTGAGTGTTTAAAGGATTGGGAAGAGTCTTAATAAAGTCTGAATTATTCCGAATTGCCCAGTCACCCAAAAAGACATCAAAGTCTTCATGGGAAAATTGATGGTCTAATTTTGAAAGGCACACATTTATTTTTGTCACCTATCGCTCCAGGCAAATTTTAATTAAAATCAATAATAGCCTAAATCATTCCCGCTAGTGTGTCGACGCGTAAAATTTCAAATGTTATAGTAAGTCTATGATCTGAAAGTTGAGGGACTGTCACTATGTTAAACAAGGTAAGAAAAATTATTAATTATCTTCCATCTTATCCACATTATAAAATGAATGTTTTTAGCGGCACAAATAATTTTCATGAGTTCAGCAAAGCACTTAAGTTTTTAATCGGAAAGAATATTGTTTGCGGCGAGAGTGAAGTTGATCTAGTAATGAAATTAAAAGAAAGATTAGGGCCAAAACATTTTTATACTTTCGCGAGTGGAAGAATGGGTTTTTTTTCAATACTGCAATCTCTGGGCATTCAGAATAATGATGAAGTTATCATCCCATCGTTTACATGCATCGTAATCCCAAATGCTATTATGTATAGCGGAGCGAAGCCTGTCTATTGTGAAATAAACGAAAGTGATTTCAACATAGATGTTCAGAAAATTGAATCACTCATTACTTCTAAAACTAAAATCTTGTATGCACAACATACTTTTGGACAGATGTGTGACATGGATAATATTATGAAAATTGCTGACAAGTATGGGCTCTTGGTGATTGAAGATGCAGCTCTCGCGCTTGGATCATCATATGAAGGAAAGCACGCCGGTACCATTGGAGATTTTGGATTTTATTCCACTGACCGTAGTAAGGTAATTAATACAGGATTAGGTGGCATCGTAAGTGTAAATAATGAAAAATTTATCAAGAGCTTTGAGGCTTATTACGAGTCAGTTCCATATCTAAGTACAGCTTTTACAAAAAAAATAGTAAGAACATTTGTAATCAATCTGCTGACACTTAATCCAAGAAATTATTGGATTGGAAAATTTGTAAATTTACTCTTTAGTAAGTTTGGCTTTCTCGCTTATTTTAAAGATGAAATGATTGTTGAGAAAAAAAACATTAGTGCTTATCCCTATCCGGCGAGACTGTCAAATGCATTGGCTTCTCTGGGGGTTTCTCAGATGGATGAGCTTCCAAAAAATATAGCTAGCCGAAAAAAAATAGCAAAGTATTATAACGATATTTTTAAAATTTACTCGGACGAATATCTTAAAAGTGAAAAAAATATTTTTTTGAGATATTCTTTTTTGATCAAAAATAGAGACGAGTGGGAAAATAAGTTTTCAAGAGTAATTGATTTATCAATATGGTTCAAATCAATAGCCTCTGGAAGAACGGATCACTTTGAAGAAATTAATTATCATGTGGGGCAAAATAAAAATTCCGAATATTGCACTCAGCATATTTTTAATTTACCGACACATAATCTCATCAAACCTGAAAAAATTAGAAGGCTTTTGGTGGAGCTTAAAGAATCAGGCGACATTATAACGCAAGAACGAGTCCTCTAGCTTGGTCTGACGAAAATGTAATTGTATAGATGTGAAAATTGAGAAGTTGAATTATTGAACATTTCCCCATGTTTCTTTTCCTTGAGAACAAAGCCATTGCTTAAAATAATTTCTCTGACGTTCACATCTGCTTCAAGTAAATCATTCAATTCAATTAAAATTGATTTTAATTTGGGGTTTTTTAAAATATTTTTTGAACCTAAAATGATTTCATGCTCTAGTCCATCGACGTCTATTTTAATGTGATCAGGAAAATCTAATTTATAATTTTCAATGAAATAATCGAGAGTGAAGGCCAGGCTGCCTTGGGTGTATTCAGCCTTGAATTCATTTTTGTTTAAATCCAGATTTGATCCGAAATTAACCATCGCTGAACCATCTACAATTCCGGGCATATGGATATAGTCAAAGGTGTTTTTATCAGAGAGGGCTGCGCAAATCCCAGTGACTTGCTTAGCTAAATTGTTAGAAAAAATGTTTTTATTTAGTAGATAGTAATTGAAGAATGTTGGTTCAAAAGCATAGACCTTTAGGTTTTTAATTTTCTTCGAAGCGTAAATTGAATAAGTGCCGACATTTGCACCGATGTCATAAAAAATTTCGCCCTCTTTGAAAGAGTTAATCCATTCAATAGTCTCTGCTTCTTTTGTGAAGAGGGATTCAGCTCTCCAATATGTAACATAATTGGGGGTGTGAAATACAAGCTCCACATTATCCACCTTAATGCTGCAGATTGGCTTAATATATTCTGTCATGTAAGACATAAATTTCCCATTTCCAAGCAGAGAAAATCGATGAATGAGAATTGCAAAAGCCTTGAGTGCAAAATTTTTAAAAATGCGCACAGTGTTCCTTGGGGTAAATGATCTTATTGTTTAAAAGTATTGAAATAACAATGCGGTGTAAAGAAAATTTAGTAAAGTCTCAACCCATTCTCTAGTACAAGCTTTAGCATTTAAGAATTATCATTTTTTAGGCATTTTTGAAGGGCACGAAATGGAAATGACCTAGGGGGGGATGTGTCCGATTGAGTGTTTCTTCTTTCATATAATTTTTTTTTGAGGTAGTTTTAAATAAATCCTCATCTTAAAGCTGGTTGTAGGTGAATTTCACCATTTAATCTTCTGTAAAATGTTAATGAATAAACAAAAAAGCACTTTATTTTCCACATATAACACTTCGCCAGAAAATATTATTGCTGATGTAAGAGTTTATTTGGAGAAAAGGCAATGGTCTGTCTACAATTCTGTAGCGGGGCTTTGCAATAGTGTTTTGTCAAAAAATCATCATAGTTCCAATTTTTTATTATATTATTTAGAGAACAAAAATTTCCAATTTCCATTCTATTTGTTTTTCAAGAATTCATTTTTGTATTTTTATAATTCTACAAAGACGTTAGCGTACGAAATTCTTCTCATATTGTTGGTTTCTAAAAATAAATTCACATTTCAATTGCCGTCATTGATGGTGATCAGTTTTTTTAATTTTGATAAATTAGAGAAATCTGTTTTTGATGATTTATACCTAGCTGGTCTTCAAAAAGAATTGGCTGAAAAAAATATTGAATTTAGTTTCTTGCCAAAACTTTATCATTTTCCGAGAAATGTCTTTGACGCTAAAAAGGCATTTAGTGATATAAAAAATATAAACAAAGGCTTTGTCACTCCATACGAATTTTTAAATTTTGTTGATGCTTTAAGTTTAGTTTTGTTGATGATCGAATTATTTTTTAGGAACATCTTAACGTTAAAAATTTTTTCCAAAGAAAAAAAAGACCAAGCTTATAATTTATCGTTGATTGAAAATTTAAAGGATTCTGATGTAAACAAATTACTTTATTATTTAACTGCTAAAAAATTATCGAAAATTGAAAATATAAAAAAAGTAATTCTCTGGTATGAAAATCAGGTGATTGACAAATGTCTGATAAAGGGCTTAAGAGAAAATGATTGTATTGAAATTTATGGATGCCAATTTTTTTTAAGTCTACCACAACAAATGAATTTGTATCCTAGTCACTTCGAAGTTGAAAAAAATCTTTGCCCGGATAAAATTTTTACCACGCAGCCGATTCCCGAAAGTTCTCATGCTCCCTTAAAGTACCGCCAAGGTGTATCTTTGAGGTATTTATATTTAAATAGCTATGAGATTACTGATAAATCTTTACCTAAGTTAAATAAAGCTGCAGTTTTTTTAACTTTTTATGAAAATAATAATCAACAAATTTATAATTTATTAAAAGAGGCAATCCTTGATGACTTTATTATATCAATTAAAAAACATCCAGCGAATGAGAATACGAATATTCCAGACGTTCAAGATTGGGTCGAAGTAACTGGTAAGCAAGAATTGATACTCTTGGAAAACGAATTTGTTTTTTCAGCAGATTCTGGAATAGTTTTTGAGTCAATGGCGATGGCAAGACAAGTGATAATTATCGGATCAAGGAATGGGGTTTCACATTTCGTTCCACCTGGAAAATATCGTGGAAAATTGTTTTTTCTAGTTGATAATGCTAGCGAAATTAGGTTGGCAATTGATAGTTTAAGAAGGTTCAGGTTAAGCAATACCGAAGAGTTTTTAGACTTGGTTAAATCAATCAGAAGAGAATATTTCAACAGCAGTGATAAATCTATTTTAGAAGTGTTAGATATAGTCTGAATTGATATTATAAAAAAAGAATAAAGTTAAGAAAAATTAAAAATTGAAAGAAAATACTGAATGCTCGCACAAAATGAGTTAGGTTACAATTAGGTTTCTTACTTATGGTAGACTGTAATTTAAAGTTAATTCACGCATCTAATTGGAAAAAAAGCGTGATTGATGTTTTAGATGATAAAATCAAGTCACAAATCGCGAAGAGTCATTATTGTAATGTCATGCTTACAGGGGGAAGTACTGCTAAATCTTTGTATGAAAATTGGGCACAATCACTAATTAGATGTGGACCGATTAACTTTTATTGGGGTGATGAAAGATTTCTTCCGCAAAGTGATAAGAATAATAATTACAATTTAGCTTTAAGGTCACTTTTTAAGGTAA
>Ga0066406_1000126_pt1 | contig 8289 bp, 5 predicted proteins | sample LakWasMeta8_HOW4_2_FD_59493 | JGI IMG/M metagenome (GOLD analysis project Ga0066406, IMG submission 59493) | Freshwater sediment methanotrophic microbial communities from Lake Washington under simulated oxygen tension - Sediment Metagenome 8_HOW4 | ecosystem: Environmental > Aquatic > Freshwater >...
ATCTTCCTGCAAGTCGCGAACTCGCTTTGCGACATCGGTGATCGCAAGCAACTGCTTCTCGATTTCAACCTTTTTCTCTGGCTCAATCCTTTCCAGCGCATCGATTTGATCCTTATCCATTATTGGCATAGACAATGCTAGAGTATCGCTTTGAACCTGCGCTGTAATTGATCCAACACGTTCACTCGCCTTCTGCCATGCTGACGCCAATGCAGTCTGTGCGGTATTTGGGGGTTGTGGCGTTTGGGGTTTGCTTCCCCCCTTATTGTGTTTTGCCATATCAATATATTTCCTTAAAAATTTGAGCCCATTCGACAACGAATTTTGCGTACTCAATCGCTTCGTCTTTGTTGACCATTTCTGCACCCGAGTGACCGGCCTTTTTGTTCCGGGCATCGGCCATGTTCAAGACTCGATCCCAGGCAATCGTGTCAGCTGATACTTTTATAAGAGGATGGTCGGAGTGCTCTACCGTGGATATTAGTGCCGCGAATACGAGCGACTTCAATGAACTATTGCCACGCGCGAGGGCGTTTCGTATCTCTCTCAAATTTTGAGTCGACAATCGGCGAATAGTATCTTCTGCAAGATGCGAGACAGGAATCGCACGCAAAATGTTCGCAGCTTTTTCTTTTGTCCAGTTCTTGTCCTGTTCTTTATCTGGCAGCCGTCGCACATCAACAGGAAAAGCCTTTAATAACCACTGCAAAACGCTTTCGGCAAGGTTGTGAGTTTCAATCATGAGACTGTTTATATCCTCTTGCCAAGGCTGGTCCTGCATGGCCAAAAACTCTTTTCTTCGCAACACACTGGTCAAATATCTTTCAATTTGGGGTACTTTGCGGGACCAGCTGTAATCTGCCAGCAGCGTCAAATCGATCTGGTTCTCCAAGGATCGTAGCCACTCTTCTGCAGGCAAGTCGTTCGATCTTGTCTCACCTATTGCGTCAGCGATGTATCGGGCAAGGCCATCGTTTCGCGGCAGAATTTCCTGTAATGGCTTACGCAACCATGACGCAGCCTGCTGCAACCCGAACGGGTCGGCAACTAGCCAGGGCCGTGGTCCAGCCTGATCTGGGAAGACCCAAGTCCACAACCACATTGGCTGAGCAGAATCTTCGACAAAACTCAGGCTCTCAATGCGGATACGCGTCGGGAGGTTATCATCACGCTGCTTGGCGTGGTCATGGTCAGTCCGATAGCGCTCGAACGCGTCAAAGAGCGCCCCCATGTCCAGTGCACTTTCCCGGAAATGATTTAGGCGGAACGGTCGATCTTCCTTTCCAGAATCCAAATCACGCAGGAATATAGGGTAACCACGTTCATCGATTCTCTTCGCTTCAATTTCTGGAAGTTTTTCAGTGAATCGAGGCAGCCAGTTTCCCGATATTCCATCCTGATACGCGTATCCCATGCGGACTTCCTCGCTGGCATCCTGAGCCTCTTCGAGAACACGCTCACCTTGAGGGGTAACTGCCCCTAAGGTAGTCATCCAGCCGTTGGGGATCAGCTGTGTCGCGATGATGAACGCCACGAGCTCTCGGTCCAGCCCCAGCAGTTCCGCCATCTCAGAGCTATCCTGGCATCGAGCCCGTGCAAGCCCAAGGATCGCCTGCTGGAACAGATTCAGCTTTAGGACACGCTTCGTTGGATAGAGAACCTTCCAAACTCGAACAGGCCACAGAAACGGACGCCCACCAGAGGGGCGACGCACATCGAAGCGGAGATAGCGATCAGCGACCATTTGCCATCTCCTCTCTGCAAAGCTTTAGGAACGCAGTCAGAGCCGGGACGGCTTCCTCGGACTCGGGGCCTTCAGCCATGCCTTTGTCACCAACCGCAACAAGGAGCTTTCTCTGGCGGCTCATCGCCACATTCAAGCGATTTGCCAGCCGCAAGTGGCCATACTTACCGTTAAGCAATCGTTCACGCTCATCCCCTTCCTTTTGATCGGAAACGACCACATCGTTAGCTCGCACGATAGATAGGAAGACGACATCAAACTCTTTGCCTTGGAACGCGTCGACCGTGCCGACGCGCAGGCGTTCATCACCTGATTCGGTCTGCCGGTAGGATCTTGCGATCCGGATTTCACCGTCCTCTTCCTCTGCAAGCCCCTGATCGACGAACGCGTCAAGAATGAGGTCACATTGCGCGCGGTAAAAACTGATGACGCCAATACTCAATGTCGTCCCACAAGAATCTGCGATTCGTTTGACTTCTCTTGCAATCGCAATCGCCTCAGCTCTTCGTTCATAACCGGGTTTTAGGAATTTTTCTCTCCCGTCCTGCAGAGGTACATCCAACCAAGCAGCACATTTTCCTTGGTAGCCCGGAATCGTATGGGCGAAATCCTGTGCGGGTCGTCCTGAGTGCAAGACGTCAAGTCCCACAGATTCATAGAACTGCTTGCTGATGAAGTCACCCAGCGTCGGATGCATTCTGTACTGCGTGTCGAGCATCACGACGCGCTTGATATTGTCGACTTTCTCTTGCTCCCTAAGCTGTTTCACCAGCCGCTCAAAAAGACTCTGCTCATACGCTTTCGCTTGAGCCTCAGTCAGGCTTTGCCTGGAAATGAGTTCATCTTCCAACTCTCGCTGAACAAGGTGAGGTAGCTGTCGATGGTCGCCAACTAAGATGATGCGACGCCGCGCCATCGCCATAGGAACGAAAAGGTCGAGAGGGTTTGCTCTTGCGGCTTCGTCAATGACAACCGTGTCGAACTCAATTCCTTCTGACGCATCTAGGTCGCTCAACTCCTTCAAACTGCTCATCGCCTTACCAGCTGACTGCTGACATGTCGCACCGACAATGCTGGCGTACTCCCGGACCGCTCTCGCTGCCTCATTGGGGGCCTGGGCAAGTGCTGCCTGGTACGAGGCGACTACCGCAGAGATGCCACGGCGAGATTGGCGCAAAGGTGCATCGATTGCATGCTCAATATCGGCCAAAAGACCAAGTGCTTCACCGCTTAAAGCCTGCTTAAGCCGCGAGGGCCTGTAGTCGGGGCTCAGTCGATCCAGCATGGACTGCTTAAAGGCAGCTAATTCAGAAAGGTCTGCTTCCGTAGCATCAGCAACCGTTGAAAGTCGCTGGAGCAACATCCACTCCGACTCTTCGAGTTTGACTCCGCCACGTCGCAGAGTGCGCTCAAGCTGATGAGCTCTGTCCGGGCCGTCATCGGCGAACCCGATGGAGCTGATGCGCAGAGCCCGCAGCAATCGCACAAGCACAGCGGGCTCGTTGGCCTGACGCTGGGTTTCGACTATTTTCTGCTGAGCAAGGAACTCATCCCACCGGTCTTTAATATTGGCGGGGAGACAAACATTCAGATCGGACAACTGGCGCAACAAAATATCAATTTGCTCGAGTTGTGTTTGGCGTTCCTGTACCGACAAACATGCGAGTCTCAATGCCGTGATCCGCCGATCAAGCTCTTCCAAGGGCTTAGTCAGGGGCTCGTCCATCTGAATCGCGTCGAGTCGAACAGCGATTTCCTTTCGCTTGCGTTCACACCAAACACCAACGGGGTCGACACCGCCTTCGTCACGACGCCCTCGACCGCCAATGCGAACGGCAGGCAAGCCAAAGACTTCAGCACGATTAAGGGCGTTGTCGACGGCATCGTGCTGGTAACTACTAATCAGCACTTGGTGCTGCAGCGAGTTTTCACCTAGTGTTTCGGCAAGGCGACGCTGCAAAGCTGCAATGACCTGGGTCTTGCCTGTTCCTGGTGGACCAACGATAAGCGCGATATCAGGCGTATTTATCGCCTTCTCCAAGGCCTCAATCTGGCGCTTGGTTGGAGTACCCTTGAAGCAAGCTTTGGCGTAGGTAGATAAGCCGTCGAGCTGACTCCGCCGGGCGCTTGGCGGTGCCACCCCTTCTAGCAAGTAGCTCAATTGCGGCAATCGGCGTCCATCATTGATGGATTGCCTTGCACGCGCACGACGGGTCTGTACAGCTTCGTCACCCGATAGTGAGTAGTAGATGAAGCCCTTGGCTGGTGGCCGTTCCGAGCGCCGGTCCTGGCTTGGAATCAAAACAACGCCGTCTTTCTCAAACTGCAGTACCCCTCGAACTGGGCGACGCCGTGCCCGCTCGCCTTTTTCCGGTGCGTCTTCAACTTCGGAATCAAGGTCGAGTTCTTTATCCCCAAGTTCTACTTGCGTCGTGCCTGACAAACCCAAGGCTTTCCATCGTTTTCGGAAATCCTTCAGGGGGTCAACATCAACTTTTAGAAACCAAGCCCAGAGCTCACCCTCGATGAGATCCGCGTTCTTGAACCGAAGAGAGCCAAGCTCTCTCGCGCAATCTCGAGCCTGTTCCCATTCAAGGGCGCCGTATTCCTGCCATAGGCGAAGGTAGCTGCCGTTATCGCGCAGCGCGGCATCCAGGAGCGCACGCTGCTCCGCACTCTGAAGGCGCACTGCAACACTGGCATCTTGGAAAGATATCTTTCCCACGGCCATCGCCACCCGAGCCGATGCCCCCTTTAGAGGAGTCACGTTCATCAGCCTCAGCGCGCCCATATCTCGTTTGACGGAGCCGCGCCAACCCGCTCCGAATAGAACGAAACCTTCATCGGAGGCGTTGTAGAAGCGACCAAGAAAAATCCGATCCATCTCTGCGGCCGGTTTGTCATCGGCAGAGATAAAACAATCCCTCAACCAACCCACAGCGGCCTGCACGTCGGGTGTAGGAATCTCGCCCCCGCTGGCCAATTGCTCGGCAATGGGCTCATCAACAGCAATAGCCATATCCACCTGGACTTGCTCTACCAAATCCAGCGATTGAAGATGGAGGCTCTTTCCGTGCCGGTGTCTTAGAACCCACAACGTCAGGCCTCGCTGCACCTGAATCGCAGTTCGATACTGGCTTCCCACTACCTTGCCGACGCAGACGGAATCCCCCTGACGGAGGAGATATTCATCGCCGTGTGCCTGCACCGATACTGCCTCGCCCAGTTGCCAATCGGTGTCTAGGTCGTCACAAGCGAACTGGACAAGTTCGCTCGACAGAAGAGAAAAATCGCTTAATTTCATCGTTGGCTCACCAATTGAAACGCCATACGACGTGTTCTTCATCTACGGCACCAAGGTGGAGCCAGAATGACGTACCCGAACGACTTTCCAACTGAAGTCGCTGCCTACGGGCAACCGCGACGACTTTGTCATCGGATGTTCTCTGCAAGGAGATTCGCGCGCCCGCTGATGGCGCTATCCAAAATCCGTCCTTGGTTAGCTCGACAGTGCATAGCGGACTCGTATCCGCGTACAAGGAAGTTCCCAAGGGCAAGGTTTTCAACTCAGCAGGGTTCATGCTCAACACCATAGCCTTGCCTGTGCGGGTCCAGCACTCCTTCAAAATCAATGGCTCGGGTACATCATCCGGCAAGCCCTCCCGAAGCAGTTCGGGTGGCATGTAGCGATATTCCTGTAACAGGATCGTGCGACTCTTGTTCTGAGCGTAATCACAAAATGGGCAGATCTGTTTTGAGGTATAAAAGAACGTACTGCCACAGGATTCGCATTGATCACAATGCCCCGTAGCCGCTTCGAATGCATCTGCCCATTCACTCATGCTTGGGCGGTCTCCTGGACTGTTTAGTCCAGCATTGAAGCAACGCTCGAAAAGCCCACGCAGCGGAGCATTGAGCGTGATTTCGCGGGGCAGCCCTAGCGACAGGGCGTTGCTGTGATCGCTTGGGTGATCCACCCAAGGCAGTTCGCCACGCAGAGCAACCTCTTCGCGCTCGGGCTCCCCCTCCAGAACGACATCCCCCTTGAGAGGGTGGGCCAGGGTGAGGACACGATACGCGATGGCGGCAAAACTCCAACTGTCTGTCAGCGTGTTAATGCCAGACTCAGCCCGGAGGATTTCTGGAGCACCGTAATCAGGTGTGAATACACCTTGCTGGCCATCACGCGACTGACTCGCAATGTTGTCGGCGTCGATTAACCAGACTTCGGCGTATTCAAGTGACTGAGATACGAAGACATTCGCTGGCGAGAGATCGCCGTAAGCCAGCCCACGACCATGCAACTCAGCCAGTACCCGCGCCAGTCGCGCAAGCATCTTCAACCGACGCAACAGGCCGCCTGTTTTCACATAGCCGGAGAGGCCATCCTCAGACACCAATGCATCCGTTGCCACCTGCATTAGCTCAGTCATGGGGGTGAGACCGTCCATCAGTTCCATGACATAGCCAAGTTGCGGATGTGTGATCAGAGCCAGCGGATGGGCGATTGGGAGGCCTTCAAGAGGCTGACGCATCAGTGCTCGGATCTTGTTCGCCCAACTGGTCCGCTTCTCTTCTGTGGTCGCACGCGCTATTTTTACTAGAACGTTGGGGTAGTTGGTTGTGCAGACGATCCCCTGTCCACCTTCGCCGATACGCCCCGTCAACTCATAGGACTGACCGTGTTGGTCTATCACCGTCCTGTTCTTCTTCGGTGCTTTTGCTGTTGTTATGCTCATTTGGACGTCCTAAATATGGCCACCAGTGTCTTGTCGTCGCTGTGCAAGGGAGTTGCCCAGTCATTCAATTCAGACTGCAGCCAGCGCCTGCCCCTGCGGCGATTCCTAGTACTCAGGTCTTGATAAAGCGCATCAAAGAAATCGGCGAGTTGGGCTGGTTCGAGATCATCAGCCACGCCATCTGTCATCAGGACTACACCATCACCTGGCTCGGTGAGTCGGCCCTGTGTGGTGCTCCATTTGTCCTGCACGTGTGTGGACTCAAGTGCCCATGTTTGATTGCCATAGGCTGTGCGGTCTGGCGTGATGCGACGGAACTCACCAGCGCATCTCACCAGCAGCAAACCGTCACCCAATTGAGCTGCATGGACGTCGCCTTCAGCCGTCACGCGACCGAACAAAAGCGTTGTCGCGGCGTCTCTCGAGGTTGTCGGCTCAATGGCTTCGAGCCATTGCCGATGAATCAATGGCAGCGTTGCAGGTAGATCGAAGCTGCTGGATGCGGCGCGCAAGATCCATCGGGAAACCTGGCAGGCACTACGTGCCCCCAGATCACTACGAGCTCGAGATCCCAATCCGTCAGCCACGGCCGCAATCCAGCCGTCCCGGCAGCCCGTCAAAGCCATAGCGTCCTGGTTAGGCTCGCCCAGATCTAGGTGTCGGGGGCCAATGACGCTTGCGCCGCAGGCAGAAAACCTCATTGGAAGTCGAGGTCCAGCGCATCGTCATCCGGCGGCGGGACAACAAAGGCGGCTGAGAGATCTGGATTTTGACTTGCAGTGCGAGTGGTAACGCTCATGGTCACGGCACGGAAGAACCGATGAATGTCCCGAGCATTGTGCGCCTTGAAAATGGGGGCTTCTGCGTCGTTTGCAAAATCCCTCAGCATTGCTTCATCTGCATCTGGACCAATTGCCATTGCAAGTCGGGTTGCCTTCTGCGCCCGCTCGGAATCACAGAGAGTCTTGAAAAGTGCTTCCCAGTCGTCGGTCGGCTGCCCATCAGATATGAGAATCAAAACGGGCCGATATGCCCGAGAGGGAATGCGGTCCTTGTCCTCCAGCAACTGACGGGCGAGGTCAAATGCCGCGCCCATCGGCGTCGCACCCTCTGCCTTCAGTTCAGCGAATTCGGTGATGCTGTGCGCGGCAACCAATGGCAGGTGCATTTGTGCCTTGCCACCAAAGGTGATCAAACCAACTTGAATCTCAGCGCGCAGACGACTTTCTTTGGAGAAAGTTGAGACCATGTCCTTCATCGCGGCGTTGAGTGTCTCAATTTTGCCATTCTCCCCCATGCTGCCGCTCGCATCGGCCAAGACTATCACAGGTAGAGGCCGGGGCGTGGCGACAGCGAATTTTTTGAGACTGCTCATTTTCTGTGTCCTTTGATCAGGTTGATTTTTCGTATTTAGGATTGCGGCGTTGGGTGGAGAAGCTGGCGAGTGGGTAGCGCGCATAGCGCAATCGCCGACGTATCGGCTCACGATGTCTTCTTGGTATTTTGCAAACCCCATGATCTAGCCTCCAATTTATAAAATTTCTTACCATGAAGCACTATTCGTGCCAACCGTCGTCGACTGGTACTTGACTAGCCAGTTTGTCAAAGTCTGGTAGCTCCCCAGACCCAAGAGCTTCGCAGCCTCAGTCTTATTTCCATGGCTCTGTGCCATAGCCCGCTCAAGGTAGTGGCGCGCAACATCGGCCATCAAGTCTGGGAGTGAAAACGATTCACCAAGCGGCGCCCCAAGAATGGCGTCATCTCGGAGGCTAGATGTCAGCGCGAGAACTTCAGCCACATCCTCAG